>BCQK01000067.1_pt1 | contig 11479 bp, 8 predicted proteins | sample 1008131 | NCBI WGS metagenome assembly BCQK01 (sample SAMD00035458, study PRJDB4067) | museum specimen metagenome | isolation source: Liagora japonica specimen isolated from | place: Japan
CATGCCGCAAAATGGTCCCGGACAAATGCCCGCAAATTCGATGATTTTGACGCCCGATAGCGGTCCTTGTGCCATGTCTCACTCCCTTGTTGCCGCGTTTATTTCGCAGCGATCAACCAGACCTTAAGACTCAAGCAGTCAAATAAAAGACCTTACCCAACGTCGACTCACTGGGAGCTGCGTATGTTTACAGATCAAAGCTTTGACGCCCCGGTGATCCATGTGGTCTCGGAAAGCCCGCGTTTGGAAATGCTTCAAGCCCGGCTCAAACAAGCAGGCATTCGCCCGGTCCCCGTCCGTGGCTCTTATTTGCCGCCAGATTCTGCCCCGGCTTTCATCGATTTGCTGACCCGCGAATTTGACGTTCCTCCGGCTGACACGCGTCTCTTCGTGACGATTGGCAAAGAAGATCAGGCACCTGACGGCAGCGAAATTCATCTGACCGATATCGCTCAGATCGCGACCTTGCTGGCGCGACTCTCAATTCGGCAACGCGAAAAAGATCGTCTTCGCGAAATTCAGCTCCGCGCCCGCACCGCAAAGAAGTTTGGTCCGTCCGCTAAAGTGACGCCCCCCGCGAAAGCCGCACGTCTCTTATGGCTAGGTCATGACGCCCCGTTCTTGAATGCCATTAAAGCAACGCTCGCCTCGCAAGATGTGAATATGGTGGCGGCGATCAGCCGGTTGACCGCCGAAGACTATTTATACAATGGCGGGTTCCAAACCCTCGTTCTTTGCCCGTCCAGCCCAGATGATGAAGCCGCGCGATTGCTGGCATCCGTCAAGACACTGCAAATCACGCAGGCCCCGCAAGTGGCTTTGCTGTTACGGCCCGATCTCGCAGACAAGCTTTCCAAAGACCATGTCGCGCATGCCGATCATATCATCGACTTGAAAGACGATTTAGACGGCGTTGCGACACGCCTTTTGTCGATTGGTACAGACGCCGATTTGCCGGTGGCGACGTCATATGGTCTCAGCGCTTCGGCGCAAGATCCATCGACCGGCTTGGTGTCACGTGACTATTTGGAATCGCACGTTGAAGCGCAAATGGCGCAGGCCGACCGTTTGGCGGCGCCGCTCTCCGTGATCGCCTTCGATATTAGTCGCGTAACCGACCACAAAGGATTGGCCAATTTGGTGCAATCGCATTTGCGCGACACGGATTTGGCTGCGCGCCTCGATCAGAAACACATTTGCCTCACTTTGCCGAACACTCAGTATCGCGATGCCGTAATCCTCGCCCGGCGGATTGAAGAATCGATTGATGGTTCTGTTTCATGGCGTGTGATTGAACGTCGACAGTTCCACACCCTAAAGACGCTACTCGGCGGACTCACCGCTAAAAGCGCCCTCTCGCCTCGCAAAACCGCTTAAGCAGGCACCGAGGCTGTCGCTTCGAGTTCCCGCATTAAGCCTCTGACTGCATTCATACGCTGCGCCGGATCCGCAGGAACGCCCATAATGACCAGCTTGCTGTCAGGCCGCAATTTCATTTTGCCTGGCCGCGACCGGACCAGCATCATTAGCTGAGCCGGGTCGACCGCCGTGTCGTCTCTGAACGAGAGCACCACCCCCTTCGGGCCACCGTCGAGTTTCGAAATGCCCAGCATTTTACACGTCACTTTGACCGCTGTGACGTCGAGCAATTGCTGCGTCTCTTTTGGCAACGGTCCGAACCGGTCAATCAGCTCAGCCGCAAACGCTTCGCGCTCAGGCACCGTGGAGAGATCGGCCAACCGACGATACAGACCAAGGCGCACACCGAGATCTTCGACATAGCCCGCCGGAATAAGCACGGACATGCCAAGATTGATCTGCGGTGACCAATCATCGGCGACTTCATCATCTGTGTTTGACCCCGACTGCAAGGCTTTTACCGCGTCTTCGAGCATTTGCTGATAAAGCTCGACGCCCACTTCTTTGACATGCCCAGACTGTTGATCGCCAAGCAAGTTGCCGCCGCCGCGCATGTCCAGATCGTGGCTGGCGAGCTGGAACCCAGCCCCAAGGCTGTCTAACGATTGCAAGACGCGCAATCGGCGCTCCGCAGCGGGTGAAATGACCCGATCCGCTGGCGTTGTCAGATAAGCATAAGCGCGCAACTTAGACCGTCCAACACGGCCGCGAAGTTGATACAATTGCGCCAATCCGAACCGATCCGCCTTATGAATCACCAATGTATTCGCGCGCGGAATATCCAGCCCACTCTCGACAATTGTGGTCGATAAGAGGACGTCATATTCACCCTCATAAAACGCGGTCATTAAGTCTTCGAGTTCACCGGCTGGCATTTGCCCGTGCGCGACACAGAACTTCACTTCTGGCACATTCGCTTTGAGGAAGTTTTCGAGGTAGTCCAGATCGGAAATACGCGGCGCCACATAATAGCTTTGCCCGCCCCGATACTTTTCACGCAGTAAGGCTTCGCGAACGGTCACGGCGTCGAATTCAGTGACATAAGTCCGCACAGCAAGTCGGTCGACCGGCGGCGTCGCAATGATCGACAAGTCGCGAATGCCAGTCAGCGCCATTTGCAATGTCCGCGGAATTGGCGTCGCAGAGAGGGTCAGCACGTGCACGTCGGCTTTCAACTCTTTCAGACGTTCTTTGTGCTTCACACCAAAGCGTTGTTCCTCATCGACGACCAGTAATCCGAGCCGTTTGAACGCGACATTCTTGGCCAATAATGCATGCGTGCCAATAACGACATCGACTGTGCCAGCCGTCATGCCGGCTTTAGTCTCATTCGCCTCTTTGGTGGAAACGAAGCGCGAAAGCGGGCGGACATTGAGAGGCCAGCCGGCAAAGCGCTGTGCGAACGTGTTATAATGCTGCCGCGCAAGCAAGGTGGTAGGCGCAATAATCGCCACTTGCTGTCCGGCCATGGCGGCGACAAAGGCGGCGCGAAGGGCGACCTCGGTTTTGCCGAAACCCACATCACCGCAGACCAAACGGTCCATCGGCTTGCCGGATGAGAGATCCCCGAGAACATCTTCAATCGCGTTCAGCTGATCATCGGTTTCTTCATACGGGAAGCGGGCCGCAAATTCTTCGTAGAGGCCGTCACCAGAAACCACGCTGTCGGCTTTGCGCATTTCGCGGGCCGCGGCGATGGCCATAAGTTCAGCCGCCATTTCGAGGATTTTCTTCTTCGCCCGCGCTTTCCGGGTTTGCCAGCCAACGCCGCCCAAACCGTCAATCGCGCTTTCCGCATCCTCGCTGCCATAGCGACTGATCAGATCGATATTCTCCACCGGCAGAAAGACTTTGTCGCCTTTGGCATAGTCCAACTCCAAACAATCGTGCGCAGCCCCAGCTAGATTAAGCGTTTTCAGACCAACATAGCGCCCGACACCATGATCGACATGAACGACCAAATCGCCAGGATTGAGGCTGCCCGCTTCGGCGATAAAGTTCGCTGCTTTGCGTTTCCGGCGCGGCGCCGCAAGCCGGTCACCGAGAATGTCAGGCTCGCCAATGACGACCAAATCATCGGTTTCAAACCCGCTTTCGAGGGGCAGTTCGCAAATCGCGACTTCGGCCTGGCGCGCCGCCTCAAGCGAGTAAACCCGTGTCGCGTCCGGCAAGCCATGATCTTCTAAGACCCCCTCAAGACGGCTGGCAGAGCCATCCGTCCAAGCCGCAAACACAACCGCTTTTCCAGCATCATGACGGGCTTTGGCATGGGCCGCGGCGATTTCGAAAATATTGACGTCTGGCTGCGCCCGTTCCGGCGCGAAGTCGCGTCCAGCCGCCCCGCCCAGTTCCAAACCGCCATCGCCCTGCCCTGCATGGAATCTCGCTACGCCGCGCGATTGTAGTGCAGCGCTCAATTCTTGGTCTTTGAGGTAAAGCAAATCCGGCGCGAGAACGCGGGCTTGGCGAGTTTCGCCGGCTGCTTCGAGCCGCGCGGCATGATAGTCTTTAGCCTGTTGTAGTCGTTCACTCGCTGCTTCCGCGGCAAGGGCGCCGAGGCCGATCAGGGCATCGCCGCCAATATAGTCAAACAACGTATCGAGATTGGCGTGAAAGAGCGGCAGCCAGGCTTCGATCCCGCCGCGGCGAATCTCCGCGCGCGCCGCCTCATACATGGGGTCGCCAACCGGCGAACCCAGCTCGGCCAAATAGCGTTCCCGAAATAGACCGAGCGTTTGTTCGTTGAACAAGATCTCTGACACCGGCGCCAGCGCCACGCGGTTAAGCGTGCGGGTCGATAATTGGGTCTCAGGATCGAACGCTTTGATCGTTTCAACTTCGTCGCCAAACAGGTCGAGGCGCACGGGTTCATCGCCCGTGGGCGGAAAGATGTCGACTTTGCCGCCACGGATAGAATACTCGCCCTTTTCGGACACCGAAGCGACCCGGACATAGCCGTTCACAGAAAGATAAGTGGTGAGGTCCTGCTGCGGGATCCGCCCACCCGTATAGACTGAGAGCGAACTCGCCCGCATGGTTGCCATTGGCGGCACGCGCTGCACCAGAGAGCTTGCGGTGGTCACAACCAGGCAAGGCTCAGCATTGGCCGCGCGCTGCGCTAAAACCGCGAGCGCGGCGCAGCGGGCCGCGGCAACGGCCGGCGAGGGACTGACGCGGTCATAGGGCAAAACATCCCAGCCCGGCAGCCGAATCGTCTCGAGCCGAGGACGAAAGAATTGCGCGAGCTTGAGCGCTGTTGCCGCTTGCTTGTCATCCCGCGCAACATAGAGCGCGGTGCAACCGCGATCCTCCAACGCTTCAATCAAACGCAACACATCAACACCGAAGGGCGCGCCATACACCGCTGCGGGACTGTTCAAATTCGAAAGAAGATTGGCCGAACTCATCGACATGGGCCCCGTGACTCAGGATAATAGAAGGCGCGCGAACGGCGCTACATAACGCATTGCTTCGGAAAGGCCAGCGGCGCGCAGATTTTGTATTCACAGGGCAAAGGAGTCTTGTGGACAACCTTAAGTTTTTGCCGGAGCTTCTGCTTACCAGCCCTGCCCTCACAAGCGTTTTAAGGTTAATACCGCATGATGAGCAACGCCATCGCCCCGCTTCCAACGGCCGAACCTACCGGTCCTGACCTGCCGCACAATCTGTCGGCAGAAGCTGCCGTCATTGGTTCAATTCTCTATGATAATAATGCCTTTCAACGCGTGTCGGACCTGTTGCGCCCGGCTGACTTCTACGCTCCCGCCCATCAGGAAATTTTCGAAGCCTGCCAAATGCTCATCCAAAATGGCCGGGTCGCGGATGGTGTAACGCTGCGCGAACAGTTCGAAAAGGATGAGCGGCTGACGCAAATTGGCGGGGCACAATACCTTGCCGACTTGCTCGACAGCGCGGCTTTCGGTCCCGAAGTGCAAGACTATGCGCGAATTATTCGCGATCTAGCGATGCGACGAGAGCTGATCAATATTGGCGCCGGTGTGCAGTCGCTGGCTCAACATCATGACCGTGACGTCGATGGCTCTCAGCAAGTCGAGTTGGCGGAGCGAGAATTATTCGCCCTGGCGGAGCGTGGCTCAACCGGCCGCGGCTTCTCAACCTTCTCCGAGGCGCTAACCGAATCTCTGCAAATGGCGGAAGCGGCATTTAAGCGCGAAGGCAAGATTGCTGGGATTGCCACACGTCTTGATGACCTCGATCATAAAATGGGCGGTCTGCACGGGTCTGATTTGATCATCCTGGCGGGACGCCCATCGATGGGAAAGACCTCTCTGGTCACAAATATCGCTTACAATGTCGCGGCCGACTATCGCGGCGAGAAGCAAGACGATGGGTCCACCAAAACCGTCGAGGGCGGCAAGGTCGCTTTCTTCTCGCTGGAGATGTCATCCGAGCAGCTCGCGACTCGGATCCTGGCCGAACGGACGACGATCAACGCCCACAAAATTCGCCAAGGCGATCTCGACAAGCACGATTTCGAAACGCTTAGAGAGGCGACTGAAGAGCTGCAAAACTTGCCGCTCTATATTGATGACCAAGGCGGTATTTCTGTCAGTCAGCTCGCCGCCCGCGCCCGCCGTCTGCAGCGCGCTCAAGGCATCGATTTGATCATTATTGACTATTTGCAGCTCCTCTCCGGGACATCCGGCAAGTCGGACGTCAACCGGGTGCAAGAAGTCACACAAATCACCACCACGCTGAAAGCCCTGGCGAAAGAGCTGAACGTGCCGGTCATCGTATTGTCTCAATTGTCCCGCCAAGTTGAACAACGTGATGATAAACGCCCTCAATTGTCTGACTTGCGGGAATCTGGCTCGATTGAGCAAGATGCCGACGTCGTCATGTTCGTATATCGCGAAAGCTATTATCTTGAGCGGACCGAGCCCCAGGCCGATGGCGGAGATCCCGCGGCGGCCGATAAATGGGCGACGTGGCGCCAGCGCATGGACGAAGTCTATGGCACAGCCGAAGTTATTCTTGGCAAACAGCGCCACGGCCCCATTGGCAAAGTCGTCCTATCATTCGACGCGAACATTACGCGTTTCGGAAATCTGGCACGCGCCTCTCAAAGCGCATTTGAAGAATAGGCCTTACATCCGCCGCAAAGCGCTGTAATCGAACGCCAATGAGCCTACGTCCGCGCGCCCTGATTAATTTGAACAATATCGCCGATAATTGGCGCACCCTAGTGGCTGCGCAAGACCATGGCGTGACCGGTGCGGTGATCAAAGCCGACGCCTATGGCCATGGCTTGGCGCAAGTGGCGGAAACCCTTCATGATGCGGGCTGTGACCATTTCTTTGTCGCACATGGCCATGAAGCTGAGCTCACGCGGGCCACACTGGGCAGCCATCCCAATATCTATGTTCTCAACGGCCCTTCGCCAGATGAAGAGGCGCTCTACCGTGAGAACGCGCTTATTCCGGTTATCAATTCGAGTTTTCAATATCGCACCATGGCCGACTGGCTAGTCGATGGCTTAAAAATGCCGCGCAGCTTCGCGCTCCACTTCGACACGGGCATGAATCGACTCGGCTTGCCGCTCGGCGATGCGATTGAGATAGCCAATGCCAGCGAAGCTCAGGCTCCAGTATTGATCATGTCGCACTTGGCTTGCGCAGAGGATCGCAAAAACGCGATGAACCCGCATCAAAGCGCCTTGCTTGATTCCGTAGCAGAAGCGTTTCCCGGCGTGCCGCTAAGCCTCGCCAATTCTGGCGGTGTCTGGCTCGGTGACGGCTACCACCATGCGTTGTCCCGGCCTGGGATAGCGCTTTATGGAGGCGGCGAACCACCCGCGGAAGTCTCGTTGAAGCCGGGCATGACGCTGGAAGCGCCGATTTTACAAGTCCGACAAATCCAAGCTGGCGACACAGTCGGTTACAATAGCACCTGGCGAGCCCATGAGCCGACTTTGATTGCGACCCTCGCCATTGGATATGGTGATGGCGTGCCGCGATCTGCCTCAAATAAAGGCTTTGTCAGCCTTGGTGGAACGCGCTGCGCCGTACTTGGCCGCGTCTCTATGGATTTAATTACAATTGATGTCACAAATGCCGCAGAACTTGCGCGTCCGGGCGTTTATGCCCAATTGATCGGACCAGACGCACCTTTAGAAGAACAAGCGACCCTCGCGGGTACGATTGGATACGAACTCACCACAGGACTTACGCCTCGTGTCAAACGCATCTACCAAAGCTAAATCGGGATTTCCCAATCCGTTTCAATGGCTCGGCAGCGCCACGCTGGGCATCCTCGGGGAAATTGGACGGCTGTCCATTTTCGCGGGCAAAACCCTCGGTGCGGCGTTCAGTCCGCGCTGGTATGTGGCCCAAATCGTTCGACAAATGATCGCCATCGGCTTTTACAGCCTACCGGTGGTTGGTCTGTCCGCAGTGTTTATCGGCGCCGCCCTGGCGCTGAATATCTATTCCGGTGGCAGCCGCTTTGGCGCTGAGCAATTTGTCCCGAACATTGTTGTCCTTGGTATCACGCGAGAGCTTGGCGTGACGATTACCGGTCTAATGCTCGCAGGCCGCGTTTCAGCCGGGATCGCGGCCGAGATTGGCGCGATGCGGGTGACTGAACAGATTGATGCGCTGAAAACACTCAGCGCCAATCCCTTCCGCTATCTCTACGCGCCGCGCTTCTTGGTAGGCATTCTGACGCTGCCAATACTGGTGCTGATTGCGGATGTGATCGGCGTCATGGGCGGCTGGGCGGTCAGCACGCTCGGCCTAGGCTTCGATTCGACCACTTATTTGCGCAATACGATAGACTTCCTGACCTGGCAGGATGTCACCGTCGGCGTGATCAAAGCGATCGTCTTTGGCGGTGTCATCGCGATTATGGGGTGTTATCACGGCGACAAATCCAGCGCCGGCGCAACGGGCGTCGGACGAGCGGCGACCTTTGCCATGGTTGGCGCAGCTGTCCTGATTCTCGCATTCAACTATGTCATCTCAACTCTGCTAGTGAATTTTGGATCATGACCACAAGCGCACTTCTTGAACTCAAAGACATTCACAAATCCTTCGGTCCGAAACAGGTCCTGAAAGGCGTCAATTTGGATGTCGCCCCCGGCAAGTCGCTGGTCGTGCTTGGCGGCTCGGGCTCCGGGAAGTCCGTGATGTTGAAAAACGCGCTCGGACTGATGACGCCAGACAAGGGACAAATCCTTTTTGACGGCGACGATGTCACCCATGACCAAGGCAAAACCCGCGAAGCCATGCGCGCCCGGATTGGTATGCTGTTCCAATCTGCCGCGCTGTTCGACAGCCTGACGGTCTGGGAGAATATCGCGTTCCGCTTGCTCAACGCGGATGGGATGAAGCGCAAAGAGGCCAAAGAACGCGCCATCGAAACGCTCAAACAAGTTCGTCTCGGATCGGATGTCGCTGACCTCACCCCCGCGGAAATTTCTGGCGGCATGCAAAAGCGGGTCGGATTGGCCCGCGCGATTGTGTCGGAGCCGGAGCTGATCTTTTTCGACGAGCCGACCACCGGGCTCGACCCAATCACTGCCGATGCGATCAATGATCTAATTGTCGAGCAAACCAAAGCGCTTGGCGCGGCGGCGATTTCGATCACCCATGATATGGCAAGCGCCCGCAAAATTGCTGACGAGATCGCCATGCTGTTCGAAGGTCAAATTATTTGGCGGGGTCCCGCCGCTCTGATCGACCATAGCGGCAACGCCCATGTCGATCAGTTCGTGCATGGACGCGCGGACGGCCCTATTCAGCCCGCGCTTTAATTCCACTACTCCAATCAACGTCTTAACCAAGTCATGGCTCTGCGCTAAGCTCGCCTGAAAGAGGGACGGGCAATGATTGAATTTATCAAATACGCTTCCGTGGCGTTCACCGCGACGACGGCGGTCGTTACTGGCTGGATGCAGTATGAGAAGTTTCGACTCGATGGCGAATGGCACATCGACACCTGCACCGAGACTGCCGACTTCAATAATTATCTCGGGCTCCACCTCGCCTGGCGTGTATTTCTCTCTGATGACCCTTTGTCTGCCCCCGTCGTCGGGAATGGCGAAAAAGTTGAAGAGGCGTTTGCTATAATTGCGCCGCGGGGACGGTTTCCGGTTAGCTTCGTGGGCACCAAAGAGATCAATCGCGTCAGCCTGACCGGCCGTTTTGAAGGCTCACGCCGCGCTTCGACCGGACGGTTTGAGCTCGCGCCAACCCTCACCAAACGCAGTTGGACAGGGTATCTTCCCTTCTATCAGCGCAATGTGAATGTGCTTGAGGGCACGTTTGCCCTGACCGCTGGCAATGCGCGCGGTTATGCTCGCGCGGTTCGCATGGTCGAAGGTCAGCTGGTCGAAGCCGATCCGTTTGTGTGTGAAGGCGCGCCAAGCGCCGAGGAGACATCAGAGCTCGCCGTGCCCGCTGAACCTGCGCCCGAAACCGAAGCAACCGAAGCGCCTTAAGCTTTCGCCGCCGCGATCCGAGCCCGCGCCATGTCGTCGGCAATATCATTGGTCGGACGACCGGTGGTCAGCGCATCGTCGAGCACGCTGCCTAATGTGTCGATCAAGGCGCCGAGTTTTTGCTCGACCCAGTCCCGCGAATAAGAGCCCGAAATCTCGGCCGCGACATTGATGATCCCGCCACCATTGATGACATAATCTGGGGCGTAGAGCAGGCCGGCATCGCGGACCTTTTCGCCCATATCAGGGGTTTTCAGCTGATTGTTCGCGCCGCCTGCGATGACTTTGACTTTAAGACGTTTCAGCGTCTCATCATTGATAATCGCGCCGAGCGCATTGGGCGAGAATATATCGGCGTCGACATCATATATGTCATCAGGCGCGACGATTGTTGCGCCTGTCGCTTTGGCAACTTGGTCCAAAGCTTCTTGATCAATGTCCGAAATGTACAGCTTGGCCCCCGCTTCGGCCAAATGACCGCAGGCATAACCGCCGACAGACCCAACGCCCTGCACGGCCACCACTTTATTGTTAAGGTCGTCGTTGCCAAAGGCGCGCTGCGCTGTTTGTTGAATGCCCCAGAAAACGCCGAGCGCGGTCACCGGAGACGGGTCTCCGCTCGCAGCAGCGCGCCGAGCGCGTCGCGATTGATCAATGCTACGAGCACTTGGTCGATGGCGAAAAGCGTTCCGACCGAGACCGATGCGAGGTGCGCGCCAGACGAGGTCGCGTTGGAGATTTTAAGCGTCCGCCAATGCTCGTTATCGGGGGCGAACAGTCCTTTTGATATCGCGTTTGCGCACAACAGAATGAAAACCGCTTGAGCAATCTGATCGAGCGTCGTGCGGTAAGTGTCGCCAACACCGCCAGTTTCCACAATCAATCGATGCGCCGCGAAGACGCTAATCGCGGCGAGCAGAATTCGAATTGAGGTGCGCGTCAGAGCGATCGCTGGCGGTCCGGCTGGCGTCATTTCTCGCTTAGGCAATTGGCGCCACAATTGGTTCGCGACGCGGTCCTTTATGGGGACGTTGATCAAGAATATGATGACGCCGCTCCCAAGCAAGAGCCAGATAAGGGTAAGCGGGGAGCGATCCTCAGTCCCCTCGATCCACACCCGACCCTTTTGCAGAGATTGGTTAAGCTCGAGTGAGACGTCAGTGAGTTCACTCGGCAGGTAGGGCGGGGGCGCCCGCGTCAATATTTTGGACCAGAAGGCGTCGGTGAGTTGCTGAGCCGACTCGTCCAGGGTGCGGTCAATCTGTTGCTGCAACGCACTCGCCAAGACCGATAGCCGATCATATTCGGCGATACGCCCCGCATAGCTTTGGCGCAGGTCTGCGACAGGGGCGGGTTCATTTCCTCCATCCGGCGCAGCGCCAAGAACCCCGAGATCAACTTTTAGCTGCGATTTGCTCGCTTGAATGGATCTTTGCAGATCCTGCAACGCGACGCGGCTTTCTTGTAAGACCAAGCGCGCCGCTGAAATATCTGACGTCTCGGTTGCCGCAGCTAGGTCTGCTTTCGCCCCTGAAACGTTCGTTTGGAGGCGGTTAAAGCGATCTGCAGCAACCCCATCATTCTGAGCAGAAGCGCTAA
>BCQK01000070.1_pt1 | contig 11445 bp, 13 predicted proteins | sample 1008131 | NCBI WGS metagenome assembly BCQK01 (sample SAMD00035458, study PRJDB4067) | museum specimen metagenome | isolation source: Liagora japonica specimen isolated from | place: Japan
GGCAATTTTAAAGGAAATATCTTGCTCAACAAGATAATCAATAAGGTTATCAGCCAAATAAGCACCATCCTCAACGCTCTTTCCTTGCACTGAAATCTTCCAGCCTTTGCCTGATCTTCTACCAGTAAAAGGTACATCGTACATAGGAGGATTATCCATTGTCATTAAATGTTTTGCTATCTCAGGAGTCATATTATGCCTTATTTTTTGACCGCGAATTATTAAACAAATATCGCATGCCCTTGTCTTATTTTACATAATCAAAACAATCTAGACAAACTATAAATAGAAATTATATCAACCACAATTCATTTAATGACTTTTTGTCTGAATTTGGCTCTAGCATCATCCCTCTTTGTTTATTCCAGTCATTGATAATATCAAATCTAACAGGACTATTGTGCCACTCATTTTTTGCTATTAGCCTAATGTCCATCAGGTCAAAAGATAACTCATCAAGCATAGGAGTGATCTCGTTACATATAACATAAATCACCTCACTAGATGTGTGGCATTTTTTTGTTCTTCCTTTTTGGGCAAAATGATTAATTACAGAATACTTATCAAAGCTTCGCCCCAATAGCTTTATTGCGATCTTATGAACGAGAACGACAGTGAGGTCTATACCAGATTCTTTATGCTTAATTAGCTCTGAAAACACCAGGCGTCGCTTTGCTCTTTTAACCTCAGCACCTATTCTTCCACCACATCGGCCAGAATATATTTTGATGAAGCCATCAATTTCCTCATCATTCATAGGTAGACACGGATTATTATTATCATCTCTACCGATGCTTCTAAGATCTTTTGAGTAAAGCAAAAATGATTCAGCGACAGCACTTTGAAATAAAGCAATTATCTCGGATTTTTCAAATAATTTTGATTGTTTGCTGATAGCACTCATAAATAAGCCCCTAAGTCATTAATACTAATTAAAATTAGACTCAAAAATCACTCAGGTCAATAAAAAATAGCCACATAATTTGTGACCATTTTGTCGCTGAACCCATACATTGACATAGCGCACCCATAGTTTGACAAATTTAACCCATACATTGACATAGCGCACCCATAGTTTGACAAATTTAACCCATACATTGACATAATGTACCCATAGTGTGACAAATTTAACCCATACATTGACATAAAAATGGCTTTTGTAATTATATTACAAAAGCCATTTTCTTTAATATCAATACTTTGAGTAATTAATAACCCATACATTGACAATTTTTGCATATTAGTACACTAAGTATACTTTATTCGTGCGAATTTAACTCATGTATATAAGAAGCTTACGCAAACCATCACCGAACAAAAACGTATTTAAATTCGCTAGCGCAAAAGTTAGTGAAACGATAATGTGTGAGAGTTCGTTGGAGTTAGATGCGTGCTTTCATCATGAATACAATGATTGTATAAAGGTGTTTTGTAGTCAGCCTGAAGGGTTTTATTACGATTTTGAGGGCAAAAGATTGCCAGTGATGCCTTTCTATACGGTCATCTCCGCGACCTTGAAATTATGTTCTTTTTTTTCCGCAACAGGGAGTACAAAATTAATGGTGTGCTGATCTGATCTTTTTGAAAGTTCTTCCATCACAGGAAACAAAATGGAGCAAAAACCGGGTTCATTATCGCTTAGCGATGTAATCATGCAATATATTTGGTTTTCTGAACTTAACTTACCAGACACTAATTCTAGAGTGCCAAATTTACTCATTGCACCAACAATGGCTTTTGACCACACATTGTCTTTTTCAATAATTTTTTCTACCAAAGAAACAGCAACAGGTGTATTGGCGTGCTCTTTTCTGATTAATCTACTAGCAACCTGCAAAAATGACTGCAGGCCTGCTGTTGCTGACTTATCGATATAACCCTGCGCAACAAAAGCATTCCATGTTCGATCATCTATCATTGCCGAGTTAACTGCAGCATTTATAAATCCAAGAACTAATTCATCTTCAGTAACGGTGAGCAATTCTTTGTTCTGCTCTTTAATAATAGCCTCAAGCTCCTTGGCAGCTTCGCTTGGAAGTTTAATCCAGCTAATATGCCATGAGCTAGGATCTGATGACTTGTTCACCACAACGTTAATTACAGGCTTTCCCTTAATCCCCTTTATTGGAAAAAAAGATTGAGATTGGGTAAATAACACGATTACATCATTGCCGTTATTATCTTTAACTTCTGCAGTAACATATAAGTGACTCTCATTATTAAGAGCAGCAGCTCTAAATCCAAGAATACTACCCGAATTATCACCCATTTTAGGCGTCTTTAATCCATAAGATATATCATTAAAATCAACAATATCTCTATTTAACCAACTACTAGCGAGAAATGACAAGTCATCCCTTTCAAGCGTTTTTATCTCCGCTTCCCACATGTCGGCTTTTTTCTTAGCTTCCGATTTCAATAATGCCACATGACTCGTATCTAAATGCCATTCTCTGGCTGAATTATAATGCAGTCCATTAAGAAACATTCTTAATGGGTACATTTCGCCTTTAATAGGCATAAACTGCTTATCAAAATTGATCATTAGAACAGGAGAGTTGCGCCAAGATTTTGGGTCGCTGCTAATATCCGAGAATTGGTTCTTTGAATTAAGCACAGGAATATTAGGGTATATAATGATTTGCTGACCGTTGTCTATAGTTGCAACTATATCCATCAATCTTCTATTGTTCACTTTTACAAGATGAACATCTTTTAGCACTACTCTTCGCTTTTTTTCTATATTAACAACATCAGAATATGCCATACCGGCTACATTTCTCTTCTCAGAAATAATGACATCTGGAAAATCTATGTAGGGTGATTTTTTGAGCTCAAGGTATGCCATATAGTGAAGTGATCGCCAGAACTCGTAAGAGCACTTATCTAAACTAGCTTTATCGACATCTTTTGAATAATGAGCAAAGTGAGATGTTACTTTTTGTGAGTTGTTGCGGGCAATTAGAGGCCCATCGCAAAACGGGCATGAGCATTCGCATGCCAACCCATTTGGAACATCATCCACACCAACTAGATTTCCATCTTTATCTTGGGCGAATATCAATCCACTTTCAACTAGCCTTATTTCTCTGCTTTCAATTGTCTTATTCATGGCGATTCTTGTTATTATTTAATAAAATAATAACATGTTTAATTTTAATTTCAAAATATATGATTTTTTGAGCAAAAAACAGGGCATAAACCCTGTTTTTCATCAAGGATGAAATTATTGCTCTGCGTTATAAACCCGCTGTATCTCTGGGCTTCCTAGTGCATAAGTTTGATTTTCTTCAAGCAGGATACCTTCCCTGTCAAACACCAAAAAGTGTTTTTTAGGCAGTATTGATGGATAATGCCAGGCGACCATCTTTCCGGTTTTTTTCACATCAGCAGGATAAACCCGGAAGTTTTTAAGTTTTCCATCCTGACGATATGTTTCATCCCTAATGGTTTCTGAACCCATCGAATTCGTGCCTATGTCGTAATCCCTCTCAAGAGAAGGGCTTCCCCAGCTAAGCTCAACTTCATTCTGATTCATACCGAATGTAATCACGCCCCTTCTTATTGCTGGCTTGTACTTTTCTCGTATATTTTTATCTGAAAAAGGATCACTAAATGATATCTTCTCTGGAATCCATGGTATTAGGTTACTTGAGCCATCTTCAGCTTTCACTTCTATCATATATGGAGATAGAAACTTGCCATTTAGCTCAAACGCACCTCTAAACAAACCGGTAACAGTTAGAGTCTCATGATTTTTTAATTTCTTTGCTTTATGAGTAAATGATTCTCTTGCATCAATCCATTTGGTTCTATCTGCACCAGGCTTGATGTAAATCTTTTTCCCAACCCATGTATCAAGTTTATGAAAATTATCTACGAATCTAACATTAAATTCAGATTCTTCCCATTCAAAATTAATATCACCGTCTATCCGGTCATCTTCAATATTTAGATACTTGGCCACACGACTATCTGTTTCTTCAACTCTAAGGTAAACACTCTCGCAGTTATCCGCTTTTGCACGGTAGTATCTAACCCAGATTTTATCGTATGGCGCATCAGAACTTGTCTCTTTGTGCCTTAGGAATGGCTCTTGCTCAAGCTTTGCTCTTCGACTAAAAAACTTATTGAACTCAATATTCTTTTCGCCACGAGCATCATAGAACCAATCTTTATAAACAGACTGGAATTCTGACTGAGATTGCGGATAACGTAGCTCTTTTTTTAACAGGGACGCACTAAGATCATGCTCATCATGAAGCCACTTATTATCAATATCTGGGATTTTTGTTTTTGGATTTCCCGTATACTTATCATAGCTACTATTTTGCGCGAACTCAAAGCCTACTCCATTCTCATTCGTAAAATCACATAAAATAGACGCTGATGAGGTGAAACTACAGACCAACAAGGCGCTTGCCAGCATTATTTTTCTCATTTAAACAAACCCACTTTTATTTAGTTATTTATGCCCGTTAAAGTTACCATAAAAACATTCTCTTTTCCTCATATCATTTATAGGCCGTAAGAAACTTCATCATTATCGTAACTTTTTGTTTTTTATTGGAGTCATTTTGGTTGTGAGGCTGCATTCCTCTTCCATGCGCAGCCTGGTGGAGGTAATTTATCCACCAACAAGTGCCATAGCACCTATTGCCACTCCAGAAATTGCTATTTTCGACAATTTACCTATGGTAATAAGCTTCTTTATTTTTGATAGAACATCAGAATTAACATCAATTTCCCCATCATTTGACAGGCATAATATTTTAATTTTATATTTATTATTAAATATCATTTAAAGATCATCACATGCCAAAAGACATTTCTTCATTATGATTGTGTCGATTAGCTCTTTTATTATCAGTAAGTTCTGATGGGCCTTCTTGAATGTACTTATAGTATTCATTTTTTCTTAATTCACCAAGTGCTGTATCAAGAGAGCGCTCTCTTTCCTCAAGCTTATTACTATTTTCATCCCTTCTTCCAACAAGTTCATAGTTAACACTTACCTTGTTAGCATTTAGCGCAAAGTCGATTTTTGATGGTTCGCCATTCTCGGCAAGAATAGTTTCGTACCTTATTTGGTATTGTGCACTAGTATCACCATCGAGCTTTGCAATTTTCGATGACATGTTAAGGATACTTAAATTTGACTCAGGCGTTCCAAATGTCCCATCATAAAGAGCCTTATTTACCATTATCTGAAGTAGCTTTCTTCCATGTTCTGCAATTTCAATTTTTTGCTCTATAGTCATTCTTATATCAGTTAAATAAGATCCGCCAGTCTTACTATCTCTTACTGATCCTTTATAATAAACATCATCGGTTTTTTCGTTTATGTGATTGCCATCAACTAGGCTTAATTTCCCAGATCTTTCACCAAATTTAATGAGTTCTTCTTTATTTATTTCCGTACTTGCAAAATAATCCTTAGCATACTGAATCACCTTGTGCTCAGGCATTCCATAAAGATCCTTTGGGTTTACGTTATCAATCATTTTTTGTATTTCTAATGATGATTGGTGATTAGGATCATCCGGCCTAAGTGCTCTTAGAGGAATTAAAAAATTTTTAGCCATGTCGAAGTTGCCTGTCACTGAGGCATTTATCATGGATGTTGCAATATCTGCAAAAAACTCACGTTTGAAACTGGGATTGCCAGATAAATCTAAGCAATGGGCTTCCTCATGATTTTTAACTGCAACTCTGGATTCAATTGAAGTGAAATCCATTTTCACACCAGAGATATTGTGCTCAGATGGAGATGATTTTACATTAACGTCGCCAACCATATAGCAAACAGATACCCCGTTATCCCGTCTTGTTATAGCTTTTGGAGGAGATTTTTTATCTGTCAGCATATTAAAAGACTTCATTGCATCTAATTCTGAAGAGTCACCCCCAGCAGAGTAAAGAGCATCCAAAGCAAGTGTTTCGAGTTGAAATGATTTTTTATCTTTAACAATAAAGCTATCATCAAGAGAGCCTAGAATTATAGAAAGGTTACTGTCTTTAGTATCAATTACAACATGATTACTTGAGATGCTGTTATCAATGTCGAATCTCATTGCAATTAGACTTGATTCAGGGCCAAGCATGCTTTTTGCATCTTTTGGAGTTATTTTCTCCTGCGTGAATTTCCCTTCAAACTTATCATAAATGCTTTTGGTTTCACTTACCTGATACCCAGTGTATGCCATTGAAGCAATCGCAACCCCAACCATTGTTCCTGCAGCAATTTTTTCAATCGAAATCATTTTCTTGAATTTTTCAATTACAGAAGACTGTAAGTCTATTTGGCCGTTACTTGAGCAGCATATTAGATCTATTTTGTGATTTTTTTTATCAAATATCATACAAAACCTCAGCTATCACTTGGTGGACTTTTTATATTTTCTTAAAAAGAAATACCTTAACGGATATAGTCATGGCAGAGCATTAATGTTATCGTCAAGGTCATTGAGATTAGCAGTCGACAATGCTGCTTTTCTTCTTAGTGATGCGTACTGTCTTTGCGAAACATTAGACATCCCATCAATTATTTTTTCATTGTTTTTATTGTACGCAATAATCATTCTGTCATTAATGTTTCTTGCATTCTCTATAGACAAGGAAACATTAATTCCGTTTCTAAGAAGAAATGGCTTTACGTTAAAGTTGATACCGCCTGATGCTGAAAATTGTTTATTTTGAATTTCATACTGCGTTGAATGATCTCCCTCAAGTCTAGCTATCTTTGAGGATATATTGAGCACAGTTTCATTGAACTGGGGTGTATCTAGGCCGCCTTCGTAGGTCATTCTATTAACATAATCTTGAAGCAGAACTTTTGCTAATGAGGCGAGTTCAATCTTTTCTTGGTCAGAGGCATAAGCGTACACAGGACTACCTTTACCATCTTTATCTTGGATTAGTGTATATCTAATCTCATCACCATTTTTTCTTATCGCACTGCCATCTATCTGAGAAATGGCTGAGATTAGATCGTTATACTTCTTTATTTCGGATAAGATTACTGGATTTTCTTTCATGTAAATAATGGCCAAATCCAACACCTCTTTTTCATTTTTCCCGAATAGCGACGCCACATCTATTTTTGACATCATTACTCTTAAATATCCTGATGATTGATGCTCATAATCATTTGCAGAGAGTGATCTAAGAGGAATAGTCATATTCTTAGTAAATTCAAAGTTTCCGGTTATTGCAACATTTTGAAACGATGCAACCAAATCTGCAAATATCTCTTTGCTTGTTATATCTTTTTGAATAACATCTAGGCAATGAGCTTCTTCGTGATGCCTAATAAATGCAGCTTCCTCTTCACTAAAGTAGCTCAACATGGCCCCGCCTACGCGGCCACCCCTCGGGGCATCTGGCTTCAGTTGCTTTCCTGCGACTAAAAAACATACAGATAATCCAGACTCAGAATCCATTCGCGTAAATGCAAATGGCTGATTTTCTTTTCTTTTTAGCCTTTCATAAAAATTAAAAATCCTTACGTAGTCATTTTTCAATGGGTTAATTCCGTAATCACCAAGATACTCAAACGAAAGTTTTCCTATGATGTCAGCGAGGTTTTTATCCTCAGTATCAATCACCACCCTGGAGTCACTAACCAGAAAATCTTTAAGTTGATATTTTTGTGCAAACGCAATCGACCTAGGACCAAGATTATTGGTTGCTTGGATTGCATTAATCTTTTCTGATATAGATGATATTATTCCTGGATAAGCCTCTCTAACCAAGTCTTCAGCTAGGTGACTTAAATAGGTAAATGTGATTAAGCCCACTACAACCACACCTACTGCTGTTCCCAAGGCTGCTTTTGCTGTCTTGTTCTTTTCAGCTATCATTTTTGTGAATTTATTAATAAGTGTTAAGTTAGGCTTATTACCCATGCTTAATACTGTTATTTGTCGAAATTTGCTTACTGAGTCAGACATATAGTGCTCTTTATTTTTATTATACACCACTATGGATAATCGACTCAACTTAGAAGCCGTGCTGGACATTTTCTTTACTTAATAACCTTCACGGCCTTAACGGACATAGAATTAAAATGCAAAACTTAGATGCATTGCTAGACACTTTATTCTACTTAATAACCTCCACGGCCTTAACGGACATAGAATTAAAATGAGCAATCCAGAGTTTCTTGTTGGACATTTTTTATTTTTATTTAATAAACTGTCACAACCTTAACGGACATAAAGTTACAACAAGTTACCACCGTCGAACTCCCCTTTAAGCAACGATAACAAATCGCTTCCACTAACTATCTGTATCAATGAGCTTTTTCTCTCTTCTCCCTGCTCTTCTTACCGGTAAATCCGGCGTGAACGAACAAGCCTTTTGCTTTTTGTTTTTCACAGGTGGTGTGAAAGTTCATTATGTAAATGAATGCCTCGCCAGCATCAAGATTTGCTATTTTTTGCAAGTCTCTTTGATTGCCTGATGTATGACGAATGCCCGCCCCCAAAAACCTTCTTTTAAAAAGAATAGCAGATAGGATCGGCGCCACAACTGCAAATACAATCATCTTCCAGTCTAATAGTGGCAAATAAACTACCTCCACCAGGCTGCGCATGGAAGAGGAATGCAGCGCTAAAGTTGTTCAATATTTAACGATAAGTCATGGTGCTTTTTTAAAATTAAATCAATCAAAGCATTATGGTACGTTGCCAAATCACTTAAATTCAACAAAAGCTTCCTTTTCATTATCCACGTCAATAAAATATATTCCCGGCAACGATTTTATTTCATCAAGAACTGCTTTTTCGTGCACAATAAACTCGATTGATTCCATGCTTGAGCTAATCGTCACTTTATTTCCTGAAACTGATGCACTTAACTGACCATATCCAAATGGGTAGCCCATATACAGAAGACCTATCTCCACCTTTGTACCATCTTCACTTTCAGTTCTTGCTAATTCATACTGCGTTAATGTAATCAAGTCGATACCTTTTGTGATTTTAATTGATAGGAAAAGCCTTTTTAACAGTGTCTTTGTGTAAAAATAAACACGTTTAGTTTTTTTAGAGTGATTTTTAGTCACAGCTATATTTTACATAAACTAGATTGATAGAGATGCTTTTTTCATGACAGCACTTATTGAAATATCGCTATCGCAACTAACAGATATAGCTTCTTTATTCTGATTTATAAAGGCTATCATCATTTCAATCACTTCTGATTGCTCATTTGATTTTATTACAAGCGAAGAAAGTTTGTTGTCAACATAAATATCCACAAATTCAGATCTAATGTCACCTGGCTGGCAATCAAATACTGCGCAAAATTTCAACATGGTTTTTATGCCAAAAGCTCTTTTTCCACGAAGGTATTGCGAAAGATTCCCTTGAGAAATATTCATCTCCTTTGCTAGCACCCCTTGAGTTAGGCCGCTTTTAACAAAGAGCTCATTCACTTTTTCTGATGCTTTAATATCAGCAGGGCTAACCGTAAATCCTTGGTCATTTGTGTTTCTTATTTTTATATCATCAACATTAAATGTGTGTTTTTTCTTATCAGACCTTGCTGTTTTTTTTGCGTAAAGCGCAAGCCTGTCTCTCACCTCATTATACCCATAAAGCGATGCTCCATTAATGATGGCGCTATCAATAATTTTTTTAAGGGATGAAATTAGTCGACTTGCTCGATTTACCTTCTCAGTAATTAAAGATATCTCCGTCTCTAATTCTGGGTTTTTGTATTCTGTTCTTATATCTACTGGGTAACAGTTAAAAACATCACAGAATCTAGCAAGGATCTTGTGCCCAATAGGAGTTGTTCCTTTTAGGTACTGAAGAAGGTTCCCTTGAGAAATTTTCATCTCCACAGCAATCTCCTTCATACTCTTCCCTGATTTCAAGAAAAGCTCATTGGCTTTAATTGAGGCATTTTTATCCATTGTCGTAAGCTGCTTTATATTATTCTTTCGTGCAGCTTTTTTCTTATCTTGCTCTGAAACAAAATAGGCCAGGTTTATTCCTAACGCTCCATTAGAAGGCTTGCTGATTTCTTCACTCATTGATTGGATCTCGACAATTATTTTTATGTTTATTTGCGCAAAGGTGGATTTCTCTGTTTTCGCGATGATACTTTTGAATTTTCCATAAGTCAAATTAATTAATTAATTAAAATAAACTATGACGCGGTGTTAGTGCGATGGTTATGCTCTTGATTGTATTGATTTTTTTGGTGGTTTATAATGGTTGTTTAAATACCTTTTTATGATAAAATAAACCAATATTATTTATCCATCATATTTTAATAATAAATATCTTTAGCGGAAATCAAAAAATGTCCTTAACAGCAATAACTATCAATAAAATCAATGGCACAGAAAAAACACTTCTAGATCAACTAGAGGAAGTTAGTGCAAAGACGATGAGTGAGTGTCGTGATGGTTACTGCGGAAGCTGTGCTGTCAAAATTCTATCTGGAGAGATTGAGTATCACAAGGTAATAATATCACCGGTAGGTCAAGACATCATCCTGCCATGCTCATGTCGACCCAAGTCTTCAATTGTTGTAGTTGAGCTCAGGCGATAAATTTATATAAGGTGGTCCATAATGATAAAAGTAATAAATCAAGAAAGGTTCGTTTACTTCGTTGGTGATATACACGGGGAGCATGCGCTGCTAATGGATAAACTTCACGAAGTGGGATTTGAGCCTGAGAAAGGCGACATACTAGTTGCTACTGGCGACATAATTGATAAAGGTACTGATAGCTTTTCTGCTCTTAAGCTTATAGAAAAAGACTGGTTTTTTTCATCGCTTGGAAACCATGAGGAAATGGCTTATTTGGCAGTAACAAATCCTGAAAATGAGGATTTTATTGTCAACTGGATACACAACGGTGGTACGTGGTATTTTTTACTACCTGAACACGACAGATTAATTGCCAGGGACCTCATATTAAAAACAGCTAAATTGCCAACATCAATAGAAGTTGTGCTAAAAAATGGAAAACGTATTGGCGTAGTACATGGAGACTATCCTTATGATCATTGGCAAGATGTATTAAGTGAAGATAAGCAAAGTGTTTTATGGGATAGAAAAAGAGGATCAATGGCCAAGCATGCTGGCATGGGGAGAGAAATAACTGGGATCGACTTAGTTGTATTTGGGCACTGCATAATGAGACAAGCAGTAAAGGTCAGTAATCAGATTTTTATCGACACAGGCGCTTTCTTAAATAACAACTTAACGCTTTTATCATCAGACGAGATTATTAAGTGCTAGATAGCGGCCATTACTGGCCGCTAAATGAGTCATGAGCCATTATTCGGCAATTGTTATACCCAGATGCTCTTGAATAGCATTAAGTCTTGCCATACATGCTTTAAATGACGCTGCAGCTGATTCAACGACAGGTACTAGTCGGTAAATATTTTCAATCGACATCGTTTCTAGCATTGATACAGC
>BCQK01000071.1_pt1 | contig 11441 bp, 8 predicted proteins | sample 1008131 | NCBI WGS metagenome assembly BCQK01 (sample SAMD00035458, study PRJDB4067) | museum specimen metagenome | isolation source: Liagora japonica specimen isolated from | place: Japan
GGCTGATTTGTGATTGAAGAATTATTACCGTACTACGAAAAACAATTACAAGAATTTGGGCAGCAGTCCCGTGAGTTTTCGCAAAAATATCCAAAAATCGCTCAGCGTTTATCCTTAAATGCGTATTCTTATTTAAATGAACGGGTATTCTCACTTTAAGTTGGACACCAATTCCTACTTAACTTGGACATATTATATTTTTCTATAGTTACTCTATACTATTTTTTAATTTCATCATGGATGCGCCTCCAATGATTAGATAATTGTTTCTTTATTAATACATCATCCATAGTTTCTGATGCCTTGTAGGCATAAGTAATAAAGTTACGTTGTTTTCGAGCTAAATGGCTATACATTCTATAAATCTTTCTACGATACACAATTTTTTTATGTCGTTTAGCCCTATTCTTTGATGCCCGAATTTTTGATACTAATCGTCTGTAATAATTAGATAAACTTGATGAACGAATCAAAACTTTTTCACCATCATAAATAAAACCCAAATATTGCAAAGGCTTATAAATTCCTGTAGTCACATCTATTGCCGTCAATCTAGTAGTCACATGGCTAAACTGAATTTTTTCAACTTTAGCCGGATTTATCTTAAGTTGTTGACCACCGTGAGTACTTAAGGCTTTTTCAAGCTTATTATAAATTTCATCTATTGATATGCTTTCTGGAAATGTAACAACAATATCATCACAATAACGTCTATAAATTCCACCTATTTGTGTCATTAAATCACAACAGTTTTGATCAAAATCTAACATGTAAATGTTTGATAGTATGGCTGACATAGGTGAACCTTGAGGTATGCCATATCGCTTTCCAGCTATTTTTTCAGGTGTCTGAATTAAATATTTAAAAGTTCCATCGGAGTTAAAAAACTTATGCTTTCTTATACTTCGAAAATCTTCCATTGATTGATGTCGAGCACTTATTTCTTTTCTTAAAGGATTAGGGATTTTTTTATTTAAATTTTTTCTTGTTAACCTATCAGGCCATCCTAAAGCAGTTAGAGTATCCTCGATATTTAAAAAAGAATAGTGTGTTAATGACTTAAAAACTATATAGTTATCTTTAGATAAACTACTTACACCATTAACCCTTTGCCATTGTTTTTTTAAGATTTCATGATCTAGTGTGTCAAAGAAACTCGATAGATCAATAGTTAATACATTACACCCTTGAGTTTGAGCAATCCAGTCAAACACTTCTTTTGCAAAATCTACATTTGACTTTCCTAATGAGCGATATGCTAATACAGCTTTATCTAATGGGCTTCCTTTTATAAGGCTTTCATATTGTTTATCAAGTATATATGAGTAATACGCATATATATAACCATCTTTATTTGCAGAATATCTTAAGGGGCGAATTTTAGCTTTTCTTCTGGTTAAGCCATTATGATTTCTTATTTTTCGGATATTTTGTTCAAACCCAATAAAGGGTAAAAACCAATGTTTAGCAACTTTATCTGGATTCGATACAAGAGAGAAGGCTGATTGTGCATCAAGTGGCATATCAAAATGGATGCGTGATTTAGGTCTACTACCATAAGAATCTTTTGATAAATGTTTTTTATCGTATATTTCTTCTTTATATTGTTCAAAATTCAAAACGATTATTCCAGTTAGCAGATCCGCAAGGGCTTGTGGCGCGTCACACGTTACACCCTTACGGAGTCTTTAAACTTTGGTTTAAAACGTTATTACTTTATTAAACCCAGCACTAGATTTGTCAAAAAACATCTTTGACTAACGCATAAAACTTAACATGCTATACTATTGGAGGTAGTATGATGACCAACAACTATGTAGTGATATTATTGCAACAAATCGTAGCCAGTGTGGCTCGCTTTGTTATTATAACTTCTCTAAATCTACTGCTGGACAGTTCAAACAACATCCCTCTGCGAGCTAGCTAGATTGGCTACTCCAAAGGCATTTCCAATGTAATTAAAAATCTTTATAAAAGCAATGCTTAATTGCTTTTATTGCCTAGCTAACTGTTTAAAATTCGATCACATTCAAGCACAATATATTCTGGAACAGTATCAAATTTTGTGGGATCAAGTTGGCAGATAAATTCATTCTCGATATGATAAGTCTCATTAATAAACTTCTGAAGAACAGAGTTATCTACAGAGGGATTTATTAAACGAAAAATTTGCAACTTTTCATATCCATTGATTGAAGAATGATATAGTGTTTTCAGAGCATCTAAGTTATTAATATTTTTCATATGATCAGTATATGAAAAAGTACTTAAATATTTTGAAATAGTCCTGCATCCATCTGAAAATTTTTCAGCTTCAATTTCACAGGCCGAACCATTTTCAGTATTTCTAAAATCAAGCACGATATCTCTTTTCTTGAACATATTTGATAGTACTTGATAGGCATCACCTTTACTTTCAGTGATCTCTAAATGCCGTCTTAAATAAATTAATTTTATAACATCGTCACGGGAAGAATTGAGCATATTCATGCAAATTTCAGAAAAAGTCTGAATATCATTTTTCTCAATATTGTATTCAGTGATTTTTCCATCTTTTAACTTTAAAAAGGATGCTGATGTTTGATTGCCGAACTGTGATGATAATGATTTAATTGTATCTATAATTGGTTCAACATCATGTGTAAGCATTAATACGGTTTTATTAATCAAACATGAATCAGCTGAACGTCGAAACAGCATCTCAAGGATTGCAAACTTCTTATTCTTATCAAAAGAAGAAATAGGGTCATCAAGAATAATAAGGTTTGGTTTTTTTGCCAGACATTCATACATGAATAGGACTATCGCAAAAGCATTTTTTTCACCAAAACTAAGATGCTGACTACCACCTGTTAAATGCTCTTCATGATCAATATGAAGAAGTTTCAACTGAGACTGCACTCCCTCACCAGCTATTTCCACTTGATAGCGGTAGCCTGCATATGAAAGAAATCCATTAATAGCACTTTGGTGCTTTTCTATGGTTCTACTTACTTCAATACGTTGCTGATTAATTTTGCCCTGAAGAAAACTAGCTTTATTAACAACATCATCAATGGATTGATTAATTAGATTAATTGCGTCGTTCATCTTGACAGATGAAAGTTCTGAGAAAAACTGCAAATCAAGTTTGAACGTTGGTAGTTTTTCGATAACTTTTTCACCATCTTTAAACTGAAAAGCTGAAAGAGTCCTAAGGCTTTCTAATTTTCCCGTAAAGGTATCAATTCGAGTTTTGACTGTTGAAAGAAAATCCTCGTGTTCCTTTCTCAGTCCATCTTTCAATAGTGTTATAGCTTTCAAACTTTCCTTTGTGTCTTCTGAAAAGTAATCTCCGAGATTATCGATAACTTGAATTAAGGAAATTAGATTTTTAATGATACCTTTGTCATATTCCTGACCAACCTTTCTAATTTTTTCTTTTTTATCAGCAGTATGTGATGTACAAAAAGGGCAATTATCAGACATATCTGCATACTCATATCCTTTTGTTTGCCAATCAATCCAACCAACACTTTCATTACTTTGAATGAACGGAGTATAAGATTCCAAACCCAGTGGAACATGATGAATCTTATTACCACCAGACAAGGCTTTTACACCAGCTGATGATTTGGATAACCCTGTTTTTGATAACTTAAAAGCATTACCCATCTCTTTTAGAGTCGAAATTAGGCTTTCCAACTCATGATTTCCAGAGAATAGTTGCTTAATGCCCTGTATCAACGTCTCAATTTCTTGTTCTTTTTGCTTGTACTCCTCAGTTCTAATAAAAATATCAAAACTATTACTTACCAACTCATCAGGTTTAAAAACAAATTGATTGACGTATGCCTCATTGAAACACATTATGTTTTTTAAAGTACTAGCACCAATAATTTCAGGATGTTTGTTTTCTGGATTCGCTTTTCGCAGCTTAAAAGGCATTAGATCACTTAAAGAACTTTGATCATTGTTGCTTCCGAGTTGCAATGCTTTGGCAATAGTGCTTTTTCCTGTACCATTTGGTGCAAATTTAATATTTAACTTGCTTTCGATTAGCTTTATTTTTGCTTCATCAATACTGTTACAATTTTTAATTTGAATTTCCATATAATTTTCCTAGAACTTTACTTGTGAATCGTTATCTCAACTCAATCTCTTTCTTAAACTTATTGTATTGATAACTCATAATCTGCCCATTTACTAGCAACTCAACAGCTTGCTGAATTACTTGTAAAGGTGCAATAAACCACTCTTTCGGTTGATGATTTTTACCCTGCTTATCTGCGACCAATAAATCAAGACAAGATTCACCAAAAAAGGCATGTAGGTAATATTCAAATTTTTGAGGATTAATGTTGAAAGCCTGATACTCAGCAATGACTTCAACATCAGCCATCAAATAAGTAGGCTCTTTTTTTGCATTCGCAATACGTTTATCAACAGTTGTCGTGGCGAAACCAATTTTGTAAAGATGATCGTATGATTGGATACGTGGATCTGTACTTTTAGATTTCAGAATATAAATATAACCTGTCGATGTATCATCTTCAGTGATACCGCCAAAATTAGTATAAAAGTTAGAGTTTTCTTGTTCGTTAGTCTCTGAAACAATGCGTCCATCTTTATATAATGCTTTAGCTAATGAACGGTACAGCATGGTTGATTCAGTTCCATTCTCAAAGATAGTACGTGTTCGACCATCTTTACGAAAACGTTTACCATCAACTGTTTTAGCCTCAGAAGTAAAATTAATATCTGCGAGATAAACTAATAATCCGCTTAAAACATAGTAACTCCCTTCAACTAGTTGATATCCCTTATCATTGAAGGGCAATAGTTTACGTTTACCTTCACGAAGCTCTCTATGGACATCTTTAAATAGATGTTCAAACTGATCAAAGTCCTTACAACGTTTACGTTTAGCAACTTCATCTGCCGCTGCACGTTGGACAGGCACATGCTTAATTTTAAAGATGTCACCATCTTTACCATCATCTAATAGACCAAGATCATCATCATTAAAAATATCTTCAAGTGACTTAATATCTGACATATTTTAGTCCTGATGCGGTGGGAGTAAATTATGTTCATCATAATCTGCCAAAGCCATGTATTGCTCAGGATTAGTCTTAATCGCTTCTAAACGGCTCGCAAGCATAAACTCCGAAATGTTTTTCATATCCTTAGCAGGTACACGCCCATGCTGTGCCACAAAATAATTAATTTCGTTAAATTTTGAGACTAGTTGTTCATCAGCAGTGAGGGCAGATGTCTTTTTCTTTACGTTTAAAAGCCCTAAGTCATCATCAGTAATCATATCTTGAAGCCAGCTAAAATCTTCCATGTTTTACACTCCAGCTCGTCTACGTTGCTCACGGATATAGATTAGGCATTCAGCTAATCGTTTTTCAATTAAGTTATTTGATTCTAGACTAGGCTCTCGACCAAACTGAACTTTGAAAGCTTTTAACTTAGGCCATAGCTCAATGGCTTCTTCTTGAGTCATACTAATCTTAGTTGCTTCAATTGCTTCCTTAATCAATTTGAGCACATTGACTGTGACTTCTTTTGATAGAATTTCAAACGCTTTTTGGAATGGATTCACAGATTGAATTAAATCAATATTCAGGTCTTCAATATTGATAAATTTATCCGCCATTCGAATAAACTTTTTATCACCGACTTCTTTGACTTCTGCTGTGCTAATCACTGAGTCCACGACTAAATATTGACTTACTTCTTCAAGTTCAGCTTTCGTTAAGTCAGGATATTTTGTTTGGATAATCTTAGGGATAAGGACTTTATTCACCACTTCAGGCTCAACCTTACCTGCTGAACCTGCAATCACTTTAGCATCTTGAAGAATCGCTGCTTTTAGGTCCACAAGATCATTTTCAATAATAGCCTTTGTTTTTGCTGTACTTGGTTCTTTAAAACCTTTAATTGTGAGTGTTCCTGGCGGAACAATATCTTCATCATCACGTTTGGTTTTAAACTTGAAGTTTGGTGCAAGTATTTGTTCCATTAATAAAGATGCAGTGATGGCTTTCAGCATGTTATTTACTGCAAATTTTACATCAGTGTCTTGTGCATCAGGTTGAGCAATAAGATTGGTAAATTGCGCATGTGATTTGTTCGAGCTATCTCGTGTACAACGTCCCACAATCTGCACAATTTCAGTCAAAGAGCCACGATAACCAATCGTTAAAGCATGTTCACAGAATTGCCAGTCAAAGCCTTCCTTCGCCATGCCTAGGGCGATGATAAGATCAAGATCATCTACGGTTTTAATGTTACGTAGATATTCAACAACTTTATCACGACCATCTTCTTCAACGAGATCAGCTACTTTTAAAATTTTACCATCTGCACGTTTGACGGTAATGATGCCAGTATCAGGATCTTTAGCGACAAATTCACCAATGATTTCGAGGATGGCATCTACTTCATCATATTTATCTTTGGTTGATTCACCTGAATTCACATTTGGAATATGGATGATGGTTTTTTTATCAGTATCCAATACTTCTGCAATTGCGATAACCCCTTCATCATCTTCTGCAAAGTAGCGCCCTTTATAAAAGTGATAACCAATGCCTAAAGATTTTAAATAAGTATAGCCATTGAGTTGTTCGTAATAGTTAAAGGAAACTTTATCAAACTTTGCTTCGTCTTCTGGCGTAAGTACAGGAACACTATCGCCACGGAAGTATGAACCCGTCATCGCAACAATATGAGCGGTGGTATTGTCCATTAAAGCTTTAAGAACATTACCTAGAATATTATCAGCATCTGCTGAAACATGATGGAATTCATCAATTGCCACTAATGTATTATCAAATACATGATCTTCTAACTCTTCAAAAGCAAATCTTAGTGTTGCATGTGTACATACTAAAATTTGATCTGTACCTTCCATAAAACGTTTAAAGGCTTTTACTTTGCTTTTATCGCCACCAGCAGTACATAAATTATTTTCAGGTTTGATGTCCCAATCTGCAAAAAAGCCACTTTCACTCAGCTTAGTGCTAGCAAATGAACCGCCAATTGAGCGTTCAGGTACAGCTACAATAACTTTGCTCAACCCTTGGTTGTGTATCTTGTCTAAACCTAAAAACATTAATGCACGAGACTTACCTGATGCAGGAGGAGCTTTTAAGAGTAAATACTGGCTATCACGAGATTGAAAGGCACGAGCTTGCATAGCTCGCATCCCCATATTATTGATTGAGGTGCTTTCCCCAGTTTGTTGATAATTTACTTCAACTATATTTTTCATCCCATTCCCCTCTAAGAAGTTAATTTTTCATATAGAACAAAAAGATATTCAAGACGATCTTCATCAGAACTAAAAGGTTTATTTGTATAACAACTTTCTACCACGGTATCTAAGCTCTTATGAGCTAATCTTAGACTGGAAGGCATTTTTTCAGGATCATATAATTCTGCCAAACTTTTGTTAGAATATTTTTCTCGTTCATTTAGAATATTCATAACATTCAAAGTTAACTCTTCTTTCTTCTTATCTGACAATAATGGAAAAGGATAAGCGTTATAGCAAAGAGAATTAGAATACACTATGTCGGTTTTCATACCACCTGCGACTGCTTTAACCCAAAGCATATGCATTCTGGACGAAAGAATACCAAATATATAAGGCTCTGAATCATATATAACTTGTAGTGTCTGCAATGCAATAGAGTCATTTCCAACAAAAGCAACAGGCAAATAATCCCTTCTTTCACTAGCCACTTTTGGCAAGATTATCATCGAATTTAAAGGTTCATGTATATAACGAAATCTATAAGGAATATTTATTAGAGAGTTTGCTACTTGTCCACCATTCTTTCTAAAATGATATACTTTTTCAAATCTCTCCTTAAAAGGTGGAATAGCATTAGCTTCAAGATAATCTTTTTCAGCAACCCAAATACACCATCTATTTTGATTATTTAGAAGATTACTCCCACCGTACAACTTTTTTATAAATTTTTTGGCATTTGGATATTTTTCAATAATTTCAATCTTTTCTAGATCACTCAACTCTAGGTAGCCGTTATCAATAGCTTGATTACCATAAACTAAAGGAGGAACCTTACCCAAAGGAGCTCTTCGTTTATGAATTATCAAATTTGTATTTTCCGTTAAATATGGAGAGATATTTACAACATTTTTCTTAACTAAATCTTTATAAATATATTTTCTTTTATTAGTATAATCATTTCTTAATCCAATAATAACTACAGCAACTACCGCATTATTTTTTGCATTATTTTGCCACTTAAATACTTGATGACAAAACCCAATGCAAATATTAATATTAAATATGTGAGGCCAAAATAAAGAAACTTGCTCACCTTGAGTTATTGAGTTCGTAGATACAAAAGCACATTCTGCATTGTAATTTTTAATATAAAGTGCTGCTTTAAAAAACCAACAAGCAATATAATCTAAGCTACTAACCCCAGGTGCTTCTTTAAAAACAGATAATACTTCTTCTCTTTGCACTTGATTTTGTTTTTTTGCTCCAATGTATGGTGGGTTACCTAGAATATATATTTCATCGCCATCAATTTTAGGACAAATTTTTTCCCAATTTGTTCTTAGGGAATTTGCACATACAATATGTCCACTTTGCTTTAAAGGCAAGGAGGCTAGAGACTCACCCAATTCATCTTTAAATATTATATTCATCTGGTGTTCAGATAGCCATAAAGACAAAATCGCAACTTCATGAGCAAAATCATCAATTTCTATCCCATAAAATTGAGAAACCTGAATCACTGAAAATGGTTTTGAAAATTGGCCTGTTTTTTCTAATTCTAACTCTTGTACACGCTTCAAAAGCTCCATTTCAAACTTACGAAGCTCTTTATACGCAATAATAAGGAAATTACCTGAACCACAGGCAGGGTCAAAAATTTTAAGTTGCCCCAAACGTCGCTGTAATTTTAATAGCTTATTAACACTGTCTTGGTTTTTCTCTAATTCTTCATACAAGTCATTTAAGAATAATGGTTCAATCACCTTCATAATGTTTGGAACAGAGGTGTAATGCTGTCCCATGGTGCTACGTTGTTCAGTATGAACAACCGCTTGGAACATAGAACCAAAAATATCTGGGTTGATATCGGACCAATCCAGTTCTGCACCACACTCAATCAAAATTCTACGTGATTTACGAGTAAATTTTGGAACTTGAATATCATCTTTAAATAAACCGCCATTTACATACGGAAAATCTGCTAGGTAATCAGGTAAATCGGCTTCACGATCTTCATCCGATTGGTTTAACACTTTAAATAATCGACCAATTAAAGCCGATAAGTCTGATCCATCTTCATTACTCTTGGATATTGCCGAAGTAAACTGTTTGTCCTTAAAAATCTCTGTATCTTCAGCAAAGTAACAAAATAGCAGTCGAGATAAGAAAATATTAAGGTGATGTAAGTTCTCTTTATTGTTTAAGTCGTCTTCATTGAAATTATCGGCTTTAATTTCGTCAAATAGCTTTGCTAGTTTTTCAGCAGCCTTAACATCCGCAGGGTTTTCACCTTGATATACAGCTTTCTCCATCCCAGCCCATGGTAAGAAGAAATCAAATTTTTTAGCTAAATCACCAAAAGGAACATCCAATGTATCTTGTGTTTTAGTATCTACTGCCAATAGAGTTTTGAAGTCAGTTACGATCAAGAAGCGAATCTTATTGCTTTCCGTTCGCTTTTCATTCTTCATTTGATCAATCAAACCATGCAAATCATGCTGTTTTGCAATTTTGAAGTATATTTGGCGCTTCCAAAAAACGGTGTTTTCCTTATCTTCAGCTAAATTACGCTCACCATTACGCACTCGTCCAATAGTTTGGCTACGATGCCCATAAGCTAAAAGCAACTCATAGATAAAGTCTTGTTTATTTAGCTCATCTTGAGCAATTTTATGGATGAGCTGTTTAACATTTTCTTCGATTTGGACGATATTCATAAATGCTGATGACCGTATAAAAGCTAATAATTAGTTTAAAGAAACAATAAGTTAAATTGAATGAGACTTCTTGTGTATACGACACAAATTGTCGTGGAATTAATCGAAGTTCATAGGGTGCTTAATATGGAATTCTGAATCATGCAAAATTTTTTGAATGTATTCCTTTTCATTGAAATCCTTAATCAATCTTGATCTAAGCAAATCAAATCCTTGCCAATAGAATTCGTCCATTGAACGTTCTGGTAATTTATCTGCAAGATCATCCATCCATGGAGTCTGATGTAGTTGATCAATCAATGGTAAAGGGTGTACCTCTTGAGACCATATTTTCTCAGTTATTTCTTCTGATATTACAAAACTATATACATTAGGGTAATTATGTGAACCATGATATTTTTTTAAAGTATGAAAAATTAAACAGAGATAAAGCAGAGAGTTATATCCGCCAAAACCATTTACTTCACTAATATGATAAGGGGTATGAAAACACTCCAAATAGTGATTAGAGTACAGTTTAGCTATAAGTAGTGAGCCATCCGTATTTAGACTACGAAGAAATTTGACTTCTTTTACAGACTGATCTTTTAAGAATGTTTTTTCAGGATTAGGAGTTAATAGCCATTTCAGGTCTTTGTCTAAATACTCATTAAAACGAAAACTCTCAACTTTGAATGGTCTTTCTTTTCCAAAAAGTAACCAATTTGAATTCGCAGATAAGAAGTCAGCGATCCTCTCCAACTGATTAAAAGTTGGTTCCATTTCTGCTCTAAACCATGATTCAGCACTATCTGCTGAATTTTCATCAATTTTATATGCTAATTCTGCAATCGTAAGTTGATCGAAATATTTACTTTTTTTAATTTGATTAAACAGAAAAGTAAGTCGTTCAGCTACATCCTTTTTACGTTGTGTAGGTGTTCTAGCTTGCAAAAAGTTTTCTATAACCTTAGCTGCTTCTAAATGAATATTATTATCCATAACAAAAGAGTCATATAGGCGAGACATTGTCTCAGCATTGATAGACCTCTGATTTATCTTAGCGGCTTCATCAATTTTTAACTTTAAATCTTCTGGAATTCGAAGATTAAACTGAATATCTTTTTTTTTCATGGATTCCACGGACAGTAGGAATTAGCAATAGTAGCATTATGATGCAAAAAAACCATTGCGCATATAGAATCATTTCACTACTATAGAATCAAAATGCTACTATCGAGTGATGATCATGCAAGCAACTAAACAATTAAATTTAAGATTACCTGAAGAGCTAGTTTTTTGGATAAAAAGAATGGCTAAGAAAAAACATCAATCAATGAATTCTTATGTACTCACTGAACTTGAACGAATGCAGAAGGAGTCTAAAAATGGGCTAAATTAGTTTTTTAATTTTATCCGTGGAGAAAGATCAATGACCCATGCTGTAACATGAGCCATTGAAAGGTGTCTTTTGACTATCGACACACCTAGCATTT
>BCQK01000072.1_pt1 | contig 11373 bp, 17 predicted proteins | sample 1008131 | NCBI WGS metagenome assembly BCQK01 (sample SAMD00035458, study PRJDB4067) | museum specimen metagenome | isolation source: Liagora japonica specimen isolated from | place: Japan
TTTTTACAGGTCTGCCGGTCAGGGTAAGTGGTCAGACCCACCCTGAATAAAAACATGCTATACATTTGCTTCATGTTGTCTTGCACAGGGAATTAAATATGAGGGCATTACTGGCGGAGTTGGTTAATACTATTGCGGAGCAGCATGAGTCTGAAAAAGAACTTATTATTCAGGCTGAAGCGCTGAATATCGTTGTTACTGCCATCCTCATGCGGCTGGATGATAACGTTCGTGCGCAACTGAAGAATGAAATTAATGAGGCTTTTGCTGTTCAGCACAGCGGTGTTTCGTCACACGCAGCTGAAACGCGCATGCTGCAGGGTGCTGTGGAAGAACTGTTTGTTTTTCAGACGGGCCGTCATCAGAAAAAATAAACATACAGCCGGAAATTAACGGCAGGAAGGCTCAGGCGGACAATGCGTTTGTCCGGTATTGCTGCCAGCCCCTTACCGCGGCGAAGGCGAGTTCATCTGAAATCACTGGCTTCCTGAAGCACGGCATGTTCCGGTAAGCGGTATATAGCCTGGTCCGTCAGCCCTGCCGGGTCAGGTTTTCATGAAGCAGGCCCGGACGCCCGGGATCCCTTCTCAGCCTCTCCATGGCATGGCAGAGCAGACAGCCAGGAGCGGCATACAACCCTTCCCGCTTTCGCTTGTTTTTCCGGACACAGGCGTCATTTTTACAGGTCGCACACAGCGTTAACTGTGCGCGGGCATCCAGAATCAGAACGCCCGGTTTAGCATGCCTGATAACCGGAATTTAAGCGCCTTGTCTGCCTGCTGTGAAATAATTTAACACTGAAAGTACCGGTATTATTTTGAGATGTTTCTTAATCAGAAGAATATAACGCATTTTCAGTCATGTACTGACAACATGAAAAAATGGGGCTGGAATATCCCTGACTTAAATTACTATAATCTCCTTCTAATAATATGGTTCGGATTTTGGCCAGTGCCACTCAGATGTCGGGTACTGGCACTTTTTGGATCCCTGTTATTTCCGCCCCTTCATTATAGAATTTATTTCCCTGACGTTACTGCCCGGCCTCCGGTAAATCAGCATTACAAACTTAGCAGAAACAGGCATATCTGAATGACATATCAGTTTGATTAGAGAAGAAAATTAAGAAGCCGGGGCGCGGGGATTCACCTGTAATTTCGGGAAAAGCAAAAACCATGCAAGGAGTCTCAGGAACATTATTGCAGGTCTTTTATCATTATCTCTAACCGCCCACTGATGTTAACCGGTATATATCCCTGATATACAGCAGGATGGACGGAGATGCCTGTCGGATTTTTTCCGACACTGAGACAGGCAAATAACTGATTCAGGCCCCGGTCAGGCAGGAATAACTCTGCCGCTTTAACAGGCTCACCCTGAAGATACAGTGTGATTCAGGCCTGGTCAGACAAGAAAATCATCCAGTGACTTGCCTGCAGCCAGCTGCTCCGCAATGACCTTTGGCATTCGTCCCTGTCCCGTCCAGGTTCTGGTTTTGCCGTTTTCATTTTGATATCGATATCTGGCCATACGGGGAGTCCGTACTTTTACAGACTTATTATCGCTTTCTGGGCTGGCTACCTGTTCTGCCGGATCGATGCCTTTTTCAGGTAGCAGCAGGCGTAGCTTCTCCAGTCTCTCATTACGCTCATCCTGCACTTTTTGCCGGGCTGACTCCTTTTCCCGGCGTTCCCTCACAACGAGCCTGAATTTTTTCAGCGCCATCTCCAGAAATTCCAGGGGCATTTCGCGGGCTGCTGCCCGTAAGTCGTGGATGCTGTTTAATAATTTCAGTTCATCTTCCATTTTTTATCCTGAAGGGAGGGTTAGGATTTACGGAAACTTCGCCCGGTATAAGTATATATGCCCCCGGAGTTTAGTTATGGGTATCTTCTCCTGTTCTCTGACAGGAGCTTCACATAAAGAACGTTCAGAAAGCCGTATCTATGAAATTCGCGCCTCGGGCTTTAATTTCTTCATAAACCCTGGCAATTCTGCAGCCGGTCGCGGCGTTGCCGGACCGGGGGACTTTACTTCGGGTCCCGTCGGGGGCTGGCTTACTGTTTCTGTTACGGGCAACCCGCCAGGCTATATCCAAAAAAGTAGCCTGGATTGTCGGCTTTAATGAACAGGACTCTTTCAGAGCTGCCACGTTGCATATGCTTATTATAAAAGGTTTACCCGGCCTTTCGCCGGGACCCGGTCAGCCTGTTTTCGCTAAATCCGGCCAGGCGATGAGACGCCTGTGCGCCCTGGCTATTTCATCGCGTGTGACCAGCCTGTCGGCAGCAACCAGTACGGCGCTGCCTTTACCGTCTAAAAATGTGCCGAAAATCACTTTTACGGGTAATTCCCGTGCCACATTGTCAGGATACAAATAGCTTATACGCGTCCTGAATTCGCTTATCTCCAGACGACGAGGTGCATGATCCTCAATAAACAGCAGTATGGAGGGCATATTTTTCTCCTGCATTATTCGGTCTAAAAAGCATCAACTCCTTGCGATTCACAATAGTTACATTACTAAATAATATATATTATAAAGAAAATGCTTTGACAGGATAACGTACAGCCCTACAGGAAATCACTCCCTGAGTCACAAATTCTCACTTCAGGCTCCGCTTCAGTACAGGATATATAACGTTCCCTTCGCAAATACTCATAAATGCCGGCAGGTGTTTTTTATCTGAAATAAGCGGGAGCACATGCTTAATCTGCTATTTTCGGGACCGCCGGGGCTTTTTCAGGCGTACGTAGTACTGATTTTTCCCGCCGCATGGCGCATATATTAATTTTAACGGGCGCGACCGGAGGCACTATGTCTGTGGATATGCAATCGCTTTATAAGCACGTCGCCTGGTGTGTCTGGCATGAGGGCTTACGCCTTTATGATAACGGCGTTCCGGGGCAACTGAAGGACCTCAGTTTTCTGCGGAGCAGTTGCCTTAAACTGCAGCAGCATCGTGAAGCTGCGGGAGCGCTTATCTCTGCTGCATCCGATAGCGAACTGGCAGCTGTCATGAGCCAGATAGAATCCCGTGTCGATCGTGAACATAACCTGGCCGGGCATATCCGGTGGTTGGCTTACCATGCGGCCCGGCACGCGGAACTGCAGAACCTTTTGGCAGAGGGAAAATACAATGAAATCCGGTCGCTTTATTACCGGCACCACAATCACAACAGCAACGCCAGATTCCTTTTATCATGCGTCAGTAACGGTTATCTGGCGGATCTGATTAAAGGGTTATAACGGCAGTCATGCATTGCGGGCTGTCTCCTGCGCTGCCCGGACAGGACTACACCGGTAAATCCGGGAGGGCATGGCTTTACCTGACAGGGCTTCCGTACGTGCCGGGGAACTCCACTGGCTTCAGCGTATGCTTCATAAATACCGTCCGGGCGAACCGCCATAACGGAGTGACTTCAGCACCGGTTCATGGCCCGGCTGACAGTGGGCCCGTTGTTGCCGCTCCGCGTACGCCAGGCGCACTTCCGGGCGGTACAGCGCGGTGTGCTCTGGATCCCCGTTTTCATGCGCAAATACCCGTTAATATTAAGAGCGTGTTATATGGCTATCAGAATTCAGAGAAGGCATGACTTATGACAGAAGGTTTCTACTGGATACGGCATAACGGCAGGGTTCAGGTGGCTTACTACACCGATGGCGAAACGGAAGACCTGCAAACGGGGCGGATTGTCAGGGGGATATGGCAACTGACCCGGGGTTTCGATATCTGCGATGACGGCGAGGCTGAAGTATTACAGGGTCCGCTATCGCCGCCTCTTTGACTGACATGGGAACTGGCGTTTCGCTATGAACCCAACTAGATTTAACAAGGGTGGATCCCCCTGTGCGGCGGGGCAATCCGGTTGATGTAATGTAAATATGCTTGCGGCTCGTATAACCGGTAACGAGCCACCGGGAGGCACCCGGCAACTGTATCAGAATCTGGTAAGTGCTTTTTGAGCCTGTCCCTCCGGGCAGGCTTTTTTTTCTACCCGCTTCGAAACCAGTGCTATGCTTAAATTGTAACCAGGCCATAGCCCCCACTCGGTATCCTGATCGGGAAGTGACGCTGCCCGACACAGACGTCATATGGATGATGGCAGGGTAACATGCCTACCTAATTCGATTTCAAACTCATTGGGCCTGCTGAAAAGCAGGCCTATTTTTATTTCCGCGTCACGTCCGCAGAGCCGGTCAGGGATGGCCTGTGTGGTTGTTCCGGTGAGCCGATCATTCCTGAACGCCTGCTCACGTGCTATATGGGACGACACTGCCTAAGCGAGTCTTATGAGCGTTATGTGCAGCTGCGTCAGCGGGCAACCAACACAGCCAGCTTCATCAGCGGATTTGATGTTGGAACCCTACAGGGCAGGTAACGCGGGCACCAGTAGCGACAGCCCTGCAGGCTGATAAAGAAACTGCCGAATGGCCTGCGCCAGCTGCGGCTCTACGCATAACGCTGGCAGGCCTGGTACAACGCATTCCTTTAAAGGGAATGCCGGGCAGCTGACACCACCCGGCCTGGGGTTACTCCTGCAATTCCTTATCTTTTAGCTGTTCAACGTAAAAGTCATAACGGTCAAGGAACCACAGTCGGCAGTCTTCATCCATGTTGCCGGTTATTGCATCCGTGCACAGATGTCGGCCGTGCAAATGCATCCGGGCAAAGCTACGGGCAAGAAAATCTAAATCCCGGGAAGACACGACACCCTTCTCACTTACTGACTGCATACATTCCTCCTCTGTTGGACAATCCAAAAAAGAAAAATATGTCTGTTATAAGTGTGGCTCAAAAAATTTTCCGCGCGATCATTCCACTCACAGAACCGGGTCTGAAATTGTCACAAGATAACTGCCCGGCTGGCAGGCTCGTAACAATCGTGGCAGGCGAACTGCATACAGGTTCATGAGTCTGTGAAAGTGGTGAAACAGACAATATTCAGAGGATAAATCTGCGGAGATGGGCTTGTTCCTGCTCATTCAGTTGAGCATATTCCTTAAGTTGTTTGAATAACGATTCTTTGCTGTTAGACGCAACGGAAGAAATATACTTCCCGCTCCTCCATTCATAAATGTAACCAGATAAAAAGGAGAGGATGGGGAGTACTGATAACGAATAGAGAGGTGATTGCAGATTCTCTTTTTTTCCATATGAATAATATCGTTACTAAAAAAATATATATACATAGTTTTGCTGGTTTTGGGGCATTATTACCGGGCACGTTTCTGAAAACCTGAACAGCGCCAGACACAGCAGGATGACTTCCTGAGCAGTAAATAAGCCGTTCCGGATTAACTGCCAGTTTCGGTAGCGATAATAATGCTGAAAAAAAGCCCCGATGTGGGGCAACTTTGAGTCAAAACTTTTCTTATGCTTATGTGCTTCGTATGTTGATTGCCTGAACACCTTAACAGTCAGGGGATAAATGGCAATTAAAATGCACCCTATCTTTAAGCTTTTTGTGCGGTATCAGGCTCTGAAACTTTAAGATTAAGATAATTTTGCTGCAATAATGCGCACAATATATTTTCACATCGTGGGATATAACATTTCATGCATACTGTACGATAATCCGGCACTAAAAGATGTTCGACACCGTTGACAGATGCCACAATAGTTGTGTGCCTGCTTTTTTGAAATGGTTATCATGCTGTTGTTATCTGCGGACGTTGAATCAGAGCAAATAGGGTCGCCATGATTCAGATAATAGGGTCGCCATGATTCAGATACGGGTTTTACGGCGTTCAGGCAACCGGATGTCAGGCGGTATTTATCTTATTCCTGGTGGATTATTTTCTTAATTTACCGACAATAAAGTCCGGTTTGACCGGACTTTATGAGATTTTGCTCTGATATAAATGATATTCAGATCTGTGCTGAGCCACCGTCAACAAACAGTTCACTTCCGTTAACGAAGCTGCTGTCATCTGAAGCCAGGAACAGTGCCGCGGCAGCCACTTCCGAAGGTTCAGCAAGGCGTCCCAGTGGAGTGGTGGCTTCTACGGCGCGTATCATTTCACGGTTGAAATTATCGTCAGGCGAAAGACCATGCCAACCCGGAGTTGACGTGGCGCCCGGTACCAGTACGTTAACCCGAATCTTACGGGGAGCCAGTTCAAGGATCCACGCCCGGGCAAAATTTCGCACGGCCGCCTTACTGGCGCTGTAGACGCTGAACTCAGGCACGCCGGTGGTCGCACTCGTTGACCCCGTCAGGATGATGGATGCCCGCTCTTTCAGTAAAGGCAGCGCTTTTTGTACGGTAAAAAGGGTACCTTTAACATTGGTATCGAAGATGCGAGTGTAATATTCTTCGGTCACGGCTGAAAGAGAGGCGAAATCCCCCCGCCGGCGTTGGCAAACAGTACGTCAATGTGACCAGCCTTACGCTGAACTTCTTCAAACAGGGCATCGAGATCATTCATCCTTGAAATATCACAAGCGATGCCGGTTGCGCCATGCCCCACCTCAGTTACCGCCTCTTCCAGCTCACGCGCACGCCGGGCCGTCATAAAAACCTGCGCGCCTTCAGCCGCAAAACGTTTAGCCGATGCCAGACCAATTCCGCTGTTGGCACCGGTGATAACGACAACTTTTCCTTCCAGCTTACCCATAATTTTATATCCAGATTGAGGAGCGAAAACGCATAGTAACGGTATGCATTCAGTTATAATAGTACCTACCAAAAGGTATGTATAAGGAGAAAGTGAATGGAACCCGTCTGCGGCCTTGATGTAGCCCTTCGTTATATCGGAGGGAAATGGAAACCTGTCCTGTTGTTTCATCTGCAGTTCAGCCCACGCCGGTTTGGCGAGCTTAAACGTCTGTCCGGGGGCATCAGTGAAAAAGTCCTGATACAACAGCTCAAGGATTTAACAGCGGATGGCATTGTATTACGGCATGATTACAGGGAAGTACCGCCTAAAGTTGAATACGAGATTACCGATTTCGGAAGAACGCTTGCGCGGGCATTACAACCGCTTTGCGAATGGGGAAACGCGAACCGCGAATACGCGCGAGCGGCTGAACGACATGATAATGAGAGTCGCTAAAATTTGCTGGGCTGCGTGGCTTCATTTAAAACCAGATCGTGACACACGTGTCCTGAAACATTATCGGCACCGGCTGCAGGGCGAAGCCAACTGATCTTTCAGGCCTGGAAGGCTTCCGGACTCATCAAGCTGCAAGTGCAAGGTCTTCATTCAGCACGTCTTAGTGAATACCACGCGGCATAAGCTCATAGTCAGCCGCCTGCGCCGTACTGGTCTCCCGAAGCTGTGGGAAAAAGGACTGCGACACACCACTAACGCTGGCGTCGCTCAGCTGCGGCCATATTTTTCGGTTGATGAAGCGTGCAGTGGTGTTGAAAACGTGTGTGACCCCTTTCGGTTGACCCTGAGGAATCTTCGTTGTCAGACTCCCACATGGCGCGAACCGTATACCTCATGAACTGCTCACGGTTAATAACATGATACGACGCCAATAGCGTCTGCTTCACGCCCTGAGACATTCGACAAGCTTTTTATGGCTTCAGTAAGGGCGACTTTCGCGCTTCCAGTGCCAGCAAATATTTCGCTTCGTCGTACCGGGTTCTGGTCTTCCAGCAATGGTAAATGATCCTTATCCATTTAAATGCCAGAGCCCGGATCGCTGACTGATGAGATTTCCCTTTTTCTCGCTGGCCCTGGTAATTAAGTCTGGCCCAGTACGATGAGTTAACCGTCTTCGCAGTCCATTCCACGAATGTCTGTCGGACGAACTTCGCGCACTGCCAACGCCAGTGTACCCAGGATTTTTGACCACTTCGCTCGGTTGCTGGTGCGATGCCAGCGTAGTTTTGAATTTCTTCGGCGCTGTTGAAGCGGTCGCGGTTATCACCCAGTGCTGCAAGCATCCGTGGGCCCATACACGGTCCCATTCCAGGAAGTGATTTGAACAGTTCTGCATCCGGAAGAGTATCGAATAAGGATTCAATACGTTCATCGTAGGTTCTGATTAGGTCGCCTGTCAGTTTGATTTGGGATGCAAGTGCTGTTGCCATCAAGGCATTTGCCTCGATGACAGTTTTATCGGTGGTCAGGGGAATAGCGCTGGCAATACTTGCAACCCGCTGTTCGGTATATGCAACAGCAGGACCACCTTTAGCATTCATAACATGACGGACAGTATCGCTGCGAGCCCGTTTGAGTTGTTGCAGACTCGGCCAGCGAATGATTAGCTCGCAGAACAGTGAGCTGTCCCGATGGGAGAACCATTCCAGGGGCTGAGGGTAATACTGCTTAAGCGTATTGATGAGCCGATTAACAAAGCGACGTTTGTCTTCGACCAGCAGTCGGCGCTGCTCAACTAATTGCTGGAGTAATCGGATATCCGGATTGTCGGCTTCAATGGCTTTTATCTTGTGGGGATAACGTAGCATCAGGTCTAGTGCCAGCTCAGCATCCTGCGGATCATCCTTCGCGCCGCTGGGCCAGAAAGCCTGTCGGTAGCGGGCCAGTGACAACGCGTGTACTGGAAAAACGGTGACAAATGGGTACTTCTGGAGTGCATACACCACCGGGCCTTTCTTCAGCTCAACGGCAATAGCAATCCTGCCTTTCGCCCTCTGGTGTAACTCATTGAGCCAGATATCAAGTGCCTCAGGCGTATGTTCAATCACATGGAATATGCGATCACCGTTTTTAAACTGAACGCAGACATCGTGTTTTTTATCCGCCCAGTCCAAACCAACATGAGCAGCAAACTGATCTTTCGCAGTCATCACCAACTCCTTTTTATCGGGGATTGGTATGCATTCCACGCTCTTCGAAAGAAATATAGTCAGCAGTTTTTCTGCATGCCCTGAGTATTCGTTAGCGAACGTGGAGCACTTACTGGCTCGAAAGCAAAGCGGCAATCATCAAATCACATAATTCTGGCACAATATTCGTAACCAATAAGCGCATACCCTGAATCACTTAAAAGTGTAACTCTCAGGGTGTGAATGACTATATCTGGCACACAGCGGACATCAGTATTCAAAACTATTAAAAAAAGATAACGTACTGTATAGCATTTGCTATACGCGGTCGTTGTGCTATTCTTGCAAAGCAAACGCTATACAAGGGTGTCTTATGAAATCAGATGTTCAACTTAACCTTAGAGCTAAGGAATCGCAGCGGGCGCTCATAGATGCGGCTGCGGAAATCCTCCACAAGTCACGTACAGATTTCATTCTTGAAATGGCCTGTCAGGCTGCCGAGAATGTGATACTCGATCGCCGGGTATTTAACTTTAACGATGAGCAATATGCGGAGTTCATCGATATGCTTGATGCACCGGTCGCAGATGATCCCATTATCGAAAAACTGCTGGCAAGGAAACCTCAGTGGGACATGTAACAGCACCAGAACCTCTGTCCGCTTTTCATCAGGTGGCTGAGTTCGTGAGCGGTGAAACTGTGCTCGATGACTGGTTAAAGCAGAAAGGCCTAAAAAACCAGGCTCTCGGAGCGGCCAGAACGTTTGTGGTATGTAAGAAAGATACGAAGCAAATAGCCGGCTTTTACTCTCTGGCCACCGGGAGCGTCAATCATACTGAAGCGACAGGGAATCTTCGGCGTAACATGCCAGATCCCATCCCTGTCATTATACTTGCCCGCCTTGCTGTCGATCTCTCATTGCGCGGAAAAGGGCTTGGCGCTGATTTACTTCATGATGCAGTGCTTCGTTGCTATCGGGTTGCCGAGAATATTGGTGTACGTGCAATCATGGTTCATGCGCTCACAGAAGAAGCCAAAAATTTCTACATTCACCATGGTTTCAAACCATCACAAACTCAGCCGCGGACATTGTTCCTCAGACTTCCTCAATAATGCGAAAGGACCTTATGTTCGGAACTTTATGAGCAATAATTAAATGATGCGCATGCGGTTAGTTCAATAGACATACTTCATGAGAGAAGATGGTGAACGAGTTATTGGCCAGACAAGAATGCACGTGCAGTAGGAATGCTGTGGAATGGATAATACGGCTGCGAAATTGATTATTTAGCTTTATAGGGAACAAAAAAGAGCCCATGTATTAAATGGACTCTTTCTCTGATGCCTCGGTTAATCTGTCCAACTTTTTGGGGTCGGTACAACACGAGGCCATCTGCTTGACTCGACACCAACAGAATAGCCTCTTAGCTGCCGCAAGGCAAGGAGAGAAGGCCATGTGTTAATCCTATGCAGTAATGTCCCTTTTGACCCATTCTGAAATGTCCCCGTTGCTTCTCAGGCAGGATATTTCATGACAAAAGAGATCATTAGCATGAGCCTTAAAGAACTTGACCGTCTCCAGATAATTCGGGATTCAGTCAGCCGACAGATCACCCAGGAGCAGGCTGCGGACCGTATAGGAATCTCAATCCGGCAGGTAAAACGTCTTGTTCAGCGCTACCGGGTCGAAGGTCCTCAGGGGCTGGTTTCCCGCCGCCGGGGACAACGACCCAACAATGCCTTTACCCCGGATTTTCGTACTCTCGTCATCTCACTTGTCAGAGATAAATATCCTGATTTCGGCCCTACTTTTGCTTGTGAGAAGTAACGGGAGATCCATGGGCTGGCTTTGTCGGCCGAAACATTGCGCAAATGGATGGTTCAAGAAGGTTTATGGCGTGAGCGGCGCCGAAAAATTGCCCGTATTTATCAGCGTCGGCAACGGCGACCATGCTACGGCGAACTTATCCAGATTGATGGTTCTCCGCATGACTGGTTTGAAGCTCGAGGGCCTCGTTGTACATTAATTGTCTTTATTGATGACGCCACCAGTGCGCTGATGGCGCTCCGCTTCGCTCCTGCAGAAACGACCCGCGCTTACATGGAAACGTTACGTGATTATCTCGACAAATATGGGCGTCCACTTGCACTGTATTCAGACAGACACAGTATTTTCCGTGTGAATAACCCGGAACGTGAAGGCGAACTAACACAATTTACCTGAATCGCCACGGGTTTAACAGACACCTCAGAGTCATTTAAGATGGCTTAAAGAGAGGTGCCCATGAGTGGTAAACGTTATCCCGAAGAGTTTAAAACTGAAGCAGTCAAACAGGTTGTTGATCGCGGTTATTCTGTTGCCAGCGTGGCAACACGTCTCGATATCACCACCCACAGCCTTTACGCCTGGATAAAGAAGTACGGTCCGGATTCTTCCACTAATAAAGAACAGTCAGATGCCCAGTCCGAGATCCGCCGACTTCAGAAGGAGTTAAAGCGGGTTACCGACGAACGGGACATATTAAAAAAAGCCGCTGTAGATTCAATCTGTCAATGCAACACCCCTTTCAATTATCTCTTTCGGTGTTTTGAACTTCAGTGTCTTTCTCGGTCTGTTGTTTAGCT
>BCQK01000074.1_pt1 | contig 11147 bp, 13 predicted proteins | sample 1008131 | NCBI WGS metagenome assembly BCQK01 (sample SAMD00035458, study PRJDB4067) | museum specimen metagenome | isolation source: Liagora japonica specimen isolated from | place: Japan
TCATCGTTGCATTTTTGCAATGTTGTAGGCTGGAAAGTCTATGTATCTATAGCAATGAACAGCACATAATTAAATAAAGATGATTCATGGTGGATGAAATGTTAAATCAAACAATGGGTGACTTATCTCTACTCAAAGGCTGGAACGCAACTTTACCCAATACTGAAGTCATGCCTGTACTATTTTTGGGTCATGGCTCACCCATGAATGCAATTCAAACCAATGATTTTACTCGTTCATGGAATCGTATTGGCGCTGAAATGGGCACACAACCGACAGCAATTTTATGTATTTCTGCACATTGGCTTACCCAAGGTGGTACAGCCGTCACTGCAATGCAACAACCGAAAACTATTCATGATTTTGGTCGTTTCCCTCAAGCATTGTTTGATGTGCAATATCCTGCTACTGGAAATAAAGCTTTGGTTGAGGCAACAACTGAAGCAATTCACAGTATAGAAATTCATCATGATCATAGTTGGGGATTAGATCACGGAACATGGGGTGTGTTATGTCATGTATTTCCACAAGCCAATATTCCTGTTGTTCAATTGAGTGTCGACTATAGTCAAGGTGCCCAATATCATTATGACTTGGCTAAACAATTGGCGCAGTTACGTCGTAAAGGGGTATTGATTGTTGCTAGTGGTAATCTCGTACATAACCTAAGCAAAATTGCCTTTGATAAATTTGATGACCATTATGGTTATGATTGGGCTTTAGAGGCTGATGCAAAGATGAAAAATTTCTTAGCGACACATAACCATCAAGCTTTAATTGATTGGCAAAAACAAGGTGCTGAGTTTTTATTGTCGATTCCCACACCTGATCATTATTATCCTATGTTATATGCCTTAGGTTTGCAGGAAGAGAAAGATGAGTTACATATTTTTAATGATCAAGCCGTCGCTGGTTCATTAACCATGACCTCATTTCGACTTGATCAACATTAATGTCAAATGTTAAGAATATAAAAGTTGGGTCTAAGGATTCAGCTTTTATAGTATTGGTGAAATTGAGTTAGTCATATTTATTCTCTCAAGATAGAATTCTTGCAAGATCATTACGCAATTTTCAAATATTGATGTCTTACTTTCTTACAGAGCAGTTTAGACATCAATGAATCCATATGAAATTTAGAATAACGGTGAATTAATAAATTTATAGAAAAACGCTGTAGCTAATGATGGTTCTAATAGTAAAGGAAATAAGAAACCATAGATTGCACCGGTAATATGCGCGCGGTGGTCGATTAATGGTGAATGACCTGAACGGATTGCATATAGGCTATAGCATAAATAAATCGTCCCAAAAATAATCGCGGGCACAGGTAAAATATAGATATAAATCATGCCCCAAGGATTAAACAGAATCGCACTAAATAATACTGCATTGACTGCACCCGAAGCCCCTAAACTTCGATAGGAATTTAGGGTTCGATTATGCAAATAGCTGGGAATCGCAGCAATGATGATGGCGCTACAATAAAATAAGACAAAGCCCATACCACTTAAGTAACCACGGAAAAACCATTCAACATTTCGCCCAAAGAAGTACAAGGTAAACATATTGAAAAATAAATGCATACCATCTTTATGGATAAAACCATGGGTTAAAAAGCGATCATATTGACCATGCTTAATCGCTGAAACATTGAAAATCAAACGATTCATTACATTGCGTTGCTGCCAAGCAATAAAAGAAATCGCAAGTGTGATTAAAATAATCAGAAGGGTATGGGTAAGACCAGTGATCATATTGTTATAAATGAGGTTGTTATCGTAATAGCAATATAACCTATATCATTGTCAATCAATAGGCTATCGCAATATTCTATTCATTATCCTTCATTCAGTTGGCAGTTCACCATCCAGCGAATACCAAACTGATCGGTGAAAGCACCATATAAAGCACCCCAAAATGTAGGTTCTAGTGCCATTTCAATATGACCATTGGTAGAGAGTGCTGTAAATAATCGCTGAGCTTCATCCGCTTCGTGAGCTTCTAAGTTGATCGAAATATAATGGTTGGTGCCTTTGCTAAATGGCGCACTATTAGGTGCACAGAACTGCTCGCTGGTGTCTGAACCCATCAATACGGTAAACTCATTAATCGGTAAAGAAACATGTAAAATATAGTTTTTCTCTTGGTCTGGCACTTGGACATCGGGCAGTTCGGAATAGCGTTTTAAAAATGAAAATTCACCGCCAAAAACAGATTTATAAAAATTAAAAGCAGCTTCGGTCTGGCCTTCAAAGTTTAAATAGTGATTGAGTTGCATTGTGATTGTCCATTTTGTTGTTTTGAAGTGATTAATTTATCAGCTCACGGTTTAAAACTTGATGAATATTTTGTAATTGAAAATAAAAATCCCTCAATCATAAATGAGGGACGCTTGTTTTCTAGATTATCGCTTTGATCTGCTTAAAGCTGTTTATCTTGTTGTTGCTCTAATTTTAAATCCTGTTTATTGGCGTAACCGTCAATATCTTCATTTTGAAGAACTTCATTTGGATTTGGACGATCTACAAAGCCAATTTTTGGTACAGGGATTTCAATCTGATTTTCCACAAAACGATTGCGGATTAACTCATGAATTTCATCTTTGACTTGTAAGTAGTTTGCTTGCATACACCACAGCGCAAATAAAATTTCAATGGAGGATTCTCCAAAGGCTGAAACAGTCACACGTGGTTTAGGATCTGCTAGAACTAATGGGTAATCGTTGGCAACATCAATTAAAACTTCACGGACTTTATTGATATTTTCATTGAAGTTAATTGCAACTGTAATCGACAATCGCCGTATCGGGAATTTTGATAGGTTATGTACGGGGGCGCGAATCAATTGCTCATTGGGAAGGCGCACATAGACATTGTCCATGGTCAAAAGTTTCACTGAAAGTAAGTCAATCGAAATCACTTCACCTTCAATGGTATGTCCACGAATCAGGGTGATTTGAATCGTATCGCCAACTTCGAAGGAACCTTCACCAATTAAAAATAAACCACTAATTAAGTTCGATGCAGAAGTTTGTGAGGCAAAACCCAATGCAACAGTTAAAATCCCTGCTGCGCCTAAAAATACGCTGAGTTTAAAGCCCGCTTCTTTTAAGCTGGCAATCACAAACAGTAAGAAAATAAAATAAAAAATACCTCTACGCCAAACCAATCGTTGATGCGCATTAAAGCGCGCACCGATGGTACGGATAAAGGTATTGGAAATGACACGTGCCAGCACAAAACCCACAAAGCAGAGGATCAGAGCAACAGCAATTTCACTTAAGCGGTCGACATTTACATTGGTAAAGATGCCTTTTAGGCTATTGGCAATGTCTTTGGGAATATTGGATTCAGCCATTTTTACCTCATCCCTTAGAAAAATGAATCAAACATATTGAACAAAGCGCCGCCTGGTGAGCGTGGTGGATGCACATAAATCACTTCGCCGGCCAAAGGTGGTGTACGATTTTCAATTCTTACACGGGCAGGGCGATCATTGCCTTCATAAACAACCTTGATTTGTGATGTCCATAAACGTCCTGTGCTTTCACTATAAAATAAAGGCAGTGCAGGAACAGGCACATTCATACGGTCAAATCGAAGCTGATGACTACTGACATTGTGGAAATCAATCGGTGTTACTGCACGAAAGGCACGTGGACGTAATAAATTTAATTCGGTACGACCATCGACTGAGGTGGCATAACACATTTCACCTGTGCGGTGATCAGGGCCAAACCATGTATCCTTAGGTAAAATTACAGGAATATCAAATAAGGGTTCTTTTTGGGCTTGCACAAAACCTGAAATCCACAGTGGTGTACTGATATAGAGTGTGCCGCGTTGACCTGCCGGAATATAAATTGGATCGACAGGACGAATTACTACAGAGAGGTCAGCTAAACGGGGCATAAGTTGAAATGCTTTATGGGTCTCGCGAAACATATAGCGTTCAACATGTACAGGTTCAGGAAAACCAAAGTTTACATCATGGATTTTATGCCATTGCTGCTCATAGTCATATTGGAATTTTGGACGATAATATTCCAAGCGCCATTCTTGTAAACCACGAGTAATGCGCATCATCATAGAACCAAATTGCCATGCTTTGGATTGGTTCAATTCAAACAGTTGTTCTCCCCACCACTTTAAATCAGGGAGTTCTGGTTCCAGATGTTCTTTCTTCTTAGACAAATGTGTTTATCCCATTCATAAAATCATCATCAAATCTTTAACAAACAGACTTCACGCTGTCATGAGCATAGAGTACACTCAAAGCAATTTAAATCATTAATATAAGTTGTAATGCAAGTTCTCAAACAATTACAAATACCATATAGTTTTGCAAAACGGCATGGAGTGCTGTTGCGTTATGAAGGTGATCAAGTTTTTATTGTTCGCCGTCAGGATACCGCACAAATTGCGATTCAGGAAGCCCGCCGCTATCTCGGTCGTACAGCACAACATCAATTATGTAATGAAACTGAGTTTAATCACATGCTCAGTTCAAGCTATGCTGGTGAAACGGGCGAATCGCAACAGGTTGCAGCTGGTCTTGAAGATCACCCTGATCTATTGAGTCTGGCCGATCAGATTCCTGAAACTGAAGATTTGATGGATCAGGAAGATGATGCTCCAATCGTGCGACTCATCAATGCTTTATTATCTGAAGCGATTCGAGTCGGGGCTTCTGATATTCATATTGAAGCTTTTGAAAAGAAATTATCTGTTCGCTTACGGGTAGATGGGCAATTGCGTGAAATCGTACAGCCTCGTCGTGAACTTGCGCCATTGTTGGTATCGCGTATTAAAGTCATGGCAAAACTCGATATTGCAGAAAAACGTATTCCACAAGATGGTCGTATTTCTTTACGTCTTGCAGGACGTGAGGTGGATGTCCGTGTTTCGACCTTGCCATCGTCGCATGGTGAACGTGTCGTTATGCGTTTGTTGGATAAACAAGCGGGTCGACTCAACATGACTCATTTGGGTTTAATGAAGCCTGACTATGAGCGTTTAACCCAATTGGTTCATCGTCCACATGGCATTATTCTAGTCACTGGCCCTACAGGTTCCGGTAAAACCACGACTTTGTATGCCGCGCTTTCTGATTTGAATGATGGTTCTAAAAATATCCTCACTGCTGAAGATCCAATTGAGTATCAACTTGAAGGGATTGGGCAGACTCAAGTGAATACCAAAGTGGATATGACCTTTGCCCGTGCGTTAAAAGCCATGCTGCGTCAAGATCCAGATGTGGTGATGGTGGGCGAGATCCGTGATTTGGAAACGGCTGAAATCGCAGTTCAAGCGTCTTTAACAGGTCACTTGGTTTTATCTACGCTGCATACCAATACGGCAATTGGTGCTGTGACCCGTTTAAAAGATATGGGGATTGAACCCTTCTTATTATCCAGTTCATTGATTGGGGTAATTGCTCAGCGTTTAGTTCGCACATTGTGTTCTCATTGTCATACATGGCGTGAAGCAGATGACTTTGAAAAAGATGTATTTAAACCTGTGAGTTTAGAGTCCAATTTAAAACTGCCTGTGCCGAATGGTTGTGATTTTTGTTCCCATACAGGCTTTACAGGACGTACTGCGATTTATGAAATTGTGCCGATTGATGAGCAGATGCGCCGTTTGATTCATGGTAATGCAGCAGAATATGAGCTTGAAGAATATGCCCGTAAAGATGCAGGTTCAATTCGAGATGATGGTTTACGTAAAGTATTGGCGGGTAAAACCACAATGGAAGAAGTTTTACGGGTAACCAATGAAGCGGCTGAGTAAGCCTGATTCTTTAATAGTTTATATGTTATTTCCTAGCCCTTAATAATCGTTTATCAAAATAGATATTTAGCTAAAGCAGCTTTTTTTGATAAGTATTTATTTAGGGTATGGAAATTTATGTTTGGATTTTCGTCATCTCTAAATGAAAACCATCTTTGTTCTGTTAACTTTTTTGTTCTTCAAATCTAAAATAATATGGAAATAGATCAGAATCATCTTTTGTACATTTCATAAAATGCCTAAAAACAGTTAACTCCACTGCCTCATTTAGTTCTAAGTCTTGTTGATTTAACTCTTCCGTGAGTTCTATTGTTGGGGAGTTTAGGTTAAATCTCCCTGTTACGTTATAGATGTAAGAGTTTTCTGTTTCAATATCTAATCTTAAATCGGTTCTCCATTGTGAATTACTTCCCCATCCTTGAGATAAGTCAAAGTATTTTCTATTTTTACATCTGAATGCCCAATAAATTGAAGCCTTGTTTATTAAATTTAAATTGAATTTATCTGGATTGAGTAAAATTTTCACACCAGCTTTTTTTATCATTAAATTATTTAGTTTTACAGCAGGAAAGTTACACTCAATAATTTCGAAATCATTCATTCCTATTTGTGCTTCTATTATTTCACAATTAAAAGGTTTGAATGAAAAGGGTGTAGTTATTTCAAGACCAAGAAGGTTATTAAATTCAATGTATTCCGCTACTGTAATTCTTGGTCCTTTCCAATCAGAATCATCAGCATCATTGTCAGTTTGAAAAGGAAGTGTCAGTAGGTCTAATACACGAGATAATGCATAAAGCTCCCAAATATCTTCTTGCAATAATTCATTTTTTCTACCACTTATTTTGTTGGATATATTCGAAATATAATTCTTATAGTCATTTTCAACAATCCATTTTTTAATTACAGATTCAAAAAAATCTTCAGCTTTAAAGTCTAATATTGTTTCAAAGTATAATATTTTTTCAAAGTCTAATATTTTAAAATATAAATCTTTAATACTAAGTGCCATTGTTTACCCTAAGATTTAGATACATAAAATTATACAGAACATTTTTTTAGCGAATAAATATACTTGGGTAAAAATTCAAACTGATTTAAATAGCTTTGTAAATTACCCCTACCTAAAAATAAATTTATACTTCTAGGTAGGTTTTATCATAACATTAAACAATTACATTTAATGTCACATCAATATTGCCACGAGTCGCATTTGAATATGGGCAAACAATATGTGCAGCATCTACTAATTTTTGTGCTTCTTCTTGCTCTAAACCTTCTAAATGAATATTTAAAGTCACTTGAATACCAAAACCAGTAGCGATTGGACCAATACCAACATCACCTTCGATATAAACATCTGGGGTAATTTTTAAATGATCACGGTTGGCAACAAATTTCATCGCACCAAGGAAGCAAGCAGAATAACCTGCTGCAAAAAGTTGTTCAGGATTGGTACCGCCACCAGCACCACCCATTTCTTTAGGCACTGCTAATTTAACATCTAAAATTCCGTCTGATGATGTTGCACGACCATCACGACCGCCAGTTGCTTTTGCATGTGCTGTATAAACCACTTTTTCTAAAGACATCGGAAATCATCCATTTTTGATTGCGTTCAATTATATCGTATACGATATAAATATTTAAACAAGTAGCGTTTGTGTAAAATTTGATAACTTTATTTTGAAATGTTTTCGCGTAAGTTTGAAAGAAGATCTTTCAATTGAGTAATGCTGTCTAAATCACAGGCACTGGCTTGAGCAACTTGTAGTGGAATATCCACGGCTTTTAATTTTAGTGCATGACCTGCAGCTGTTAGGCTGATAATCACTTGACGTTCATCTTTCGTAGAACGTTCGCGGTTAACAATACCATTACTTTGTAATTTTTTGAGTAAGGGGGTCAAGGTAGATGATTCTAAAAAGAGTTTTTCACCAATTTCAGACACAGTTAGACCATCTTTTTCCCAAAGCACTAACATAACTAAATACTGTGGATAGGTCAGTCCTAGTGGTGTGAGTAATTTACGATAAAGTTGATTTAATGCTAAGTTTGTAGAGTAAACAAGAAAGCAGAGTTGATGATCAAGATTTAAGTTTGAATAGTCTTGTTGCATGCTTGTCTCGTGAAGATATTACGCCTCACAAGTATAACGTTGTTTTGTCTTGTTCAGGAAATAAAAGTCATTAATGGCAATACAGGCTTAGAATGACATCAATTTGCGATGTTGCATTAAAGGCATTGATTCACGAATTGAGCGCTGCTCATTCAAATCAAAAGGAACCGTCATCAATTGCGCGCCTTCTGCATCTGTAATCGCTAAAATCTGCCCACGACTATTGGTTGCACCAGCATGTCCCCAGGTTTGACGTTTTTCACCATGCCAACCTTGTTGTGCTGCACCTAAAACATGACATTGGCTGTCCATCGCACGTGCTTGAAGTAATAACTGCCAATGCATTTGACCTGTGGTATAGGTAAATGCAGCTGGTGCAGTCAAAATATTTGCACCTTGCGCTCTCAAGGTGAGTGCAAATTCTGGAAAGCGTAAGTCGTAGCAAACCATCAAACCAATTTGTCCAAAAGGTGTTTTCGCGACAACAACATCACTGCCTGGTTCAAAAAACTGAGATTCTTGATACCCACCAACAGCATCACCCACTTGTACATCAAACAAGTGGATTTTGTCATAACGTGCTTCAGTGCCTTCAGGACTGATACATAGGCTGACAGTACGAACTCGACCGTCAGCAATAATTGAACCATCTGGACGGAAAGGGCAAGGTAATGTCCCTGCAACAATCCATATTTGATAATGATGTGCTAAGTTTTCTAGACGCTTTTGAATTTCTTCAAAACGTGCAGCAGTTTCCCGTTGTTTACCTGCGGCAAAGCAGACAAAGTTTTCAGGAAACACAATCAAAGACGCACCATCAGCTTTACTTTGTTGTATCAACGACTCAATCACACTGAAGTTTGCTTCAATGTCATTTTGAGAGTTCATTTGAACAACGGAAAGTAAAGTCATGGGCTATCCCTGATAAAGCAATTTTGAAATTATTAAGCGTTTTGCTGGTTTGAAGATACACATTCCATTGTATCTTGCTGCTTTTCAAGTTGTTTAACTAATGGCTCGAACATATTTTGGTTGTTTTCATTGAGCTTCATTAATGTTTTGTGTGCATCGAGAACGGTACACAGCATTGTGCTGTGATTAACATTATCGTCAATCAAAGCATTGGTGCACACTTGAGGGTCACCACAGTAATTTAAAATGACAAAAACCTGCCCTAAGCCCATGCTATTGGCTAGAGTGGTAATATCTGGATTTGTGGACAGCATCACCGCTTGGATGTGGTGTACTTGTTTCAACTTTAAGCCAAGCTTGGCAAGTATTCCAAGAACTGTACTATCAATAAATGTGGTTTGGGTTAAATCAACAATTGCGCCAATGACGTTTTTCTGTTGTTCAATCCTTGCCAAAAGTTTGTCTAAACTAATACAAGATTGGGCTCGCACTTCACCAATAAGTTTGAAAATATGCGTTCCATTCAAGCTTGCATATTCAACATGACCTGTTGACATATAAATGCCATTTGCAGAGAAGGATAGGAAAATTATCACATAGCGCAAGTCTATACTCAAGCGTTTGCGTATAGGTTATTAGTCTAATTTATTATATGTATTTGATTATATTGTTAATTCATTCTGCGGAGACTGAGGATTGCAATGTCATCTGCTACATGTTCTGGTGCGCGGAATGATTGATTTTGCAAATGATAGACCAATTGTGAGAACTGTTCATTCAAACCACCTGAGAATGGTTCAAGGGCACCATCAGAACAAATAATGAACCGCGCATGCTTGGTTAAGGTACATTGGAATTCTTCAACCTCTAAGTCTTCTGTGAGTCCTAAAGGAAAACTGCTGGTATTCAAGACACGAGGAGCTTGGTTGGGTTCAAAAATGATGGGGGGAGGGTAATGTCCCGCACTTGACCATTTTAAAGCATGCGTTTCTAGATTTAGAATGCCAGCTAACATTGTGATGTGTTTTTCAATGTTTTCTTGAACCAGCATACCATTGAGTTTTTTAATCAATTCTCTTGGTGTTTTCGAGCGACCATGAAAGGCAGCCATCCAAGATGTCAGTAAGGAGCTGGTTACCCCATGACCCGATACATCGGCCAAATAGAACATGATTTCTTTATCACTGATTTTCCAGTAGTCATACCAGTCACCAGACAAATACGCAGAAGGCTGGAAAAGCGTTTCAACTTTATAGTTTTGCAGTTCAATTGGATTTGGAAGAAGTTTCTTTTGTAGTTCTGCGGCAGATGGTAAATCACGGCTATCTTGATTACGTTTATATTGCGCATCAATTTTTAATAAAGAATCTTCAAGATTGGCTGGAAGCTTGGTCCAGATCCAACCAGCAAGGGCACCAAGTTCCCATGCTTGAGAAAGTTCGCTTCCTTCATTTTCTTGTGCAATGACAATGGTAGGTAAAGCCCATTGGTATTGTAAAAAATCGTGGACGTCTGCAATTGCAATAATTGTTGGATCATAACGATGAATGTCTTCAATGGTAATCATCTGCAAGCTAGGAAGCGTATCTAATACTTGTTCTAAGCTTGAAATTTGGCGACTGGGTTGAATGAAATACATAGAAGAAATGAATGATCCTTAATCGGTATAAAAGCATTATCCAGTAGATTTACTATAGATGACACCACAATGCTAGTAAAACCATATGAATTACTAGCAAATAAGTTTAACAAAATATTGTGGTTATTTGTCTGCGTTTGTATCAGTGGGATGATTGCTGTCGTCCTCATCATCATCTACAAATGCGACAGCTTCCTGCCCACGGCCTTGAGCTCACCGGTGACTTCGACCAGAAAGCTGTCGATGCCCTGCGCCTGCAGGCTGGCTTCCACATCCGCCACCCAGCCGGCGGCAATCACGCCGGGGTCGCTGACCACCAGCACCTTGCGGGCACCGAAGGTTTTCGCGTAATTGGCGACGTTATGCCGGCAGCCGGCACCAAAGATGATTTCAGGCGATACGAACTTGCGAAGCGGGCTGAAACTCTGGCTCATTGGCAAGCCTGTTCTTATTGTTCTGGAAGGTAACCGCCAGCGTAAAGCATCCCGCAGCGAAAGCAACCAGACCAATGAGCAGCACTGGCTCAGCCACGGGCAGTCAGAGGAACCGGCCACCGTAGTGATGGCCGGGTGGCACATCAACGGTTGGCGAAATACATCGTCACTTCAAAGCCGATGCGCAGGTCGGTAAAGGCGGGGTTATTTGAATGGAAGAGGGGCGGGTAGGGGAAGAGGGGAGATCT
>BCQK01000077.1_pt1 | contig 11004 bp, 7 predicted proteins | sample 1008131 | NCBI WGS metagenome assembly BCQK01 (sample SAMD00035458, study PRJDB4067) | museum specimen metagenome | isolation source: Liagora japonica specimen isolated from | place: Japan
AGCAGCTGCTGAAAACGCTAATGAGCATCCCTGATGGATTTAAAACCCACTTCACTAATGCTGAACAGGCATCAGAAATCATCGGGCAGAGTGTAGACTACTCTTATTATCAGAAGTTGATGATAAAAGTAAAAGAGCATATACAGAGTTACATTAATAGCGTTTCGCCAATGGTAAGGACTAATTAATTGTTATGAATTATGTAAGGATGATGAATTGGAAGAATTGAAAGAATTATCTATTAATCAGTGTTTTGAATCGCTGAAAGATAAGGAGCCAGAGCCATCAGTGGAATGGCTCGGTTTTATTCGTCGATTAATGGAAGAAAATGATAATCTCAAAAAAATAGGCGCCGAGGTCATAGCGTTTCCTCAAAAAAATGCACCTAAATTAACCGTTGTGAGTAAGGTTCCGTGTATACGAAAGCCAATTGGCAATGCTAGAAAAGTAAGATTTATCCCAAATAAAGTCTCTAAGTTTTATAAGTGGAATGACTCCTAGTTATTGACGGTGAGCGCTCACGATGGTATCTTGAAGATATCTAATTTCGGAGATGTTATTTATGTCAAAAACAACTGGTTTTTCATGAGATGCAAGATAAACCAGCCAGGATACCAGCGCCACCGGTGATTCGATGTCGCTGCTAAGCGGGTTGGTGACTACGGTCTTGTTTATTCTGACACTAACTTAATACCAATTTTAATTTGTTTATAAAAACAGTAATTTAACTATTTTAACTAATTTAACTAATTTAACTCGAGGTCCTTATGACGCAACATGTACCATTAAGTCAAGCAGAACGTCAAAAACAAAGAAATAAGCGCATTCTTGATGCAGGATTGGTGCAACGAAAAGTTGTCGGTCATCCTGATGACTTTGACGCAATAAGAGCATTTGCTGAAAGACTGTATAAGAAGCGAGAAGCAGATGAAAAGTCTGGAAAAACGGCCGTGAAAGAAAAGTAAACCTCTATTGCTTTTGCAAACAATTTTTTCTTTATATTGCTGGGCTTTATGGGTTCGCTTATAATAAAGAAAAAGAGTAATGAAAATGAAAGCATTTCATGCATCAAAAGTTAGGTTCGATAGTTTTGATTTATCAAAAGTTGGTAGTGGTCAGGAAGTAAACCGATATGCTCATGGTATTTATCTTGGTGAGCAGAAAGCTGTGGCTAAGTATCTTGAAGATTATGCTTATCTTGATGCGGCCGATACTTCTATCTGTGGAAATAAGGGTATTGCTTATTCCGTTAATATACCACGATCACTAAAAATAGTTAATTGGAATGGCAGTGTCGGTACTGACTTGTTAAATGATGTGGCCATTCATCTTCATGATATGTTTAACGAAAGTAAACTGACATTACTTGAAAAGGATTTTGTTCGCGCAGGACTTGATCTTGATTGTATCAATGACACTGATTCTATGATTGATGAAATAGCCAGTAAAGCATACGAAACGATGCTTGAAGACGATGAATGCGAGAGCCAAGTTGATGAAGAAATGGTCAAGGAATTTTTATTAAGAAAGCTGCGCGGTGATAACTATACGAGCCATGATTCTGATGATGACTTTAAGGTCCATGAAAAATATTTAAAGTTAATAAAGTCATTCAATGATGGAATGCTTTCTATTGAGGAAGATTTCACATGGGGTGATCTCTATACCGGTGTAGAGCAATCATTGAACCAGGATAATTCTTTGGATACAAAGAAGATGGCCTCAGAAATACTCTCCCAGGCGGCAAATATTGATGGGTTTGTTGCCCCAACAATTCATGCAGATAAAGGTTCCATGGAGTTGATTATTATTTCACAAAATGCACTGTCTCGCTTGAAGATCAAGGAAATCTCTCATGAAGATTTAGATAGTATGACCTTGGATAGAGATGACCGTTTTGTTTTGGAATATGAATTTTAGCCTCTAGTGCTACATGCATTCTTTGGTGATGGTGATTATGTGATGCTGCTTCTGATCGATGAGAATGGCGCTACCATTGAACAACTTTAGCGCAGCATTCCTCTTCCATGCGCAGCTTGGTCTGGGTAGTTGACATAAAAGTATATTATTGTGTTTCATTAAGTAAAAGGGAAAGGCAGTGGGTAAGAAAAGAAAGGAAATACATTCGCGAGCTGCGGTTAGGAATTTCGTGCATGTTCATGGTTTAACATTCTGTAAGAGTCAAGTTGAAGATGATAAAAAACGAAAATCCAAAATGGGTTATTCAAAACACAAAGGAGGCTTGCGCCTCCTTTAGTTTTTTTAAGTGGTATTTCGAGCATTATGATAACGGTGTCCTATTTTGTAGCAATAATTAAGCCGTTCTTAACATAGGCATTAGGGAAAATGGGCTTTATTTCATCAAAGTAAAATGTTCGGTTCTGAAAATTTTGCCATCTGTCGTTACCTGTTGATCGACTAACTCCTGGATTAGCATTCTTTTTGCTGCCCTCATAAATTAAGATAATCACTGTTCCACCTGGCTTTAGTGACTCATAAGCCATCATAAGTACGCACTTGCGATTAAATTGCTCTTTAATAACGTTTAGCACGTTAAGGATGGTTACAGTGTCTACTCCACCAGCAGCATTAACCGCCTTCATTACATCACAGTTATGCTCAGGAGTTCTATTGAACGGGTCATAGATCAGGTTTTTAACACCATGCTTATCAAGCTCTCTTGTTGCAATGTCGTATTTTCCACCACCAATATCTAGATTCACTCCACCATCAACCATAATGCCTTGCTCTATTGCGTAATTGAATCCTTTCGGTAATCGAGTGCTGTTGATTGAGGTGCTTTTAGATGTGTATTCCTGGTGAAGTAGATCAGGGCAGTTTACCATTAACCAAGATAGCCAGAATGACTTCCTACCAATTCTATTGCTTACACTGGCATTGACACCAAGTCTACTTTTCCAGCTGACAGAGCGCTCTTTTGATGCTTCTACATCAAAACCTGCATAGTCGTCTTTGACGAACAAGTGCTTATGATGATAGATAAGTGGATCCATATTTTCTTTCGTTGATTTAATCGCATCACCGACAAGACGAATGGTTCTGTTGAGCATGGGCTCTGGTGAATCATCAAAATCAGATGATTCAATCCAGGTTAGCTCTTTTGTTTTCTGGTTTACTCTGATTATATTTGGAGAAAAATCAGGCACATGCCTGTGAATATTTTTGATGTCAAAATCAAGGGTTCTTTTATCAACAATATCAGAAGCATAGCTAGAGTGAAGCCATATATTGTCACCAATTGACTTCCCCACAGGGTGTCTTCTGTGAAGATTTAGCTTCTTTAATTGACTGTTTATTTCCATCTTTATACCTGCCAGACATGATGCACTTGAAGCAATAAAAGAACACCTGAAATATGCTTAGAGTAAATGTTCCAGGGGTTCCTCCTTGCTTCTGCTTAATATATAAAATATTATAGCACCTAGTTATTATTAAATATATAAATAAACAAGTTTATTTGAGATAAATAAACAAGGTCTAACTACTAATGGGCTGTAGCCCAGTTGAGGATATTATTATGAAAAAAGCTCTACTATCTATTGTTTTTCTTGTTATTGCGGTTGGGTTGTGTATCACCTTTATGAGTGATAGTGATGTCAAAAAGCTGAGATCATATGGTAAAAGTGCCGTGTCATACGGAGATAAGTGGTATAAGGAGACAAAGGAGAGCTGGGGCGTGTCACTGGGTATATTTGATGTTGACGATAAAGTTAAAAAAGACGTGGAGCAAGTTGATGCTGCATTTGGTGATGAACGGTAAGATGGTAAATGCAATTGCCTACCACTGCGACGAAGGGACTGAGTGTGCCTTACTCATTCCAGTCTGGAATAGGTACTGCAAAAGTGTATGTCAACGGTTTGCTAATAAAAACCATATCAACATCTGCCAATACACTTGTTAGCTACAGTATTGCAAGCACATCATTGAATGTTGGTAATAACATTGTTGAAGTGATTATTTCAGGCACAAGTGCATCTACTGCGCAAAATTGGTCTGGCAATATCACCGTAACAGAATAGGGGTTTATCGTAACGAATAAGGGCTGCCAAATGGCGGCCCTTGATCTTATCTGTTTATTTATCTTTAAAAAGCAATACCGAAATCGAATCTGCATATTGGCAACAATAAGGTTGAAGTGCTGCCTAGCGGAGCATCGTGGATAGTGCCAAAGCATGGATTGGAAACGTTATCGTCACAGAATAGCGAAGTATAGGCCGTATAAAAAAACCAAAAGGAGCTTACCGCCACCCAATACTTTAGTTTAATTTCTAGGGATATTATTCGACATAAAAAGTGCCACGATGGGTGATTTTTATTTTGTAAATATTAGCGTCAATTGTTTATTTTTAAATAATAAATGTAGTATTATTTACCAGTTAATATTAACAATAATATGGCGAATAAAAATGAAAAAAATCTTTTTGCTTATGATGATGCTTTGCATACCTGTGTTTTCATCAATGGCAGGCAGTGATTCAGGAAACTACATCTTCTCACTTGGACATAAAGGTGTTCAAGGGAAAGATCAAATACTGTTTAATAGCTTTGCAACGGAAGACATCGGTAAAGGGCAAAAAGCCTCTATAAACTGGTCTCTTAATAAGTTAGATAAGTCGTATTCAGTTTTAATTGATGGAAATAAAATATCATCAAATCAAACAGGGGATTATGAATTTTATCCTGCAGAAAGCACTCTTGTCGTGATTGGTTTATTCGACAACACGAAAAACAAGATTGTTGAAGAACATAAGCATCAGATTAATGTCTATGGAATACCTAAAATTACATCATTAACCACAGGAAGCCAGATTGTTAAGGCTGGAGCCAATGTGGTATTGAACTGGACTGGTGAAAACCTCGGAAAGGTGACATTTACACCTTCAGCTGTTGCTGTTAATGCTAATAGTGCGATCGTTAAACCAACTGTGTCGACAACCTATGTAATGACCGCTACAAATCCAATAGGTTTATTTGACACAAAGGAAATTACACTTAAAACATCTGACTATATTCCGACAATAACCAGCTTTGCAATCGATAAAACGGAAGTTTACCGCACCCAGACCGTAAATATCACATGGACTTCAACTGACAGTGAATCAGTTGATTTGTTTGTTGATGGCGAGTTGAGCAAAGCAGGATTGCCATCAAACGGAACTTATGAATATGTTGCATCAAGCACTGGTGTTAAATCCATGCAACTAAGAGCAAAAGATAAATACTTTGGACTGTATGGGCTTGTGGTTGAAAAGGCATTAACGGTAAAAGAATCAGAAAGCTGGGACTTCTTGCCAAGACTAATAAACACAACTTCTATCAAGGCCGGTCAATCACTTGAATTTGAGTGGGCTGCAGGAGCTTCTGCCAAATCAATTTCGATATCGTATAAGACTAATAACGCAAGCGAATGGACTGCTTTGCCGATCACCAAGCTTGCAGGTTATTACTCTCTACCTATAAATGATATTAATGCAAATTCAGCTGAGATTAAATTTGAATTAATTAAGTCAAATGGTGCGCAGGTAAATGCAAGTGTAACCGGATCATTGATTAAGTCGACGATAAGTGGAACTCGAGTATACAATGGTGGAGCGGTAACGTTAAACGTTTCTCAAGGAATAGACTATCGTGCTTACGTTTATATTAATAACGTTCAGTATAAAGGGGTATTAAACGGTAACTACGAGATCCAGCTAGGCACAATTGCGGGGGAATACACGATAGACCTAAGAACCAAGGAAGATGCCTCATCAATCGTCAATTCTTACAAGGTTGTTATGCTTCCTGCTTGGATGAGAAAGCCTGATTTATCTCGATCAGTTGTGTTTGCTGGTGATGATATTGTATTGTCATGGTCAATCCAGTCTCCATTTAAATCAGCAACCATTAAAAGAGTCAGCAACTTAGGTCAGTCAACGATTGAGAGCCAGCCTGTTTCTGGTACATATTCAGATAAATTGCTTACAGGAGAAACATCGGTAGTCTATACGGTAACTGTTTCTACAGCAGAGGGAGAAACGCTATCTGAGTCAGCATCTCTCTTCTTGGCTGCATCTGATATCGCCATTAGCGAAGCAAGCTTTGCACAGGCTATTCCATTAACATTCTTAAACTCAACACCATCCAAAAATCTTTACATTGATGGCGTTTTTGCAAAGCTGTTAAGTGGAACCGCTTACAGCATAACAGGCCTGTCAGTAGGCAAGCATATTATTGAGGTAAAATCTTCTTACGGCACATTCCCTGATAACAATAGAGTGTGGTCAAAAGAGATCTCTGTATTGCCATCCACAACAATTGAAATACAGTCTGACTTCCTCTCTGTTGAGGTGGGCAAGTCGTTTAACTGGAGTTGGTATATTCCAGCACAATACGACACGGTTGAAGTGCTTGAAACTAAAGCTGGCGTTCAAACCAAGGTATCTGCTAATCGAGAGGGAACGCTATTATCAACAATGATGTCAACAGCGGGTTCAACCCTGACAATTAAAGCGTCCTCAAATGGTGGTGCGCTTACGACGAAAACTCTGGTTGTAGATGCCTTCGCTGTAACAGGGCTTAATGATGAGTACAACTTCAACGAATCGCCTATTGTTAAGGTGACAGGTAGTGCATCAATTTATATTAATGGTGTTTATTATTCCGCCATATCTAATGGATCACAGACAAGCTTTACTGTTCCCAGTTCTAAATTAATCCCAGGGACTAATGAGATTTCGTTCATTAATGCCAGTACACGTACAGGGCAGAAGATGGATGTTCTGTTAAAAACAATCAAGCTAAGTGAAGTGATATTTACTACAGATCATGAGATAGCCTATTCTGGCAGTGAAACCGGAGTAACATGGTCTGTCCCAAGCGAATATACTGACATTAAAGTCACCAGAACATCTGCATCTACAACAGAAAACATTTCAATCAGTTCTTCTGGGTATCACAGTGCAGTAATGCCAAAAAACAACATTTTTTACTCTATAACTGCGACAACCAAACAAGGAAAGGTGTACTCGGCATCTGCAACTGTTTACTTTTACACTGTCACAATCAGTGGTGAAATTGACAATACCGAAAACGCAAAAATAACGATCCTTGCTGGTACGTTTGAATACTTTGATATTTATCTAAATGGCTCAAGTAGCAGAATGGCGAGATATGAAACAAATACAAGCAACAATGGTAAAGAGAATGCTTACGGCTACGGCGCTTTTTTAACAGGTAAAAACCAGGTTGTTATCAAGCCAGATTCAACAAAAGGCATGAATTACACTGCAACATTAACGCGATTATCAGCATCAAATAACCCGCAGAAACTTGATTACATATATGCCATTACTGGTAAGAAAAACTATTATGAATGGGATGTCACTACAGAATACTCAATTGTTCAGGTAAAACATAATGGTGTCATTGTTAGCAGTCAAAACAGCGGTAGATATGAGTTTACGCAATCGACCAGTGTTGACTACTTTTCTATCTACACCGAAACACCATCTGGGTATTCTGTTACAAGAACATTGAATTCATATCCTGTGACAGCATCTTTGCCAAAAGAGATTGTTGATTACACATCACCAACCATCATATTTTACTCTCCATATTTGACGGGCACGTATTATGATGTCTATGTAAACAATGCCTTATATACTACATATGACATGAGGTATAGCACAGGGATTTCGATTTCGAACAATCGATTTGTATCTGGTGACAATGAGGTTAAAGCCGTTGCAAGAAACGCAAGTGTAATGCCTTGGACTACCACTATCAAAAAGCTTGATTCAGTGACAGCATCAGCTAATTATGATGTTGCGCTGGTTGGCACTGAGATTGTTTATAATTGGGATATTCCAGATGAATACCCTACCTTTAAAATTGAGTCCAAGGTAAAGAATGTCACCACAGTAGTTAATGGCAGCAGGAACGGTAGTTTCAGTCACCTTAAGTCTGATGGCTACACTGACTCATTAATCATCACTGCGACCAATGCTAATGGTGTTGTTTACGTTAAAACAGTCAATGTTCAATATTTAAAGGTTGTTCCAAGAGCGAATAGAGTTACGGCATCAGAGATGTATTATCTTGATGTAACAGGGACATTTAGCGGCGCAAAAGTATACATTAACGGAGTGTACGTAAGAACCATCACTACGCCTGCGACGGCATCATTTAGCCATTCTTCATTCTTAACCGACAGAGTTAACACGATTAGCTATGTCCCTTCTGGTCTTGCGGGTGATGAAACGCGAGTGGCTGGCTGGTATGGTGAAGTGGTTGCATTTAAAGAGCCAACTTTGACATCTGATTATGATTACATCGCGCCAACGGACACAAATACCTATCGTTGGTCGGCTGACAGTAGTCTTTATGCCTCAGTAACCATAACGCAAAACAAGGCAAGTGGCTCTGTTGTTCTGTCAACGAGTAAAGAAGGCGTTGTAGATGCCGTTAAAGTGATGTCCGACAGCGTGTCAATGAAAGCTGTGACGTACACAGGGGAGATTTACAATAAGACAATCACAATAAAAGACTTTGATGTCTATAGAATATACCCTATTGTCTATCAGGGAGTTACTGCCACTTATTACTATAAGGGGGATTTTTCAAGCATATATAGCACCGTAGATACGTATGTTAATGGTGTTAAATACGGATCAACGGGTTCTTATAATTCTTATAATAGTGCGTCTATAGCAAACAGTGCGTTTGTTGATGGCAATAACGAGGTCAAGTTAGTTTATACCGGGTCTTACTACTCTAAAGCTAAGCCATTCTACTTTAATGTGGAAAAAAAGCCTGAGATGACACTGAGCTCGGATTTAGAGCACCTTTTGGTTGGTGATAATGTTCAGGTGAGCTGGACTATCCCTTCTGTTTATAGTAGTCCAAAGGTCATGATTAACTCGGTTGTTGTGTCTTCAGATCAAAATGGACAGTACACGTACACCGTGCCTTCGTCTGCTTACATCTACCTGAACATTACAGCAAAAACAGCTGAAGGAAGCACTGCAACATTGTCAAAAACCATTGTAGGTTACAATGTTGAAATGAGACCTTACTCTGGTGTGGGCGGTTCTGTTAAGAGTGTTGAGGTTTCAGAGTCACAAGGTCCTAAGATGATTTATGTGTCGCCTCAAGGCACATCAGCAAGCATCTATGTCAACGGCGTGCTAAAGGCAACCCAGGCAAGTAGCGCAACTGCTTTTACTTTTAATGCCTCGTATCTTAGTTTAGGTGATAATAAAGTTGAGGTATTCACCAATAACTCATTGGAGAATGGATTACCATCATCTAAACATCTCTATTTTACTGGTAATGTGACGATGATTAAAAGAGCCACCATTACAACTCCATTGCCTGTTGTTATTGCGGGTAATAAGGTTAAGTACACATGGGATGTGCCTAGCGAGTATGACTCTGCTGTTGTTACTGCAACAATTAATGGGGTATCAACCGTTATATCGACTGAAAAATCAGGAGAGTATGAGCACACTAGGATGACCAACTCTTTAGATACGGTTAAGGTTGACTCTAAAAAAGGTGCTATTGAATACACTGTCTCTACCACGACAAATGCGGCCACATTTTCTACTGACAGCGATATTTATTCGCCATCACAGTCACCTGTATTGAATTACAATATGTATAGCTACGGAAAGGATATTGAGTTTGATATCTATGTGAACGGTGTTTTTAAAACAACGATTGAGTCATCAGTCTACACCAGGGTATGTGGCTATAGTTGTTCGTGGCAATATGTAAGCTCGGAGTTAACAAAGTACACGATGTCATCTAGTTGGTTTAATGTGGGTGAAAACGATATCGAAGTTAAGTTTAGGTATAACAGCCAGGCTGTTCAAACATGGAGCAAGAAAATAACGGTAGCACAAAAGCCTGAACTAACAGTAGACTATAATCTTGTGCATATTGGTGATGTGGTGACATATACATGGGATGCAAGATCTGCTCAGTACAAGAACGTTAAATTAACATTGACAAAAAATGGTGTGACTAATGTTATTTCTACGGATGCAAGCGGTTCTTATAGCTACATCAAGGAAACTGGTAATGATTCGATGAAGATTGATGCCACTGGAGACAGCGGACTAACATACTCGTCGTCAGTACCTGCTTACTACATGTCTGTGCTATTCCCTGCAGTGGTGGCTAGTGGTCAATCGGTATCATACACTTATGTATCATCAATCCCCAGTGCAGTAGTGTATGTGAATGGTGTTTCGAAAGTGTCAATGTCGGCAAGTGGCACTTACAGTATAGCCGGCACAAACTTTAATGTTGGCGAAAACATCATTGAGGTAATTCAAACAGGCAGTTATGCAAGCACAGCGAAAAAATGGACAGGTAAGGTCATTGTATCTGAACCTCCACAATTCACAGTTAATTACAATATGGCACATATCGGTGAGGCTATATCAATAAACTGGGATGCTCCATCGATTTACACAACAGTGAAAGTTTCATTGATTAAACCGACAGGAACGACAATATTGTCATCTTCTGGCAATAAGGGTACATCAAGTTACATTAAGGAAACAGGCAATGATTCAATTAAAATTGAAGCATCAAACATCTCTGGCGCATCGTACACCACTACATTGCCAGTTCAGTATCTGTCAGTTCTTTTTCCAGCAACTGTAAATCAGGGCGTGGCAGCGGCTTATACAGTGCAGTCATCTGATGGCAGGTCAAACGTTTACGTCAATGGAGTGCTCATAAAGACAATTTCGACAGGAACAACATCCGTATTTTCTGGGAGTATTCCGAGCAGTAACCTGATTGTTGGCGATAACATTGTTGAGGTTATCCCGACCGGAACGTATGCAACTACGGCTAAAAAGTGGACTGGTGTTGTTAAAGTGACGGCACAAAACTAGCATTAGCTTTCTAAAAGTAAGGTAAGTAAAGGCCACCAAAAGGTGGCCTTTTATTCACAGACAGTGGAATTTTCAAAATCAGTCCAGTCG
>BCQK01000078.1_pt1 | contig 10977 bp, 9 predicted proteins | sample 1008131 | NCBI WGS metagenome assembly BCQK01 (sample SAMD00035458, study PRJDB4067) | museum specimen metagenome | isolation source: Liagora japonica specimen isolated from | place: Japan
CCGGCTTTGAGATCCGCCAACTGCCGGGCCATCAAGCCCGTTTCTTTGCTGATCGGGTCATCATAATTGACCCGAGAAATAATATCTGTGCGCTGAGCCTCGCTGTCCGCGGGTCCGTAATGCGACATTGGCCAGTAATAGCCATCTTCGTGAAACAGAACGATATCTTCGGCGCTGCAATGCGCGACGAGGGCATCCGCGACTGTAGATTTACCAGAGCCAGAGCCACCGGTCATCGCAATCAGATACGGGCTGGTGCGGCTCACGTGGCTTTAGTCTTCGTTTTCTTGCAGCGGAACCGCATACAGTTCGAGGCGATGGTCCACGAGTTTATAGCCATGAGCACGGGCAATTTCGATTTGCAGGCGCTCAATCTCTTCATTGTTAAACTCAATCACTTTGCCGGATTTGACGTCGATTAAGTGATCGTGGTGCTCGTCCGGCACTTCTTCATAGCGCGCCCGGCCGTCGCCAAAGTCGTGGCTTTCAATAATCCCGTACTCTTCAAACAGCTTCACCGTCCGATAGACCGTCGCCAAAGAGATGTTTTTATCCACGGCATTGGCCCGGCGATGGAGTTCTTCCGCGTCCGGGTGATCATCCGATGATGATAATATGCGCGCGATGACTTTGCGTTGCTCAGTCATGCGAAGGCCTTTTTCGGCGCAGAGTTTTTCCAGTCTGTCCATAAGCGCTCCTGTAGCGTTTATTTATGCGGCCTGTCCACCCACCAGCTTCGACATCAACATGGCGTCGACCCGTTTGCCTTCAAGGCGTTTATAATAGTCTTTGCGTCGGCCATCCGCTTTAAAACCGAGCGCGCGATAAAAGGCGCACGCGCCAGAATTGTCCGCCGCAACATCTAACAGCCACTTTTGCAGGCCGTGCGGACGTAAACGGCGCTCGATGTCACCGATCAGACGCTGCGCATAGCCCTGCCGACGAACCTCTGGCGCGGTCGCGAGCGTCAAAATCTCGGCTTCGCCGGCAGCAAACTGAACGAGGATGAAAGATACAACGTCTTGTCCAGAGGTGATTTGCGCGAAATGCGTTGTGGGCAAACGGAGCACGTCGTCAAAAGCGATTTCAGACCAAGCCTCTTCCGCCGAAAAAGCGCGCGCATGAAGCGCCGCGAATTTCTGCGCCGTGCTCATTTTGTAGATTTCGGCAAGGCGGCGTCTGGGGCTCGGGCATAAGTTGGGCGTGCGGTGCGAGTGTCAAGATCTAGGGTGATCTCCACTTGAGCTGCGCGCTCCGCACTCGGTAGCGCATTATGCACGGTGATTTCTGGCACGTGTTGCCGCAGCGCCTCGACGTCGCCAAACAGCATGTGGGGGCGTTCTTTTAGCAGCTCTTGTAGGACCTCGGCGGAGCGCTCCTGCGCCGTGCCGGTCGCGACGCCTGTGCGAAAGGTTTGGGTCCAGAAAGTTATGTCCGGCGCGCGCTTCTGAGCCGGAAGTGCGACAATGGCAGAGCCCTGTTGTCCGCTTGGCAACGTTGCTTCAAGTGTGGTGACCCCTAGGCAGGGCTTTTGAACGGCGAGCGCCAAGCCGCGGGCAAAGGCAACGCCGACGCGAATGCCGGTGAAACTGCCAGGCCCTGTTATGACGGCAAACCGGTCAATTTGGGCAAGGGTCAGGTTGACCTTATCCAGAGTGTCCTGGACTAGGCCTGGCAATTCAGCGTCTTGACCACGCGCCATGGGGACGCACTGCTGAGACAGTGTGCGGTCTTGATCGATCACTGCAATATCGCAGGCCGGTCCAGCGGTATGGAGCGCGAGGACAATCATATCCGCTGAATTACAAAATCATGCAGGCGTCTTCAAAGCTCAGACGTGGGCTGCGCTCGAAAATCGTTGTATCGTCGCCATGGCCGATATTGCATAGCCAGTTCGAGCGCCAAGTTTTGGTCGCGTCATTAGCGAGGAAGAATTCCTCATCCACGCCGGCATTGTTGAATCCAGACATTGGCCCACAATCCAGTCCAAGGGCCCGCGCCGCCAACATCAGATACGCCCCTTGCAGCGTGCCGTTTCGGAACGCGGTTAGGGTCCGGTTTTCTTCGTCAGCAAACCAGTCCTTGGCCCCAGGATTGTGGGGGAAGAGTTCTGGAACTTTCTCATGAAACTCTAAATCGTGCGCAATGATCACGACCCAAGGCGCAGCGAGGGTTTTGTCGACATTGCCTGCCATCAAATGGGGGCGCAGACGTTCTTTGGCCTCAGGTGATTGTAGAAAAACAAAACGTGCCGGCGAACAATTGGCACTGGTCATCCCCATTTTGGTCAGATCATATGTGGCGCGGATTAGAGTTTCCGGCACTCGCTCATCGGTCCAACCATTATACGACCGGCCATGTCGCCAGATTTGGTCCATGGCGTGATCGTTTACGGGGTGTTTATTCATCTACATCTCCAGCCTGAAAACTCTCTCTATTGGACATAGAGCGGTTCAGGCTGAATTGAAATGCTTAGCGGTGGCACGCGGCCTTAGACCATGGACTTGATCGACCAGTCGACTTGCATCGCGGCGACTTCGCGGTCTTTCGAATCCGTGAGGGTGACATCGACGCCATATTCGACAAGGCCGTTGGCCTCAAATTCAGCTAAGAGTTCAGAGCCTGGACGGCGCAGTCGGCCTTCGGCTCGGATCGCGCCGCGGGCGGACTTTTTATAGGTGATCGTTGCTTGCGAAATGGCAGCGCGAACCGTGGCGACTTTGTCGGCGAAGAGCGAGACCGAGGCCGCACCCGGCGCCGCTTCGGCGAGCGTAAAGAGCGCACCCGCATGTTGCGACCCCATGTGATTTTGAGTCTGTGGGTTATCCGGAAGTTGTGCGGCGCCATGACCATCGGCAATCACCAGAAGTTCAATCCCGGTATGTTTTGCATAAGGCACATTCTGTTCGAAGAAGGCCTTCATCAATTCGTAAATTTGCTCTTTGTCATCCGCCATGGAATTCTTCCAATTTGTTATATTTGCGTACTTTTGCACGTGGCTCAGAATGAAGACTAAAGCAACGCAAATATTTTGAAGCGCGACCTTTTGACGATTTTTTGCGAAAAATGGTCACTTCAGCTCAATTCTGCTGCGGCGTGTCCGAAAACTGTATTAGAATTTCGTCAGGGAAAATATAGAAAATTGATCAATTAAGAATTGAGTAAGGTTGATTGATCCTTCGTCAATAAATTGAACGCAGATTCCGCCCGGGTAAAACCAGTTTTTCAAGACATATGTGAGATGTAGCGACTATGCGCATTTCACCCAAGTCTGTCTTTAACAGTATTGTACACGGGTCGCTGGAACTTCCAGACGGTCGTTTACGGCAAGCTGTGTTGCGTGAATTGTTCGACCAACTGGCACAAGTGATGAAGCCTCTGGCTTTGATCACAGCGATCAATGGCACCGCGGTGACCGCGATCTTTGCTCAGTTTACGATTTGGTGGGTGGCGCTGATTTGGTGGGCGCCGATCATGTACTTCTCCTACTTCCAGTACAAAGGCGCGGTCGCGATGAGCGCCGTTCCACGCGATGCCAAGCTCTCAGGCGGCTTTTTGAAAAAAGGTGCCCGAAATAATTTCCTCTTTGGCGTTTGGTGGGCCTCGAGTTGTGTGGTTTTTGCTGGTCCAGACCCGGCGGCGAATATTACGCTCGCGGCGCTATCGACAGGGATGTGTGCGGCTGCCGCCGCCTGTTTAGGATCAAATGCGGGCATGTCAGGCCGCTTCCTCGCCGGCGCGTTGCCGGTCACCGTCTTCTCTCTACTATTCATCGATGGCGCTGCGGCAATCATTACCGCGGCGATGGGCGGAACGCTTGGCGTGACCATGATCTATATGGCTCACCTCAAATATCGTGACACGGTTGAAATGTTGCGCGTGCGTTTGGGCCTCGAACTCTCCAAGGCGCGCCTTGAGTCTGCGGTGAGCACACTCGGCATCGGGCTCGAAATTAAAGATAGCTCTGACGAAGTGGTATTCGCAAATGCGCGTATGGAGCTCAATCGCGATGCCATTACGCACGGAACAATAACCCGCGAAGGGTTCTCGCTGTGGGATGGTCGCTATTATAAGCAGACCAAATTTGACGGCGTGGAAGACGATAAAATTGAACTGATCGAAGATGTCAGTTCGCTGGTCGAAATCCAGCAGACTATTTTGCAATCGCGGCAGCAGGCTGAGCAAGCGCTGCAAACAAAATCAGCCTTCTTTGAGTCGATTTCCCGCGAAGTGATCTATCCGATTAAGACGATCATGAAATATGCGCGGCTGTTACAGCCGGACTCGCGTATTCGCTTCGATGATGACGAGCTCGGAAATTTGGCCAATCTGATCATGAATGCGTCAAAGGACCTGGAACGCTTAATGTCGTCTATGACCCGCCATGCGGTTGATGATCACGCTCACTTGGTCGATGCTGAAATGCTGAAATTGCGTGAGATCTTCGCCGAAGAGCTTTCGGAAATGGCGCAATCGGACCTTTCAGAGCCCGCCTTAAACGCGATTACGAGCGCTGTTCCATCTGATCTTTTGGTCAAATCGTCGGCGAGTGGGTCTTTGACCCGCGCCTTAGGCCAAATGTGTTTGAAGGCGCATCGTCTGGTGGGACCTTCTGGCAAGCTATCTATGCACGTTCGTGCGATGCCCGATAAGTCTGAGTCAATTTGCTTCATCGTGCGCGGCGTTCACGGCCCGCAAAGCAAACGTCCGGCCGAACCGACTATGATTGAGCCGATTGAGGGCACCGAAGTGACACTTGATGCTTATGCGTCCTATTTGTCGGCGACACATATTGAGAATCTCGGCGGACATTATCGCGAAGACGTATCCAGCGATACGTCCGTGAACTTGGTCGCTGTCGTGCCATCGGACTATGTCCAAAGCGCCGGCCCGCCGCTTAAGACATTACCTGTGAAATCAATCGCGAGTTAAACGCCGAAATCGTTGATATGGCTTCGTGCGAAAACGTCGAGCCACTATGATAAGTGCGGGCTTCGCCTTGCATCTCGATCATGGTTTGCAGCAGCCCACCACGAATGCTTTCATGACTATAGGTTGGCATATAGGACCAAATTTTTTGGCGTATAATTTGTGGGTCGACGGCGCCGCGCTCTTGCGCACTAAACTCAGCCAATTCACGCAATTCTGTCTGAGAATAGAGTTTTGAAGACTGACCCACAGAGAAGAGCGGACGACCATCTTCTCCATCGCACTCATAGCGGGAAAAGAGCAATTGGCCGTCTTTCGCATCGCTTGAGCACGTATCGCTCCAAGCATTAACCGGGGCGGTGTGCGGCCAAGTTTCCACAGACATCAGCGTCGTCGTATAGCCCGCCCAATCGACTGCGTCTGCGACTTTTTGCTCTGCGGCGGTTGGGTGAGTGAGAGCCGCAAATGTGTCGAGCGGGATCGTATTGATGAGATAGTCGGCTTTGTAATTGCCGCCTTTTTCAGTTTCGACGGTGACGCCGTGTTGATCACGGATCACCCGCGTGGCCGGGTCACTCAATTTAACTGTCAAAGAGTTGGCAAACTCGTCCCAGAAATTTTGCCAACCGCGATCCGGCATGACCGTGAATTTCAGTAAGCCGGTGATCAACATATCGATATCCACCCAGCGCATGGCGTGAACCAATGGGACCTGGGCCAAATAGCCATATCCAATCGAGGTGACGACGCGGTGCATCATGCGCTCGATTTTGCCGAGCTGATGCCGATCAAGCCAGGTTTTCGCAGGCTGTGCGAGGATGTCATTGACGCCTGGATCGCCTTTATCGGCCCGCGCGATCAAACGATGGCGTAGCCAGGCATATTTCAGCACTTGCCAGATAAAGTTTGGACCGCTGCCATCACGAATATAAGCAAGCAATTCGCGATCATCGATGCGCTGCGCTTTTAAATAATTCCGCTTAATCCCGAGCTTCTTCATTTGCTTAAGAATGTAGCGATGCGACCAAATCGCATAACAGGTGCCGAACTCGACAATGTGATCATCAATGGCATTGGACAGGCATTTGCCGCCAACTTTGTCGGAGGCTTCGAGAATCGTCACTTTCCGAACGCCCCGATCCATGAGCATTTTCGCCATGGTCAGCCCCGCGGGTCCGCCGCCAATAATTAAATAAGACGCTCTTTGCATGGCTGCTTTTTTCTTTGACTGGACTCGACTTGCATTGAATTCGTTTACGATCAGTATGCTATTTCTATCTATTGGATTGGTTTGTACAGCCAGGACGGCAATACGCGTAGTGTAATATGGACTTATTTTTCACTCTCATGGTGACCGTCATCCGGTCATATTTCGCGCCGCGCAATGCGACGGTTTGGGAGGGCGCTCGATATCGGTTCAAACCGCGGCGCGGTGACCTCGACCAAGACGGTCTTTTGTATGCGTCACGCGTCCCATCTTATATCGATGTTTCGTTGGTCAAATTCTTCATCCAGACTCGGATGTCCGCGGTGGTCCGTCGTCATGGCTGGGTGCCCGTGGTCTTAAGTTCGTATCAAGTGCGCAAGCAGCCGAGAATCCCCAATGGACGGCTTGAAATTCATACCCAAGTGGTGGGCTGGCAAGACCAATATGTTGAGATTTGGCATACTTGGCGCGATGCCAGTGGGGCGGAAGTCTTGCGCTCGATTTACTTGACCCGCGTGACCCAGCGCGGCCGCGAAAAAGTAACCGGTGCCGACATGTTGCGCGAGCTTGGAGAGGAGGTTGTCGATCGGCCGCTATCTGCAGCAGCAGCGAGGCAACTGGACGATTATCTCGATATTCGTGAAGCCAATCGAAAAGCTGGACAATCTGATATTGGTTACGCCAGTTATTTAAAATTCACCGGTCAACCGTAACGAGATTCTTATTCTCCTGCGCTAAGCCAATCTTGCTCCGAACAGAGGCAGATGATGGCTTTTCAAAATACCGTACAAACCCGTTTCCCCGCCGCGGCTCCGATTGCGCTGAATCCCGCCCGGCTGCATGACAAAATCCTCACCGCACAGGAAAAATATGCGGATGAGCCCTTCCTGACAACGGCCCTGCCAACGGGGCACACAGAGACTACGGACTTTAAAACCGCTATCGCCTCGGCCCAGAAGCTTGCGCACTATTTCCGTGAAGACTTGGGCTATCAGCAAGGCGACGTTGTTGCGATCCAATCGCCAAATTGCACGTCTTATATTGTCAGCTTGCTCGGCGTCTTTTTGGCTGGCTTAACCGTCACCAATGTGAAACCGCTCTACACGGCCGCCGAAACGCGCCGACAACTCAAAGATAGCGGCGCGCGCTGCTTGATTGGTTCAACTATTTTCTCTGAAATGATGGAAGAGGCGATTGAGGGCACGTCCGTCGATCACGTGATTGCCATTTCTGTCACTGACTTTTTCAAGCCGATGACCCGCGGGTTGCTCAATTTTATGCTGCGCCAAGTCAAGAAAATGGACCGTCCATTCGCAGGCCCGCATAAGACTTTGAACAATATCCTTGCGGAAACGCGCGTTCCGGCCTCGCATTTTGATTATGTCGCGCCGTTAGATCCTGAGCGCGATACGATTTATCAGTATTCTGGTGGAACCACAGGGGTCTCAAAAGGCGTTCGCCTAAGTGAACAGGGCCTGATGAGCAATATTGCGCAATTTACAATTGCCAGCCCCGCGCTTTTGGAAACGCCCAACCAGACGATGCTATTGGCGCTTCCAGTCTATCACGTGTTCGGCATGTTGGCGTCCGTCATTGCGATCACCAATGGCGGGCATTTGGTGCTCATTCCAAACCCGCGACCGCTGACCAATATGAAAGCAGCGTTTAAAAAATTCCGCCCAGACGTGTTCCCGGGTGTGAATACGCTCTTCGAGAAACTGCTCGAAGAAGACTGGTTCCAGGCCTATGGCGACAGCGTCAAGATTACGATTTCTGGCGCGGCGGCTCTGCATGACCACACCGCGCAGAATTGGATGAAAGCGACGGGGTCAAACATTATCGAAGGCTACGGGATGACCGAAGCGACCACTTTGATTGCTATTCGCGATCATTCGGTCAGCCAATCGCCTGGCTCTGCCGGCACCGCGTTTCCCGGAACAGATATCCGAATCCTACACAATGACCTTCCCACGACTGAGCCAGGCAAAGTCGGCGAGATCCTGATTTCTGGACCGCAAATTATGAAAGGTTATCTCGGGCGCGAGCAAGAAACCGCGCAAGCCTATCATGGATCTTGGCTCAAGACCGGCGACATGGGGCGATTCGATGAGACCGGTGAATTATACATTGTTGATCGCTGCAAAGACATGGTCTTGGTCGGGGGTTTCAATGTTTTTCCGAACGAAGTTGATGCCGTTTTAGGCACCTGTCCGGGCCTCATCGAGGCGGCAAGTGCAGGTATTCGCGACGAGGATGGCAACGAAGAATTACGCGCCTTTGTGGTTAAGTCTGATCCCGACCTTTCGGCTGATACCGTGCTCGCACATTGCCGTAACCGGTTGACAGGATACAAAGTTCCGCGTCGCATACACTTTATTGAAGAACTGCCGAAAAACCCGATCGGTAAAATCTTGCGACGCAAGCTGCAGGACCATTGCGGATAATTAAACCAAATATGGCGAACTCCCGCCCACCTTTTGCCCCAATTTCCCTGTCATAAGACACCACGAAAAAAGAGTCGCCAAGGATCTATGATTGGAGTATAGGCGCGCGGCTTGATGGTTAATATCGTATTAACGACGTCCGACTGACGGACCTGGAGAATTAGACCAGGACCGAAATCCAAAAGGCAGCGGACTTCTTACGATCCAAGGTGGGGTTAGACACTTAGCATGACTTGGCAAACAAGGCTGGTCGCGTTTTTGCGGCACCCGAGTTCATGGTTGATTGCGGCTTGTGCCGTCCTCTCCGCATGGCATTTGCAATCTGCGCCGACGCTGATGAATCAGCTGCGTGCAGTGACCATGTACGACTACTCCCTAGCGATGAGTTTTGTCGGTGACGATCGCGACGTCGATGTCACGACCTTTTTGCCCGCGGATGACGAGCGCCAGGACATTGTTCGCGAGAATATCTTGTCCGGTCAGCTGCAATTTGATGATCAAACGGATCAGTCCGGCCGCCGCGCCGTCTGGTCCGGAGATCAAGGACGCGAGATCCGTTATCACGCGTTGATTACATCTAAAGAGCTCAACTACTCGCTCGACCCGTCTTTGCAGGTGCCGCAATTCCTGCCGGAGCAATATTCGCAATATCTGATCGAAGAAGAAGATATCCAAGTCGGCCATCCCGAAATCCGGCAACTTTGGTCATCGATCCAGCCGGATGATAGCCGCGAAATGGTGCCCGTCCTGGAGGCGATCTACAATTATACCTATCAAGGCATTGAGGGCGCGCCGTTTAAAGGCACAACAGATGCGTTGACCGCGCTGCGCTTAGGCCGCGCCAGTTGTAATGGTAAAGGCCGCCTGTTCGTCGCTTTGGCGCGCACCAATGGCATTCCCGCCCGCCTCGTCGGCGGTGTGATCATGAATCAGGGTTCGAAAAAGACGTCTCACCAATGGCTGGAAGTTTTGATTGAGGGCCGCTGGGTGCCGTTTGATCCAACCAATGGTCACTTTGCCGGCCTGCCGGAAAATTACTTGCGCCTCTATACCGGCGATCACGCGCTCTTCCGACACACGCGCAACATCAATTTCGATTATCTTTTCACCATATCGCCGATCAGCAAATCGCCGGCCTTATTTGAGTTTGAAGAGAATGAGCCCGTGCTGAACCGCTTTAACGCTGCGCGCTTGATGCAGTTGACGGGGCTGCCAGAAGAAATGATTGGCGTCTTCCTGATGTTCCCCCTGGCCGCTCTGATCACGATTTTCCTGCGTAGCGTGGTCGGCATCCAAACGTTCGGGATTTTCATGCCAATGCTGATCTCTGCGGCATGTATGAATACGGGTCTATGGCTCGGGCTCGCGACCTTCTCTGGCATTGTCGCCTTTGCCGTTCTGATGCTCGCCTACTTTAACAGTTTCAACATATTGAAAATACCGAGATTGGCGGCGGTCATTACGATTTGTACCGTCCTGTTTATTGGTATTCTGCTTTGGCTCGGAAACCGGTCTGGTCTTCAATTCGGCATCCTCGCTCTGTTCCCAGTTGTGATCATTTCCTTCTTGGCTGAGCGCATCCACAACATGCTCGATGAGAGCGATTGGAAAGGCATGCTGACCACTGGTGCCGGCACGCTGGTGACCATTGTTGCTTGCTATATCGTATTCTCCTCTGTGCTGCTGCAAGGTCTGTTCGCGCTGATGCCGGAACTGTTGCTTCTGGTGCTGGCGGTTCAATTGGCGATTGGCCAATGGTCCGGTATGCGTCTGCAGGAATATGTCCGCTTCCGCTCAATCTTGAACAATGGTCCAGTGCTCGGCATTAATGCGCGCAACCGCAATTATGTGAACACACTAAACCCAAATGAGTTGCTCGATCTGGCGGCGGATAAGCTTCGCAGCAAAGACATTCTCAAAGATGCCGGCGTGCCCGTGGCCAACACTTACGCGATCAGTAAATCATTCCGCGACCTGCCTGAGTTTATGCAGTCGCTGGGCGACCTTGGCGCCTTTGCGCTGAAGCCGAATCGCGGGTCGCAAGGCAATGGTATTTTGATTGTCCGCGAACGGGACGGCAAAGACTTTATCACTGCCGGTGGTCGCCGGTTCAACACAGAACAAATGTCACGGCATGTGGGCGAGATCCTGAACGGATCTTTCTCTCAGAGCGGCGAAGAAGATTTTGACTATGATTTATTCAACTTAATCTCTGGTAATACTGATGAAAATGGAACTTGGGAAGTTGTTTCAGGGAATGCAACATTAAATGGAAACTTCTTGAACCCACTTGGTTTAGATGTTGGAGAATATGTTGTTATGTATACAGATTCTAATACTGATTGCCCATCACAAGTGCAAGCAACAATTACTATTGATGATGATTGTGCAGTATTG
>BCQK01000080.1_pt1 | contig 10944 bp, 8 predicted proteins | sample 1008131 | NCBI WGS metagenome assembly BCQK01 (sample SAMD00035458, study PRJDB4067) | museum specimen metagenome | isolation source: Liagora japonica specimen isolated from | place: Japan
AATTATAATAAAGAAGAGGGAATACGAAGCGAAGCGAAGTATGAGGATTCACAGACCGAACGAGCGAGCGAGTTTGTGTCTCGATTCATCATGTAATGTATAATGAAATAGTCCAATAGCTCGCGTGCTCGCTCTTGAACTACGCATACGGTTTCTCGGTTTTATCGCCGTCTTCGACGACTCTATAACGCAAAAACCTCTGCATTTCTCAGAAATAGATCCAAGTAAATGAGGAAAAAACTACCTTAAACCTATATAGGTAAATAATTCCACATTTTAAGTTTCAACACATGATAGTGAATTCCGCATACATCTAGACGGCTATATTCAATAATCAGTACTGCATATAGCCGAACAATAACTCATTTCACATAGCTCAGTGGCAGACCTGAAACATTAGACAAAGTGATCGGTTCTGGTTCCAGATCAAAAGTACCTTTGACCTCTGTCATTTGGTAAAACTGAACAGTACTTTCACGTTTCGCTAAAGCTGACATAATGCTTAACTTCACGGACTCTTTACAACGTAAGCCAAAATAAATGCTTTCCAGAATGAAGGGGGATTTTTGCAGTCCTGGTTTACCTATCATCCGGTATTCCTTCTCATACTCCCACTTTTTAGATTTAACGTAATATATCGCATTGTTAATCACAGATTTTACGTTAGCTGAATCATTAGCCAGTTTGTATAATTGACTCGTTGAAACGCAACGAACGCCATCATAATCAACTGGTTTAAGTTTTTTATCTGAAGCAAAATTATTAGGATCGCTAGGTAAGCGGTAAGCACAACAGAAGCCTTGATGGTCATCAGAATAGTGACTCCACATTAGAGGGCAATTATTTTCTTTAGCTAATGACAGTACTCCAATATTCCTACTAACCACAAGTTCTTTACTGATTAAATCTTCATACATTTCGACCGCAATATGATTCATATTAGGCGTTATGCTATCTTCTAAATGCTCTAAGAAATTAACAATATCGATTCTTAATTTTTCAATTTGAGCAGCCTCAAAATTAACATATTCATTTCTGATATCTTTTCTGTACTGATCAAACTTTTTGAGAAATGTTTGATCATCATGTTTATCAAGGTTTCGGTAACTATAGCTTTTGGTAAGTTGCTGATGCTCTATATATCTCATAACAGAGCTTTTCAATGCAAACAGTTCTCTTATTTGTGTATCTAACATAAGTTTAGCTGTGATTTCACGTAACTTATCAAGATCCGTCAAATCCATCTGTATCGATGGTTTACAGTCGAAAGGATCATTGAAAGTTATAGGATCAGCAAGGTAAACAGTATCGTTGATCAGTGAGTCCAGGCTGTTAATGCTGAAGGCCTTATATTTGTACAGGACGGAAGGTATGGCGTTTTTCATACGTTAAACCGCTAGTTATTGTTTGTTCGCAGATTCTACCTTACTACACAGTACTGGTACATGATTTGACATAAGTTCAGACGTTGCGATGCCAGTACGTCATGGTAAGCTTTAAACTCCTGCCAGTACTGAACCGTTTTGGGGTTTATTAATTAGGGTTCAGTACTGGTGGGGAAGAATTAAGCATTTATAATGTTTAGAGAAAAGACTTCTGACACATGAATTTTATTGTTGATTTCTGCTTACGATCATACAAATAGTAATTATTCTTATTATCCCCCAAACCCTTAATATAAACAATGTCGCCCTTCTCAGCAGCACCATTGTGATCCTTATCAGAGTATTTTAATGTTGGGCTGAGGACTGTTGTATCATTAGTGGAAGGATCGCTAATGATATAATATCGAGAACCATAATCGATTATCGTAACCACATCGTGCATATTAATGAAATCGAGATCGGTATCAAGTTTCATATGCCCAGTACACATTAATGATTTTGGTACGCTTTCCTGCTTGAGTTCATCCTGTACTGATGCAGCATTTGAACAAAATGCTGCCAAAAGAGTTAAACAAAAAATTGTTGTTTTCATTGATGAGAATCGCTCTACGCGGTTTTTGCTGTGATTACATAGTACTGCCATCTTCAGCCACTATCTATACCCCAACTATGACAGTACTGGAGAACGTTTGTGACCTCCTGCCAGTACTTAATCGTAACTGTGAGCCCTTCCAATACTGCACCCTCTTTACAGACCCCATATCTGGCATGTGTGCATCTACAACCGCAGCCGTAATCCTAACCGGTAAACACTTGCACACTTACTTGATGTTATTTGCATCGGAAACTACTAATAACACTATTGATCACTTTTATCGATCGATTCATTCATAATGATCTGTTATATCTATTAGGATTCATCTGAACGATTAGATACCTGATAGCTATATCATTAACAGTGGATTAATTATAATGAATAAAATCATGTTCTTATGTTTTTTCTTAGCCTCGTTCTCAGCGGCGATAGCTGATGATGCCTCGGAAACAGAGGCTGAGAAGGTTCAATTTGCTATACGTAATGCAGGCTATGAGTGTGAACAGGTGAGCAGTACTAAAACAGAAACCACTTGGTTTGATGGGACAACTACGAACGTTATCTGCGATAAAATTTACCGCTTCCTAATTCGGTTCGAACGTGGAGGCGTCACGGTTGAGGTAATATCATTGTAGAAGTACTGTCATCTTTTGAATTAATTTATGCCAGTACTGAATCATCTTAATGACAGTAGCGGTACAGTACTGGCATTTTGCTGTCTAAGCTAATGATATACAGATGAAAAAACTGGCGGGAAAGTACCTAGCACTATGTTTTTTAAGAGGGAAGGTTCAAAATCCAAAATGAGAACGCCATAAATTAGTAGATCTTCCTCTGCATAGAACTGTTCAACGAACGGCCAAAATTCAAGTAGTTCTTTATTAACAAATGAAAAAGCATCATTCGGCATGATTCCAGTACCGTTTCACAGTAGCAATTGAAACAGCGAGTTCTTTTGCTGTCATAGACTGAGATAATCCCTCACGCTTGCATTCCTGGATACGCTCAGTACTAACAGCGTTAGGACGTCCAAGCTTTTTCCCATCGGCTTTGGCCTTTGCAAGCCCTTCTTGGGTACGTTCGCGTATGCGATCCTTTTCAAAGTTCGCCACAGCGGCAAGCACGCTTAACTGGAATCTTCCCGCGGGGCTGCTTAGATCTACGCCATCAAGATCTAGTGACTTTACGATTATACCTTTACCCTTGAGCATATCGATAGTACTGAGTACATCAATCATGTCCCTACCGAGTCGGTCAAGCTTAAGGACTATTAATTCATCACCTGGCTCAAGTTTGTTCTCTACCATATTTCTGAATTGGGGGCGTTCCATTGCACATACTCCGCCACTGATTGTTTCACTCACCTCCCGAGAGCCAGGCACATAATATCCACGACGGCGTAGCTCTATTAACTGGTTTTTTACAGTCTGTTCCGATTTGCTTACTCGACAGTACAAAAATATCCGACTCATGATCATTCTCGGAAGCCTCAAAAAGGTATGCTCATAATACAATTGGTATCAAAACTGTCCAGTACTATTTTTTGATACTGATTTTGATAGTTACTTGTGCTGGTGTCAAAAACGAACATTTTTGAGACTGAAAGTACTACATTACCGGAACTACACATAAGAGGTGTGATAATGCGTCGGTTTCACTTCGCTAGTAGTAGTGGTTTTAGTCCAAAAGGAATTAAAAACGGGGTTGATGTCCAAAACGAAAATGCCTGGCTAAAAATATGAAGCATTTTTTATCTGGGTAGGTGATTGCTTAACATTTTGCTGACACAAACAAAATTACTGTAATTATTATATTGCCTCACTAAAAAAGAGGTACCTTAGCCGCGTTCGTGTTCAGGAGATACTTACACATATACATGGAACAGTGATCACGTGGTTTGTGATGCCACAACGATTGAGTACTGATTGTTGAGTGTGCCAGTACTGAAACCCTGCTGAGGTCAACACAAGGTGGGTAATCTCTTGTCCGTCAGGAGCCTGAGCAGTATCCTCTCAGGCAATTATTTCTAATCCTCGGATTTTACTGATGACAACCAATATCTCTTCATTAGCCAGCTTGATCTGGTCCGTTGCTGACCTGCTACGTGGCGATTTCAAACAATCTCAGTACGGACGCATTATCCTGCCCTTCACTGTACTACGTCGTCTGGAGTGCGTACTTGCTCCCACTAAAGCTCAGATACTGGCAACAGCAGAAAGTACAAAGGTATTACCGGATCTTGCCAGGGATAAATTACTGCTCAACGCATCAGGTCAGGCGTTCTATAACACGTCTCCGCTGGAGTTAGGCAAACTGGGTGAGAACCATATCGGTGATAACTTGGATGCCTATGTGAGGGCTTTCTCGAAGGATGCCCGTGAGGTGTTCGAACACTTTAACTTCGAGGCCAGCATTACCCTGCTGGAAGATGCAGACCTGCTTTATAAAGTATCTCGTTCCTTTGCAACGGTTGACCTCTCGCCTGAAGCTGTCGATAACTACCACATGGGTCTGGTGTTTGAAGAGCTGATCCGCCGCTTTGCGGAAAGTTCGAACGAAACCGCGGGGGAACACTTCACCCCTCGTGATATTGTGCGTTTGACGACTTCCCTGGTGTTCTCTGGTGATGATGATGCTCTGGCTAAACCTGGTGTCGTTCGTTCTATCTATGATCCGACTGCGGGAACTGGTGGCTTCCTCTCCTGCGGTATGGAATACCTGCATGAACTGAACCCGGCAGCTCGCCTTGCCACCTTCGGCCAGGAGTTGAACCCGGAGTCCTACGCTATCTGTAAAGCCGACATGCTGATCAAAGGTCAGGACATCAGCAACATCAAACTTGGCAATACCCTTTCCGATGACCAGCTACGATTCAACCGCTTCGATTACTGCCTGTCGAATCCCCCTTTCGGTGTAGACTGGAAAAAGGTTGAGAAGCAGGTGCGTGATGAGGCCGATAAACAGGGCTTCAATGGGCGTTTTGGTCCAGGCCTACCGCGTGTGTCTGATGGCTCACTGCTGTTCCTGATGCACCTCATTTCAAAAATGCCGCAACCCGGTACTGACAGTACTGGCTCCCGTATTGGCATCATACTTAATGGTTCACCACTGTTTACCGGTGGTGCAGGGAGTGGTGAGAGTGAGATCCGCCGTTACATTCTGGAAAATGATCTGCTGGATGCACTTGTCGCACTACCGACAGACATGTTCTACAACACGGGTATTGCCACCTATGTCTGGGTACTGTCGAATCACAAGCCCACAGAGCGGAAAGGCAAAGTACTGCTGATTAACGCCAGCGACATGCACTCCCCGATGCGTAAGTCCTTGGGCAGTAAGCGTAAGTACCTGAGCGATGAAGTACTGAAAGAAATTGTCAGTCTGTACAGCCGCTATGAAGAAAGCCCGATAGCTAAAATCTTCCCGAATACTGCCTTTGGTTATCGACGCATTACTGTAGAACGTCCACTGAAACTGACATTTTACCCACATGATTCTGAACGTCTGGCGAATCTGCAGACAGATAAAGCGTGGGCGAAACTCGATGATTCTTTGCAGTCTGCAATACTCGCTGCTCTGGCGAGCTTCACTGACAACAAACTGCTCTCACGTGATAAATTCAAAAAGCAACTGACCAGAGCGTTAGGTGATGTAAAACTACCTGCTCCGGTATTTAAAGTACTGGTCAATCATCTGGCTGAACAGGATGACTCTGCCGAAGTGTGTAAGACCAAAGGCGAAGTAGAACCCAACGTAGATTTACGTGATAACGAAAACGTACCGTTAGGTGAAGATATCCACGCGTACTTCAAACGTGAAGTACTGCAGCATGTACCGGATGCGTGGATTGATATTGGTAAGACGGACCCGCTCGATGGTCAGGTGGGTATCGTCGGTTATGAAATCCCATTTAACCGCCACTTCTACCAGTACCAGCCTCCGCGTGATTTAGCTGAGATTGATGCTGATCTCGATGCAGTAGCTCATGAGATCATGCAGTTGCTGGCGGAGGTGCATTCGTGAGTACTATGGAACAAGTGCCAGTACAGGGGAAATACCAGCCCTATCCTGAGTATAAGGATTCAGGAGTGGAATGGGTCGGTGATATGCCACATCATTGGCAAACTAAGCCAGCTTTCGCTGTTGTAATGGATCAGTGCATAAAAAATAGTGATGGTGCAGAGTCGAATGTACTTTCTCTTAGTTATGGAAATATAGTAGAGCGTGATGTTGAAAATAACTTTGGTTTGTTACCTGAATCATTCAATACCTACCAAATTGTTAACCAAGGAGACATTGTCCTACGTCTAACTGATCTGCAAAATGATAAGCGTAGCCTTCGAGTTGGTCGTTCTACATTGCGAGGCATCATTACATCAGCATATTTGAAGCTGGCTTGTGGTAAAGAACTTGACAACCGATATGCATATCGTCTTTTGCACTCGTATGACACAACAAAGGTATTTTATGGGATGGGCGGAGGACTTCGACAATCCATGAAATTTGAGGATTTTCGCCGTTTACCATTCTTGTTACCTCCATTAGAAGAACAATGTACCATAGCCGCCTTCCTCGACTATGAAACTGCCCGTATCGACAAGCTGATTGCACAACAGCAGCGACTGATCGAACTGCTCAAAGAGAAGCGGCAGGCGGTGATTTTCCACGCTGTCACCAAAGGTCTGAACCCTGATGCTCCGATGAAAAATTCCGGCGTAGAGTGGCTGGGTGAGGTGCCGGAGCATTGGTTGGTATCGTCTTTGAAGTTCATTTATAAGAATCTTGATTACAAGCGAATACCACTTAGTGCTGAAGAACGGGGGTCAAGGCAAGGTGATTACCCCTACTATGGGGCCTCAGGAATTATTGACTCGATCGATGATTATTTGTTCTCTACTGAACATGTGTTAGTTGGGGAAGATGGTGCAAATCTTGTAATGCGTTCAACACCCATAGCTTTTGTCGCTACAGGTCAGTACTGGGTGAATAATCATGCACATATACTGGGTATTAATGATGGTCTCAATAGCTACTGGGCTGCGGTTATTGAAAATTTGGACATATCTCCCTTTGTTACTGGTTCAGCTCAACCAAAACTTACAGCGGAAGCTCTTGGTAACTTAATCGTGGCATATCCGAAAACATTGCAAGAACGCATTGAGATACAAGAGTTTATTAATATAGAAAAACCTAAATTTACTACCCTGATAGATAGAGCTGAACATCAAGTTCACCTCCTCAAAGAACGTCGAATCGCTCTGATTTCAGCAGCTGTAACAGGTAAAATTGACCTGCGAGGCTGGACCGTACCGACTCAGGAGGCTGCGGCATGGATCAGCTAAGCAGATTGCCACGTAAGGTAAGCTACCACTGTCATTTGCCTCAGCTATTGCTATGGATGGGATGATTAATGGATAACAAAGCCCGTGAACGTGCCTTTCAGGACCACATTATTGCTGAGCTTGCCAGTACTGGATGGTTAGTTGGTGATTCGGCTCACTACGATAAAGAAAGAGCTTTATACCCGGAAGACCTGATTGGTTTTGTTCAGGAAAGCCAGCCAGAGGGATGGCAAAAGTACTGCAAAACTTATGGTGAAGAGCCGGAGCGTCATTTATTGGATGCTGCAGTACGACAGCTTACCCGCTCCGAAGCGGGTACATTGTGGTTGCTGCGTAACAAAATTGAGGATCGTGGTCATAGCCTGAAAGTAGCGAGCTTTAAACCAGACAATGACCTCAATCCTGAGTTACTGACGCGTTATAAGCTGAACCTGTTGCGTGTTGTTCCTGAGCTGATTTACAGCCCACATGGCTATGACGGGCGTATCGATCTGACACTGTTCCTTAATGGTATTGCAGTTGCAACGCTGGAGCTGAAATCCTGCTTCAAGCAGTCCCTGGAAAACGCCAAAAAACAGTACCGATTTGATCGTCCAACGAAAACGGCAGGTAAAGCAGAACCTTTACTCAGTTTCCGCAGAGGAGCACTGGTTCACTTTGCAGTCAATCAGTTCGAAGTGGCAATGACTACGAAGCTCTCCGGTGAATCCACTTTCTTCCTCCCCTTCAACAAAGGGACTTCAGAAGGAGGAGCGGGTAACGATCAGCCTGAAGTCGGATATGGTACGGAGTACCTTTGGAAAGAGATCCTGCAACCGGATAATTTCCTGCGAATCCTCGCCCGTTACCTGCATCTTGAAGTGAAGATCGAAGAAGACCCACTGGGACGGCAGAAAAAGAAAGAGACGATGATTTTCCCTCGCTACCATCAGTGGGCAGTAGTGCAGAAACTTCTCAGTACTGTCCAGATGGAAGGTCCGGGGCAGAAGTACCTTATCCAGCATTCAGCTGGTTCAGGTAAATCCAACTCCATTGCCTGGCTGACCCATCAGCTCGCCTCGCTTAGTCAGGGCGGGGATAAACTGTTTGATTCGGTTATCGTGGTTACTGACCGGACAGTACTGGACAGCCAGCTCCAGGAGACAATCGGTCAGTTCGACCATGCCTCCGGTGTAGTGAGCCGCATTAATCGTGATGAAGGGGATGGCAGCAAGTCCTCGCAACTCACTAAAGCTCTGGCAAAAGGTACTCCGATCATCATCGTTACCATCCAGACCTTCCCGCATGTATTGAAAGCTATTCAGGAATCCACCACACTTAAAAGCTCACGCTTTGCGGTTGTCGCTGATGAAGCCCATTCCAGTCAAAGTGGCAGTACTGCCCGGCAGTTACGTGAAGTGCTGATGGCTGAGCAGGTGGAAGAGGAAATGTCAGCAGAGGACATGATGAACCTGACGCTGGCAGCTCGTGGCGGTAGTACCAATATCAGCTATTTTGCATTCACTGCTACACCTAAAGGTAAAACTCTGGAGCTGTTTGGTCGTCCTGATAAGCCAAATATGCCGCTTGGCCCCGAGAACAAACCGAAACCTTTCCATGTGTATTCTATGCGGCAGGCTATCGAAGAAGGCTTCATTCTCGATGTACTGAAGAACTACACCAACTATTCACTGGCCTATAAGCTCGCAATGCAGACCGAAACTGACAGCGAGGTGGATTCTAAAAAAGCCCGTACCCGTTTGTCTAGGTGGGTACGCCTACATCCACATAATATCGGGCAGAAAGTCGCAATCATCGTCGAGCACTTCCGTTCCAATATCATGAACCTGCTGGCAGGCCAGGCAAAAGCAATGATTGTCACCAGCAGCCGCCTTGAAGCTGTCCGGTACAAACTGGCTTTAGACAAATATGTTAAAGAACAAGGATACGGGGCAATTCAGGCGATGGTGGCTTTCTCGGGTGATGTAGAGGAAGAAGGCCAGACATTCAATGAACGAAACATGAACCCTGATTTGCACGGACGCGATATGCGAAAAGCATTTGATACCCAGGGCTATCAGGTGATGCTAGTGGCAAACAAATTCCAGACGGGATTTGACCAGCCGAAACTCTGTGCCATGTATGTCGATAAGAAACTCACTGGTGTTGACTGCATTCAGACTCTTTCCCGATTGAACCGCACATATCCGGGCAAGGGCAGTACTTATGTCCTGGATTTTGTAAATGACCCTCAGGATGTACTTGAAGAGTTTCAGAAGTACTTCGAGACGGCGAAACTTGAAACTGTTTCTGACCCAAATCTGGTTTATGACCTTTTTCACAAGCTCAAAGGAACTGGCATTTTCACCTGGAGTGAGGTCGAATCATTCAGTGACGCGTACTTCGATCCTAAGCGTGGCGGGGATTCGTTACCCGTATACATAAAACCTGCCGTGGATCGGTTCAGTAAACGCTACAAACTCGCCACTGAAGCAATACGCGAATCGCGTAAGATGCTGAAAGTGATTGGGCTGGACGGTGGTTCAAAAACTGACAAGGTGAACGCTGAACGACGCGTAACCGAAGCGGCAGAAGCCAGAGCGGAACTCGATTTGTTCAAGAAAGATCTGAACAGCTACATCCGATTTTATGAGTTCGTTTCTCAAATCACGCCATTTGATGATGAGGACCTGGAACGCCTTTGTGTTTTTGCCCGCCATCTACTGCCAATGCTTCGACAGGAAGTACTGGAAGAGGACGAGATAGACCTGTCAGCGGTGATCCTGAGCCATTACAGCCTCAGGGCAAAGCGAACCCAGGACCTCAAACTGAAAGAAGACGCCCAGGGCTATGGCTTACAAGGCATATCGGCAGTGGGTAGTGCTAAAGCCCGTGAAGAGAAGAAGGACTTCCTTTCCCATATTCTTGAACAGCTGAACGATCTGTTCGGTACAGAAGTGACTGACGGTGACAAGCTGGACTGGCTTCAGGGTATGGCGAGCAAAATTGCCGAGAACCAGCCTTTAATGGAACAGGTTCGTAACAATTCCCGTGATGCCATTATGCTGGGTGATTTCCCGAAAGCGGTTGATGCTGCTGTTATCGAACGCATGGATACGCAAAACGGGATGTCGTTGGATTATCTCTCCAGGCCAGATGCAGCGAACCGAATTCAGAGCCTGTTACTGGATATATTACTCAAGGGATTACAACTCGGGTAATGCAATACTGGGAAAACGCGTGGACTACGACAAAGCCAGAACTGAATGGTTCATGCGTAACGCGGCGTAACGCCTTTCCTACGAGTGCAGTAAGGAATGGGGATTTTACTTATAGGGGTAGTGTAATTATATATAACTACCTACACCCTATAAGTAAAAATGATCCCTTCCCCCATCAATAGGTAAGGAACCGAAGCCAGTACTGACAAGTAGCAGTTATCTGCGTAGCAAAATGTGCCTGTAACAATGCAAGTATTGTTCAGTACTGGCAGTCCCCCCTCACTAAACCATTCCGTTTCATGTCCCGGCGTTAACCTGCTGCATCCTCATAAAGTCGCATGATGATTCTCACACCGGCAGTACTGATCCAGTACTGGACAACGTTCTTCAGAGTGATACATTACCTTTGTTGCACTAAAACG
>BCQK01000081.1_pt1 | contig 10940 bp, 8 predicted proteins | sample 1008131 | NCBI WGS metagenome assembly BCQK01 (sample SAMD00035458, study PRJDB4067) | museum specimen metagenome | isolation source: Liagora japonica specimen isolated from | place: Japan
CGGCCCCAAAAAGCTGGCTCAGGGCGCGCAGGGTTTCCACGTCAAAGGGGTCGGCCACGATGGCCGTCGCGCCGGTCTCTGACACCTGGGACAACAGCACCGCCTTGCGCTCCTGAAAGGCCGGCGACAACCGCGGATCCTGCGGCAGCAACGTGGGGATGTCATCCAGGGACAAAAGCTCCAAGCCACTCATTTCAGAGGCTTTTTGCGCCCAGTCTTTCTGCGACATCAACCCCAGACGCTCCATCACAACCCGCACCGGGCGCTTGGATCGCGCCACCGCATCGGCCACCGCATCCAGGTGTTCGGCAGGGATCATGCGCTGCAGACGCGGATCGAAAACGGGCTTTTTCTCAGGCGCCTTGCGCGTGTCGGACGCGCGCCCACGCGACCCCTTTATGATGTCTCGGGCAAACATATCTGCGCGTTTTTCCTCAAATCTTCGATTGGTTCCTGATTGGGGGCAATACACCCCCAGAACGCTAGATCGTTGATTAAATGAGGATTTCGTTCGAATTAGGGCAATCCCTCCGAAATTTGGCCCTATTCGCCAATTAACCATTTCCCAAATTCGTGCGCCACCACACTCAAATCAGCGGAGACGGTATGACTACGGGAACGAAGCAGAGCCTGACGAGACGCGCCTATCGCGGCCTTTTGACCTCCACAGCCTTGGGCATCGCTTTTGCGGCCACAGGCGCCACCGCGCAGGGCCTGACGGGCGCCTTTGTCACAAGCGTCCAGCAGAACGCTCCAAATGCTTCTGACACAGAAGACAACAGCATGGTCATCACATTGACCCCAAGTTCAGCCCCATCGGCTTTCGTGTCGAACGCGAATCCCGACGCGAACGCGGCAGGGTCCGACAGCACAAGCACAGCCACGGAACGCCCAACGGCGCCAACGGCCTTTGTCGTCAACGCCAAGCCGAACACCCCTTCAGCAGGATCTGACAGCACAAGCACAGCCACGGAACGCCCAACGGCGCCGTCGGCCATGGTGATCACGGCCAAACCGAACACCACCTCGACTGGATCGACCACGTCCAGCACGCGCCCCACAGCACCCTCCGCGTTCGTGGTCGCAACGAAGCGGAATGTACCAGCCGTCGACACCCCCTCAGCATCGGATGACACACCAACCACAGGCGACGACACTGATCCGAACCGGCCGGACGATATCCCGACCGGACCGATCCTGCCGACCTTTGACGGCATCGGTCTGAGCGCCCTGTCCCCACCCGAAAACGTCACTGTGACGCAGGCGGTACAGATCACAGCGGGCCCTGTCGGTGATGAGCAATTCGTACAGGCCACCGGCCAGACGCTCTTTGGTGCAGTGCAAGACCCCGGTGCCTTTGACATGGTCGAAGTGCAGATTCAGCCCTCGGGCCGCACCACCATGGTGGATGTGAGCCCCATGACCGGTCAATTCGCCACCCGCGTCTTTGAAGAGGACTTTGGCAATGACGGCGCCGCCACGCTGAACCTCACAGCGATGAACTCCACCAATGACCAGGTGGAAACCGTCAGCGTGTCCTACACGGTCCAGCAAGCGATGCCGGAAGACGGCTTTGTCCAGGCGCTGTCGCGCATCACCTATGGCGCCACGCCACAGCTTTATGCGCGCGTCAGCTCCATCGGCTTTGCCGCTTATGTCGAAGAGCAGCTGAACCCCGATGCGATCAACGACAGCTTCTTTGACGCGCTCAGCCTCGACGGCTTGATCAACATGAGCGACCGCAACACGAGCAGTGTGCTCAACGACCTGACAGAGCATAACATCGCCTATGCCGCCTATAGCGAAAAGCAGCTGCGCGAGCTGATGGGCGAATTCTGGTCCAACCACTTCCACGCCAGCGAAAAGGGCAGCTCCATGTCCATGCAGGCCGTGGCAGACCGGGCGTACTTCCGCGAGAATGCCTTTGGCAACTTTGCCGATCTGCTGAAGTACTCCGCCCGCAGCCCACTGATGTCGCGCTTCCTCGACAACATCGACAACCGCAGCGGCAACATCAACGAAAACTACTGTCGTGAGATCCTGGAATTGCACACCGTGGGTGTGGACGGCGGCTATGACGACGATGATGTTATCGCCGTCAGCCGCGTCTTCACCGGCTGGAGCTATGACTGGATCAACAGCGCAGAACCTGCACGCAGCACCGAGCCGCGCCAGTATGTCTTTGAATTCCGCGCGGACCGGCATGACTCCGGAGACAAGGAAATTGACTTCCTCGGGATCACCATCACGGGCCGCGAAGGGGCAGAAGGGGTCGAGGAAGGCGATGAGCTGATCGACGCGCTCGCCGCGGATTCGCGCACCCAGAACTATGTCTGCGGCAAGATCGTCCAAAAGTTCGTGGCCGACAATCCGCCACAGAACTTTGTCGACAGCTGCGTGGCAGCCTGGCAGGCCTCTGGCGGCAACTCCGAGGCGATGTTGCGGGCCATCCTGCTGGATCCTGCCTTTATCAACACGCCCGCCTTGCAGCGCACCAAGGCCAAGACACCCTTCGAATTCGCTGTCTCCTTTGTGCGGGCCTTCGACTTCCTGCCACCGGCTGACCGCGAGGCTGCGTTCTTTCAGAACCTGCGCGAGGCTGTGACAGACGCAGGCTTTAACCCGGTGTTCTTCCCGGTGCCAACCGGCCTGCCCGAAGTGGGTGCAGCCTGGTTGAGCTCAGCCGCTCTGATCGAACAGTATCAAGAGCTGACGGCGCTGGCCAACCAGTCGGCAAACTATGGTTCCGACATGCAGACGCTGCTCCTGGACGCCGGGCTGGAGACAGCCGAGGAAGCTGCGGCCTATATGTTGGCCATTGCCACGGCGGACCGCTACCGCACTGAGGAATATGAGGCTGTGATCGCCGAACTGAAGGGCTCTGACGGGTTCTTTGAGCCGGCCACCGAAAATGAAAGCCAGGCGATCCGCCGGGCCATCGCGATGATCACCTCCTCGCCCAGCTTCCACCTGCAGTAAACCCAGAGCAGCATTCAAAAATAGGTAGAGACCCATGCAAACACGTCGTGATTTCCTTCGGACTTCCGCCCTTGCCACAGCCGCCAGCATTGCAGGCGTCGCCGGTGCCCCAAAGTTCGCCTTTGGTCAACAGGCCGGTGGCAAGACCCTGGTCAAAGTCTTCCTGCGTGGAGGGGCTGACGGCCTGCACCTCTTCCCGCTGGTGGGCGACATCAACTACTACCGGGTGCGCCCCAACATCGCGATCGAGGGCCCAAGTACGGACCCCAACTCCGCCCTGGATATGGGCCAACCGATGCGCGCGATGAACCCCAACCTCGCCCCGCTGATGGAAATCTGGAACGACGGTGGGCTGACCGTGGCACCGGCCACAACCATCGAAGAGGGCAACCGGTCTCACTTTGACTGTCAGCGCTGGATCGGCACCGGCCAGCAGAACAACTTTGTTGACGGTTATCTGAACCGCTTCCTGCAGGGCATCGATGCCACGGATCACCCGCTGCGCGGGGCCAGCCTTGGCAAGAGCAGCATCGCCACCGAAATCCGTGGGCCCATCGGGATCCCCGCCGTGAACACGGCCGGATCCTTCAGCCTGCGCAACAACGACTTCTGCGAAGGCAATGATTGCGCGGAGAACCGTTTGACGGACACGATGCGTGATATCTCGAGCCACGAGGTCGTGCAGACCGGAACAGAAGGCGCGGTGCGCGAACAGCAGATCATCATGCTGGATGCCATTGCCGAAGTGCAGGCCGCAGGCATGGACTACACCGCCAGCGCCGGTGGGCTGGATTACTCGACCTCTTCGCTGGGCAAGGGTCTGCGGCTGACGGCCCAGCTTTTGAAGGCGGGCGTGCCTCTGACTGTGGCCTCGCTGGACTGGAACATCGGCTGGGACACCCACGCCAACCAGATCGCCGAAGGTACAGACCGCTTTATCGACCAAAGCAAGAGCTATCACAGCCGCATGCTGCAAGGTGCGACGGACTTCCTGTGTTTCTGGCGCGACATGTCAGAATTGCGCGATGACGTTCTGCTGATCGCTGGTACGGAATTCGGCCGGACGGTCTATGAGAACGGCTCCTTCGGGACAGACCACGGCCAGGGCAGCACCTGGTTCGCCTACGGGGGTCCGGCGCGCAGCGTGATGGCACCCGATGTGGTGAACCTGGCGGATGAGAACCTTCACAGCAATCGCTACGTTCCGAATGTGGTCGATTACCGCGACCTGATCGGCGAGATCATGATCCGGCACATGGGCGTGCAAGAGTCCCTGCTTGGCACGATTTCCCCGACCCACCCCTTCAACAATTACGGATTTTTCACCGCCGGTGTTTAACCGCTCCGTCACAGTCGCAGCTGTATAAGAAAACCGTGGATAAAACATGGTACTACAAGAGGCAGATGGACAGGCTGGGCCCCTGAGTACGGGTCGAGCCTCACAAAAACTGACACAGTGGCAAAACGTGATGCGTTTTGCCCTGCGTCCTTCTGACGAGCATCTCACCGTCCCTACGGATGTTTTGATGGTCTTCGAAGATGATGCGATCACCTTTGAGGATGCAGACGGACGTCAGGTTGAAGGGGTTGAGCTGAACGGCAAGACCGCAGCTCTCGTGCTCTTTGAAGACAGCTGTTATGACCTGACGCTCACGCTCCCTGCGGCCACCCTGTCAGAGTTTGAGGCCATGATCCGCAATGAGATTGCCTTTGCCTCACCCTTTCCTGAGGCGGAATCTCATAGCTTCTGGCGTGCCAATGAGCGGGCGGACGGCACCTGGGACGTGCACATCGGCGTGGTTCTGAAATCTGAAGTGGCCCGCGCGCAGGCTGCAGCGGCGGCACAGGGTGTGCGCTTGGTGCGGGTGGTGCGGTTGGGCGAGTATGAGACCTCCAGTATCTACGCCACGCCACCCTGGCTCACCGGTGTGCCCGCCCTCAAGGCCGGTCTGCCCAAGGCGCTGCGGCTTCCGTTGGCCGGGCTTGCGATCTTTGCCTTGAGCGTCGGCGTGCATCTGGGGCTGACCCAGATGGAAACCAGCACCCTGCGCGCCGAAGCCGCCGCCGCCGATCAAACCCTGCGACAGGCTGCCAGTGCCGCCAATTTCCAGCGCGACATCACCCGGATCACGGCCCAGAGCCGTCAGACCATCGCGCTTTTGGCGCTGCTGTCCGAGGTGCTGCCCGATGACACCTGGGTGGACCGGATCACTCTGGCAGAGGGCAAGGTCCGCATGGTCGCCTTTGGCCCCTCAGGGGCGGAGACTGTGCGGCTGTTGTCCGGTGTGGACGGCATTGAAAACCCTCAGACCATCGGCACCGTGACCCGGGACAACACGCAAAACGTGGAACGCTTTGTGATCGAATTCACGCAAACCGGCACAGGGGGGTGAGCCGCGTATGAACATGTACCGCTTTCATGACCCGGCCCTTGTGGCCCGTGCCCGCACCGGGCTCTTTACGCTCTTTGGGCTCAGCACGCTGACGGCCCTGGCGCTGGGGCTTTGGCTCGCCTGGTCGGCCGGACAGACCATCGCTGATCTGCAGGGCCGGATTGACCGTGTGAGCACGCTGCCTGCCCCGCAAGCCGCCGGTGATGAGATCTTTTTTGCCGCCGAAAGCCCCAACATCGCCCAGACCCGGCTGCAGACCCAGATCCAGGAGATCGCCGCCGCCCATGCGCTGGAGATCGACGTGATCCGCGCAGAAGAGATCGAGGAACAGGGCCGCCTCTTGCGTCTTGGGGTGACGTTGAACGGTGTGATCCCGGAAGATAACCTTGCGGGGTTCCTGACAGATCTGGAAACCGCCACACCTGCGATCCTCGTGGACAGCTATGACCTGCGCCGGGCCCGGGTCACCAGCCGACGCGATGCGGCGCGCAAACTGGCGCTCAAGATGGGACTGAAAGGGCTGATGCGGAAATGAAGCTGATGGGACCTTTGCTGGCGCTCTGTGCCGTTTTGGCGGCAGGCGCCGTCTGGGTGATGCCAAAGCCCGCCCCCGCGCTGGCGCGCCAGGCCCCTGTGTCTGCGCCTGAGGCGGCGCGCGCGCCACTTGATCTGGCGGCGGTGACGGCACGGCCCCTCTTTGACCGCACGCGCAAGCCCCTGCCCCAGGCAGCCCCGGCCGCAGCCCCTGCGGCCCCCGCGCCTGAGGTTGTCACCCTCTCTTTGCAGGGGGTGATCGGCAATGCCACAGGCGGCATGACGGCCCTGTTGCGTCTGTCAAACTCGGACGAGCTTTTCTCGCTGCAGGTTGGCGATGTGATGGGCAATGTCACGGTGCAAAGCATTGAGGCCCGCCGCGTCGTCATGCGTGACGCAACGGGCCAGACCTACCCCCTGGAACTCGGAACAGAATAGCACGAGGGACACGGACCAGGGGGCAAGACCCCCGACGTTCTAGGCCGCAGCCTTGCGCCAGCGCAGACCTGCCAGCGCCCCAAAACCGCCCAGCAGCAAAAGCACAGGGGCTGGCAGGGGCACTGCAGCAACAGAAGCGACAGCCGCAAAGTTGCCGCGGATCTCACCCGAGGGAGAGGCAAAGGTGTGAATGTTCACATAGATGTTGCCCAGCACGAGCTGTTCCACGAAATCCTTGTAGGCGTCTTCATCCGCAAACCCCACGTTGTCGGCATTGATCGAAAAGCCGGGCAGCGTGCTGATGCTGGACAACGTATTGGGGAAGGCATCCTCAAACACCGAACCGGATGTGGGGCCAAAGGCCACCACGATCGGCCCGGTCTCTTCGGGACCCCCCACATGCAGATGCACCGGCCCGACACTGTCGAGCACGGGCTGCGGCAATCCTCCCAGATCTGCCAGATCGAGCCCGATCACCTCCAGATCAAAATCCAGCGTCTGATCTGACGTGCTGGAGATGTCGATTTCCAGCTTGGCCTGACCAAGAGCGGTGCTGTCCGTGGGGTTGGGGCGCGCGTTGCTGCCATTGAGTTCAGTGGCAAAGGTCAGCGTTGTCGCCGCTGCCGGGGCCAGGGCTGCAAAAACCGCAGCGGTTGCGAGACCAGAGGCCAAAATCATCTGTTTCATCAATTTCCCTTTCAAGGTCAGACAATATGCAAAGGATGTGTCATCCTTGGCCTCTGTGCCGTGAGCAGGAGCGCGGGCTCAATAAAACTTAGTCTCAGAAAATGTGAGCGAATAAACCGAAGGCTCCAGGGGCGTTCGGTTTTATCATAATTTTAACAGATACTTAAGACGACAGACGCACAGGCCAGCCCATCACATTGCCCCCAATGGGCCTCCGGATCACGCCCGCGTGACGGCGCATGCCCTGGCAGGTCTGCCGCGGGCCTTGGGGTATGTCTGTCGCCCGGTGCGTCGGATCAAACCAACCCGGCCTCAGGCCATCGGATCGTCGATCACACCTATGATGGGCATCAAGAACTCCCCATCGCTGGCCCCCGAGACATCGTCAAAGCGGCGCTCGATGGCAACATTGGCGGTGATCATGCTGCCCGGGGTGCCGGTGAACATTGCCATGATCTCGGCCGCGGCCTCCGTATCCGACATGCCCTTGTGGACGGCGAAATTGGCCCCGATCTCGGTCTTGTTGACCAGATACTCGCGGTCATCCAGCATCTGTTCGACAAATTCGCGGCTGGCGCCTTGGGGCACATCGGCCCGCGCGCCTTCGAGCACCGACAGGATGAAGGTATCGCGGCCCACGGCCCCGGAATCGAGCACGCCGACCCAGAAATCGAACCCTTCCGCGTCGGGCACCCGGCCCAGCACGTTGGTATAGACCTGGGTCGCGAAATCCTCATTGCTGAGGTCGGACGCGTACATATCGCGGGTCTCTTCTTGGTCGATAAAGAGCGCGGCCATCTCTTCCATGCTGAGCCCGTCGGCAAAGGCATTGCCCCAGAAGGCCAGGCCCACCGCATCAGGTGCGCGGTTGAAATAGGCGATGTAGAGTTCCACGATCTGGGTGAAATCGTCCTCGGAAAGGTCTGTGACCCCGTCGAACTGATCCAGCGGCAGGACCGTCCCGCTGGCGTTGCTGGGCGTCTGAAAGTCGAGCCGTTCGATGCTGACCAGCGTGTCCGTGCCATCGCGCCCGGCCCTGTCCGTGAGGATAATACCATCGGTGCTGAGCGTGAGCGTGTATTCCGACTGCTCGCCACTGACTTCCAGGGTATCCGTGCCACCGCCGCCATTGATGACCTCGTCGCCCGCGCGGGCGGTGAAGGTATCGCTGCTGTCGGTCGCCACCAATGGGGTGAGCGGTTCGGGATCCACAATCGGGCTGGGCTCGCGGTCTGCGATCCCGCCAACAGTGGGGTTGTCCCCGGTGCCGCCCCCGGTATCGCCTGTCCCCGCGCCGGGTTGCGGATCGGGGGTGGGGTCTGGTGTCGTGCTGCTGCCACCACCATACATCAGCTGCGCGCCCTGGATGTCGCCCGTGGAGAGGCCCGACAGCCCGCTGATGTTGCTGGCCTTCATGATGGAATTGGCGTCGCTCACATGGTTCAGGCCAATGGCATGGCCGATCTCATGCAGCGCGACCTGGTACAGGCCCACTTCGTTGGGTCCGGCCGTCCCGGTGGTCCAGGTCTCGGACATATCAAAGCGGATCTCCGCCTCGGTCATGCTGAAAAGGCTTGATGTGGTGCGCGAACCGGAGGTCGCCGCCTCACCGACCACGCCAAAGGGGCCGTCGATGCTGTCCCAGCCAAGGCGGATGTCGGTCTGCGCGCCGTCTGCGACTTCGACAAAGTCGATGTCGGCCACGTTCTCCCAGGCCTGGAAGGCTGCGCGGATCGCCTGCTGATGGGCGGCGTTGGAGATCTGGGCCTCAAAGCCAAAGCCGGTGCCTGCCGTCAGGGCAAAGCTCCAATAGACTTGGCCACCGGCGGTACCATACTCTCCGGTGCCCCATTTCATGTTACTCAAATGGTAGGTATTCGAGCAGAACTCACACATGACAGACCCCCCAAGGATCCTTTGTTAGCAGACAGCAATGCCCATCACCCTAGAAGGGTAATTGGGCGATAGTGTGTTAACAAATGGTAAGGTCTGGACATGCGAAATCCTGCCAAAATGAGTTAAGTCATCGGCAGGTGGATGCACAGGGGGCAATTGCGGCAACATAATGGGAAAATTGTGAAAATTTGCTTACCCCACGCAGGTGTGACCCCGGTGCGACCCCGGAATTTTCAAAAATTCCGAACCGGACTTTTGTAAAAGTCCGACCCCCTCAGGCAAGGTCACGCGCCAGCGCCAGGGCGGCATCAGTGGCAAAGGACTGTGCCACCTCTCGCACCCGCTGAGCATAGACAGCCGGCGCATGTGCAACGTCCAGCCGGGCCCGTCCGGCAGCGGCGATGTCACGGCCCAGAGCAGGGTCTGCATGAAGACGGCGGATCAGGCCCTGCAAGGCAGCAATTTCATCCTCCGGATCGATCTTGAACACAGTCTCTGCGGGCAGGGCCGCGTACCATCCGAGGTCTGTGACCACACCCGGCACGCCGGCGTTCCAGATCCGCATCTGGCTGCCTGAGGCTTCGCCCATCGTGGGGTTGCGCAGGTTGAAGGCCAGATGGGCCTGCGCCAGCGCCGCATCGAGGTCGGCCTCTGGCACAAAGCCCCGCAAATGCACGCGGTGCCTGAGCCCCAGATCCGCCGCATAGCGCTGAATGTAGCCGGGGTCCCAGAGCGGGCCAGAGATATCGAGGCGAAACGGGATCTCGTCCCGCAGCGGGGCCAGCGCCTCCAGCACGTTCTGCAGCCGCCGGTTGGGCCCTGTATAGCCGAATTGCACCAACCGCAGCCCGTCGATGCGTGAGCGGATCAGCTCTGGTGCCGTCATTGAGGGGCGGAAGGGCAGATCTGCCAGCGTGATGGGCAGATCCGGAAAGACGGTGCGCACCGCATCGCGCGCCACCGGCGTATGGGTCAGTACAGAAACCGCACGCGTGAGGGCCAGCTCAAACCCGGGGTATTCCAGTCCCATGACCACCCGGTCATGCCGCCCCGCCAAGACATCGCGCATGGCATGCAGCGTGTCTGGCCCGTACCAGCGGGTCATCCCGGCCTCGTAGGTGGCCTGTGGGAACAGCCCCCGCTCCATCGCGTCGAAATACATCTCCTGCAGGGCCATGTCGTGCAGCACCACGATGGCCCGGATGCGTTGCAACATCCGCAGAAAGCCTGCGTGAAAGGGCCAGGCGTTGCCCATGTTCACGAACACCGCCTCGGGGCCCGGGCCGGGGGTGTCGCGGCCTGCCAGCGCAAAATCGCGGGGGGTCACGCGGTCGGGGTCGAGCCGGCGCACCCGGGCGATGTCATGCAGGCTGCGGTCCCAGCTGGGCGCATCGGTCCAGAGCGTAAGGTCGGTTTCAGCCGCGAGTTCCGGCAGGATACGGGCCGTGTAATGCGCAATATCCGTCTGCGCCGACGGCAGCGGTGAGACCCAATGCACACGCGGTTTAGGTGCGGGTTTCATGACCCGTCCTGCGGCAGCGGCGTGGTGGCAACCATATGCAGGAACGCCGCATCCGTGCAGGGCAGCGTCAGCGGCGTGGCCCGCCCCCGTCCCGTCATGACCCCCACCCCCTGCTGGTAGAGGTGCAAGCGCAGGGTGCCTGGTGCCCCGTCCTTGCCAAGGCTCAGTTGGATATGCCCCGTCTCTCCGGGGGCCAGTGGCGTCAGGATGGGCTGCATCAGGTGCTGGTGGCGCAGCGCACCGGCCTCGTCCACCCATTCGGCCAGGACTGAGGTCGCGCGCGCGCCTGCCGTGGGCCAGAGCCGCTGGGAGGTGTTGGTGACCGCGATCCGGGTGAGGCCCGCCTCCTGGCTGTCCACCTGCAGCGCGCCCGCCATGCGCGTGGGATCCCCGTGATAGAGGCTGGCCGGCCCCCCCCGCCGGGGGGCCGCTTTTTGCGCCGGGGGCTTGGTGTGTAGGTACGGAGAGGGGCGGGGTGGGGGAGAGGGTGG
>BCQK01000082.1_pt1 | contig 10927 bp, 6 predicted proteins | sample 1008131 | NCBI WGS metagenome assembly BCQK01 (sample SAMD00035458, study PRJDB4067) | museum specimen metagenome | isolation source: Liagora japonica specimen isolated from | place: Japan
TTGGGGAATTTGTTTATACAAAATGATCAATTACACGCTCAATTTGGGGATTTTCTATTTATCTATTAAGAAGCTAAGTACAATAAAAATTTGATAATGAAGAGACAAGAAAGGTTGTAATGTCTAAAGATTGGATTGCTTATCACAACGTTAATAATACAGGTACTAAATATAGATCATTGGGTCAATCTGTGTTGTATACGAGAGCTGCTGGAAATCCCCAAGTAGGAGATAAGATGTGGATTATTGAAGGGGATGGTGATAAATCACCAAAAGTATTTAGCTTGGTAGATTGTTTTATCGTTGAGAGTGTGGATGATGTATTGCCTTCTCAATATAAAATGATGAAGAAGCGAGTAGTCGCTAAACAGAGTTTAATGCTAGAAAAAACTCCAATTTTGATTAATGCTTTAAAGGATGAAGAACTCTTAGAACCTTTAAAGAAATATCTTAAAACTTCGCCCTCAATGACTGGCGCAACAGATAAACTTCCAGCACTAGAGGCTTTATTGGATTTAGCCAGTTGATGATTAATGCCATAATTATTTATGGCATTAATTTTATAAATTATAGAAAAATCACAAAAATTTCAGGCACAATTACCGCATTTAATTCAATATTGATAGCTGCTTAACAGCTCTGGTTTTTTTAATGACTAACAATAATTTTTCTCAAGTAGCCGCATTCATTTGGTCAGTTGCAGATTTACTCCGTGGTGATTTCAAACAATCTCAGTATGGACGCGTAATTTTACCGTTTACGCTCTTACGCCGTTTAGAGTGTGTATTGGCACCGACTAAAGCCAATGTGCTTACGGAATATGAAAAGGTCAAAGTTTTACCGCTACCAGAAGAAGCCAAAGAAAAATTATTGTTTAAATCAACCCAAAGTTTAGCCTTCTTTAATACTTCAGAACTGGATTTAGTCCGCCTTGGGCAAAAAGATATTCGTTCAAATCTGAATAACTACATCCAAAACTTTTCTAAAGATGCGCGTGAAATCTTTGAACACTTTAAGTTCGATGAATTTACAGGTTTACTCGACGATGCCAACCTACTTTATAAAGTGGTGCAGAAATTCGCGACCACAGATTTAAGCCCTGAAAACATCTCTAACCATGAAATGGGCTTAGTATTTGAAGAGTTGATTCGTCGTTTTGCGGAAAGTTCCAATGAAACCGCAGGGGAGCACTTTACCCCGCGTGATATCGTCCGACTCACTACAGGGCTGATCTTTAGCCAAGATGATGATGCCTTAAATAAAGACGGCGTGATTCGTACCATTTATGACCCAACGGCGGGAACGGGTGGTTTCTTATCTTCAGGCACAGAGTATGTCTTTGAGCATAACCCTGAAGCGGTGATGCGTGTTTTTGGTCAGGAGTTAAACCCTGAGTCCTATGCCATCTGTAAAGCGGATATGCTGATTAAAGGTCAGGATGTTCGCAATATTAAGCTGGGTAATACTTTATCCAATGACCAGCTTGCCTATGACAAGTTTGACTACATGCTGTCAAACCCACCTTTTGGTGTGGATTGGAAAAAGATTGAACAAGAAATTAAAGATGAGCATACCCAAAAGGGCTTTGAAGGGCGTTTTGGTGCAGGCTTACCACGTGTGTCGGATGGTTCATTACTGTTCCTGATGCACTTGATTAGCAAAATGCGTCAGCCAGATCAGGGGAGTGATCAAGGCAGCCGTATTGGGATCATTTTAAATGGCTCACCTTTGTTTACAGGGAGTGCAGGCAGTGGTGAAAGTGAAATCCGCCGTTATATTTTAGAAGCCGATTTACTGGAAGCGATTATCGCGCTGCCAACCGATATGTTCTATAACACGGGTATTGCGACTTATGTGTGGGTATTGAGCAATAAGAAAGAGGCTGAGCGTAAAGGCAAAGTGCATCTGATCAATGCTGCGAACCTGAGTTCAAAAATGCGCAAATCGCTTGGCTCGAAGCGTAATTACCTGACCGATGCTGAAATTAAAACCATCACGCAAAACTACGGCGCGTTTGAAGCTGTGGATACACTGACTTTAGATGGTGAAAGTGAACAGCAAAAACCATTCTCCAGTAAAATTTTTAACAGTTACGAGTTTGGCTATCGCCGTGTCAGCATTGAACGTCCACTGCGTTTATCGACCCAGCTTTCGGATGAGCGTATTGCGACCTTACGTTTTGCACCGAAGCCATTTAATGCGGTTATGCAAAAAATTTATGCTGACTACGGCAATGACTGGACAGAAAGCAGCTATGGTGAGTTGAGTGTAGATCAGCAAGTTGAAATTCGTGCATTGATCAAAGCTGAATTTACTGAGTTGAAAGAAAAAGACATTAAAACCGTGCTTGAGCCGAAGTTATGGCTTGAGCAACGGTCTTTGATGCGTAAAGCAGAAGCGTTACAAGCCAAAATTGGTACGGCGCAGTCGGATGACTTTAATGCCTTTGATGAGGTGCTGAAACACGCCTTAAAAGACAGCAGCATTAAACTGGAAACTAAAGAGAAAAAGCAGTTCCTTGATGCGGTGACGTGGAAAAATGCAGATGCTGAGCCTGTCGTGAATAAAGTCATTAAAGGCAAAGAAAATCCACTGTATGGTCAGTTTAGCTACCAAGGCAAAGTGGTTGAGTTTGTACAAGATGGCGATTTACGTGACGCGGAAAACATTGCCTTAGACCCAAGCCAAAGCACCAGAGACCTAATCGAGTCTTACTTTAAGCGTGAAGTGCAACCGCATGTGCCTGATGCGTGGATCAATGCGGATAAGCGTGATGCACAAGATGCTGAAATTGGCATTGTGGGATATGAGATTCCATTTAACCGTCATTTTTATGTGTATGAACCACCGCGTGATTTGGCGGAAATAGATGCTGATTTGGATGCGGTAAGCCGTGAAATTATGGCGCTTCTGCAAGAGGTACATTCGTAATGGCGAAGTATCAGAAATATGCTGAATATCAAGATTCGGGTGTTGATTGGATTGGAGTTATTCCAAAAGAATGGTCGATTTCTCGTTTAAAATATATTTTTACGATTCGTAAAAGAATTGCAGGCATGTTAGGTTTTGATGTGCTTTCAATTACTCAAAGAGGGATAAAAGTAAAAGATACGGAAAGTGGTGATGGTCAGCTTTCAATGGATTATTCAAAGTATCAGCTTGTGTATGAAGGTGACTTTGCAATGAACCATATGGACTTATTAACAGGCTATGTAGATATATCAAAATTTGAAGGGGTAACTAGCCCTGATTACCGTGTCTTCACGATAGATGACCTTAAAAAGTTTAATAGTCAATATTATTTATATCTTTTACAAATGGGCTACAAGCAAAAATTGTTTTTCCATTTGGGGCAAGGAAGTTCTCATTTAGGTAGATGGCGTTTACCTACGGAAGCATTTAATGAAGTGGAATATCCTATTCCATCATTGAATGAACAATCTCAAATCGCTAACTTCCTTGATCACGAAACTGCACAAATTGACACCCTCATTACCAAACAAGAAAAGTTGATTGAACTGCTAAAAGAAAAACGCCAAGCGGTGATTAGTCATGCGGTGACCAAAGGTTTAAATCCGAATGTACCAATGAAAGATTCAGGTGTGGAATGGTTAGGGAAAGTACCTGAGCATTGGACAGTTTCTAAATTAAAGCATTTTGTTAATGTTGTAGATTGCAAACATATTACTGCTGAATTTTTTGATGAAGGTATTCCGTTAGCTAGTATTGGTGAGGTTAAAGGTTGGAAAGTTAATTTAGCAAAAGCAAAATTGACTAACGAAAAATATTACCAAGAATTAATAGATGGAAACCGCAAGCCTCAGATCGGAGATATTATTTATACGCGTAATGCAACTGTTGGTGAAGCAGCAATTGTACATGAGGAGTTGCCAAAATTTGCATTAGGGCAGGATGTTTGCCTAATACACATAGTACAAAAGCTATCCCCAGAATTTTTATTACATTTCTTGAAATCTGAAATTATTAAAATTCAGTTAAATTCAGCTATGGTTGGTTCTACATTTAAACGAATAAATGTTGATGATATTCGTAATTATGTAGTAGTAATTCCCCCAATTGAAGACCAGCAATCAATTTTGAATGATCTCAATAAGAAAATTGATAAATATGATTCTTTAATATCATTAGCTGATTCACAAATTAAATTTATGCAAGAACGCCGTACAGCACTGATTTCAGCCGCTGTGACAGGCAAGATAGATGTCCGTAGCTGGCAACATCCGAATCAAAAGAATAACAACAATACGGAGCTGAGTGCATGAAAGCAGATGCCACTTTAGAAGCCATTTTCCAACAAGACATCATTGCCCAAATGCAAAGCCATGGCTGGCAGGTCGGTTCACCGCAAGGGTATCACCGTGAAAAAGCTTTGTACGAACAAGACGTTTTAGCCTTTGTGCAAAGCACTCAAGCCAAAGAATGGCAGAAGTTCCAAAACATCTTTCCGAATGACACCGAACGCCATTTTTTAGACACCGTAGTGGCGCAGCTTAAAAAAGCCGACATCAACGCCACGGATATCGAATCACGTAGTTATGGCACTTTAGGCGTATTGCGTCATGGACTGAAAACCCGTGGTACACGCTTTTCATTTTGCCAGTTTAAACCTGAACATGGTCTAAACCCTGAACTGAATGAAATCTATAAACAGAATATTTGTCGTGTTGTACCTGAGTTGGTGTATAGCCCATACACTACCCAAGCGGAACTCGAAGCGACAGGCAAACAAGCCAAAAAATGGCGTATCGACTTGGTGCTGTTTATCAACGGTTTTCCTGTGGCAACCATGGAACTCAAATCGGAGTTTAAGCAAGCCGTACAAAATGCCATGACGCAGTACAAAAAAACGCGTTTACCCAAAGACCCAGAAACCAATAAGCCTGAACCGCTACTCAGCTTTAAACGTGGGGCACTGGTACACTTTGCGGTGAGTCAGTATGAAGTGTATATGGCAACCCATCTCAATGGGGACAGTACCTATTTCTTGCCATTTAACAAAGGCACCAAAGCACAGGGTGCAGGCAATGATGTGCCTGAAGATGTCAATGAATACGCCACAGGTTATCTGTGGAATGAAGTGCTGACCCCAGACAGCTTGTTAAATATCGTGGGCAACTTCATCCATTTACAGATTGAAGAAAAGGAAGATTGGGAAGGGCGGAAATATAAAAGAGAAAGCCTGATTTTTCCACGTTACCACCAATGGAAAGTGGTCACTAAACTGGTTGAGGATTCCTTAAAAGAAGGCACAGGGCAAAAATACCTGATTCAGCACAGCGCGGGTTCAGGCAAGTCCAACTCGATTGCATGGACGGCGCATCAACTGTCCAGCCTGTATGATGCCAACAATCACAAAATGTTTGACTCAGTGATTGTGGTGACGGATCGAACCATTTTAGATGCCCAGCTACAAGACACCATTTACCAGTTTGAACATGCCGATGGTGTGGTGGGACGCATCAACAATAAAGAAGGTGATGGTTCCAAGTCGGAGAAATTGGCAAAAGCCCTTGAAATGGCACAGCCGATTATCATTGTGACCATTCAAACTTTCCCATTTGTACTCCGTGCGATTGAGAACAGTACCAGCTTAAAAGAGCGTAAATACGCCGTGATTGCCGATGAAGCGCATTCGTCACAAAGTGGTTCTACTGCACGCCAGTTGAAAGAAACCTTGATGCTGGAAGAACGTGAGGAAGATGATCAACTCACGTCTGAAGATGTACTTGATGCGGTGATGGCATCACGTAAAGGCAGCCAGAATTTAAGTTTCTATGCCTTTACCGCAACCCCGAAGGATAAAACCTTACAACTGTTTGGACGTTTGCCGAATCCAGAGCTATCGCCATCCAAGAGCAATAAGCCTGAAGCCTATCATGTCTATTCCATGCGCCAAGCGATTGAGGAAGGCTTTATTTTGGATGTATTAAAGAACTACACCAACTATAAGGTCATCTATAAGCTTAAGCAGAAGATTGAGGAAAAAGACGATCAGGTCGATGCCAAGAAAGCCAAGGTTAAACTCAATCAATGGGTACGCTTGCATGACCACAATATCTCGCAAAAAGTCCGTGTGATCATTGAGCACTTTAAAAAGAACATCATGGGCTTATTGGGTGGTCAGGCTAAAGCCATGGTGGTCACCAGTTCACGTAAAGAAGCCGTCCGCTATAAACAAGCCTTTGATAAATACATCACTGAACAGAAATATACCCACATCCAAGCCATGGTGGCATTTTCGGGTGAAGTGGAATTCACCGCGAATGATGCCGATAGCAGTCATTTGCTTGGACAGAAATTTACTGAAAGCAACATGAACCCCAACTTGAAAGGACGTGAAATGCGTAAGGCATTTGACAGTGATGACTTTCAGGTGATGATTGTGGCGAACAAGTTCCAGACTGGTTTTGATCAACCAAAGCTGTGTGCCATGTACGTGGATAAAAAGCTGGGTGGGGTCGAGTGTGTCCAGACCTTATCGCGTTTAAACCGTACCTATCCGGGTAAGGCTGAATCAGGCACCTTTGTCCTCGATTTCTTTAACGATCCGCAAGATATTTTGGATGCCTTCCAACCGTATTACCAAACGGCGGAATTGGCAGATGTCTCGAATCCAGATCAAATCTATGACCTGTTTGAGAAGCTGAAAACGGCTCGGATTTTCTTGTGGAATGAAGTCGAGCAGTTTGTCGAAGCGTTCTATAGCAAGAACAAATCTAATGCGGCACTCGCCAATATCTGTAAACCTGCATTACAGCGCTGGCAGCAACGTTATAGTGCTGCGGTAAATGATTACGATGTGACTAAGAACCGCTTAGAGCGCTGCAAACAGACTGGAGATGTGGTGCTGATTGCCAATGCAGAGAATGAATTTGCAGAGGCGAAAAAGGCACGTGATGTCTTAGAAATCTTCAAGAAGGATTTAGGCAGCTTTACCCGTTTTTATGAGTTCATGTCCCAGATTGTGGAATATGACGATAAAGAACTAGAAAAACTCAGCCTATTTGCACGTAATTTACGTCCATTACTGCGTGAACAAGTCGCTGATGAAGATGAGATTGACTTGAGTAATGTGGCGATGAGTCATTACCGTCTGTCAAAGATTCGCCAGCAAGATATTCAGCTTAAAGCCGACAGTAGCGAGCATAAGCTGGAGCCTGCGAATGACATGGGGACTGCTAAGGCAAAAGATAAGAAGGAAGACTTTTTATCGGTCATTTTGGGGCGTGTGAATGAATTATTCATTACAGATAAGCTGACTGATCAAGACATGATTAATTATGTTCATACTGTGGCAGACAAAATGTCTGAAAACATCCGCATGATGAAGCAGATTCAGAACAATACACGTGAACAAGCCATGTTGGGTGAGTTTGACAGTGCTTTAGATGACGCCGTGTTAGATAGCAATGCCGCACACATGGAGCAAATGACGCAATTGATGAGTGACCCTGCCAAGATGAGGCAGTTTGCGCACATCATTTATGATGTGTTGATGAGTAAAGAACAGAAAAGCTTTTAAGAAATATAGCAATTGTTAGGGTATAAATAATATGAATTTTTGGCATATGCAGCTTCATCCAAGTGATAGTGGCGCTGTCAATCGTGTTGATGCGACAAGAATTATTCAACAAAAAGGTATTATAGGTTTAGGCCGTCAATGGTTAAATGATAGAGGACAACCACAAAAATTTAAGAGTGATATGCAGGTAGGAGATATTGTTCTTATTCGAAGTGATGGTCCACTTGCCCTAGTAAAAGTAATAAGTGATTGCTATGAAAATTTAGATAATAATGTTTGGTTTGATTTGGCAAGAAAGGTTGAAATATTATCTCTAGATGCTCATTTTTATAAAAAACAATTTAAGGAAAAATTTAAATCTAGTTGGAATGATAATTTATATTTACCTACAACTATTGAAATTGCTAATAATTCAAAGTTTATTAACTTTTGGTATAAAACATTAATTGGAAAACTTGTAATGGATAATTGTATTAATCTTCTAAAGCATAAACATCAAATCATATTGCAAGGTCCTCCAGGCACTGGAAAGACACGATTAGCAAAATTAATTGCAGCTGAAATGATAAAACCAAAAAAAATTGGTGATCCTGTGAAAAAAATTAATGATCTTGTTAAAGAGTTTAACCCAAATAGTGAAAATAATATAAATATACGTAATCATAATCAGACTTTATTGTCTAATTTCTTAGCATTATTTCCTAAAGAAAACTTAAATAAGCTTACTCCTGAGAGTTATTGTATAGGCACTGGTAAGAAGGATAATTTTTGTTGGTGGATTGAGAGGGGACTTAAACCTCTAGGTTATTATTTTCCTGGTTCTTCTCTGACATATCAAATGTATTGGGATAAAGCAGAGCAAAAATATAACAAACATGGCTTTATTAAAGATATAGAAAAAAATGAAGAGGCAATGGGTGAGTTAGCAAAAGTACTTCATGATCTTGTTAATTATGAAAATATTACGATTGCTACTCAATATTTGGGGAATAGTTTTATTCTGAAACTTCTAAATACTTACTATCCGGATAAATATTTTCCTATCAATAGTGAAAAGATGCTTGAGAATGCTCTGAAAATTTTCAAAATTGAATATAAGAACCTAAGTATTTTTGAAAAAAATAAAAAACTATATGAAATATATTTGACTAAGAAAACTGAGCTAAATAGTGGTCTAAGTGCATTTGAATTTTCACATTTATTATCTTCAAATTTCAACTTAAAGGTAGGGACAGATGTCAATAAATCTGATGACTTGATTAGCCAGGGTGAATATCAGATTATACAGTTTCATCCAGCTTATTCTTATGAAGATTTTGTTAGAGGAATAGTCGCTGAAACATTAAAAAATGGAAATATAAATTATAAAGTAGAAAATAAGGTTTTAGCAGAATTTGCACAAAATGCTCTAGAAAACCCAAGTTGTAATTTTGTACTTATTATTGATGAAATCAATAGAGCTAATCTGCCATCAGTATTAGGTGAATTAATCTATGCTTTAGAGTATAGGGGAGAACCTGTAAATTCTATGTATGAATGCGGGGAGTATGGACGAGAAATTATTCTACCTGAAAACCTTTATATTATTGGAACAATGAATACGGCAGATCGCTCTGTAGGGCATATCGATTATGCAATTAGAAGACGGTTTGCATTTGTTAATGTTATACCAACAGATACTGTGATAGAGCATCATAAGGCTAAGGAACTTTTTAATAAGGTAAAAGAACTTTTTGTTCAGGAATATCTGTCACCTGATTTTCAACAAGATGATGTATTAATTGGACATAGTTACTTCTTAGCCAAAGATGAAGATGAATTAAAAGTTAAGTTAAAGTACGAAATTAAACCAATTTTAAGGGAATACTTAAAAGATGGAATTTTACAAGAATCTGTGGCTCAAAAAATTGAAGAGTTAAATGTCTGAAATAGATTTATATCAAGGTTTCGAGCATTCATCTTTTGATCTTTCAAAAGAGGATGCTTCGTTATTTAAGTCAGTTTTATTTAATCAAGAACCTGATGAAAAGTGTCTGGAGTTGGTAAATGAGCAAGATGTAATAAAGTTAAAATGCAATTATTACATAGGTGTAGATTGGATAGTTCAAGGTAAAAGGGCAATCTTTGTTTCTCCTAAAATTAATACAGAATCACAAGAAACAGATTTTTTAAAAATGCTATTTTCTTGTATGAAACATCCAGATATAGCGAAGCATACGAGTGAGTTATGTCAGATTAAATTTAATGATCCTTATATACCAATTAATCAGAAACAAGATCTAATAACTCCTTTGTTGATAATTAGTTATTTAAATATACTTAAGTTAATTGTTAGAAAAGGTTTGAAAAAGTCTTACTACAAAGTTGAAAAAAATCTGTCTTCAAGGATTAAAGGAAAAGTAATTGTTTCTAAAACATTAAAGGAAAATGTTTTAAAGAATAAATTAACTCAAACGATATGTAACTATGAAGATTTTGGTGTTAATTGTCTTGAAAATAAAATATTGAAGTATGCCTTAAAATTTGCAGAGAAATACTTATGTACCTATCCAAAGTTTTCAAGCTATTTGTTACCTATCATAAATTTTTGTACTCCTGCATTTCATGAAGTAGATGTATCAGATGTAGATGTTCAAAGCATAAAGAAAGTGAAAACTAATAAGTTCTTTAAGGAATATAAAGAGGCACTAAATCTTGCTGAAATGATTCTTAAAAGATTCGGATATAACTTAAAAGAGATAGATAAACTGACTGTAAGAGTGCCACCATTTTGGATTGATATGCCTAATTTGTTTGAACTTTATGTTCTAGGATTGTTGAAGGATCGTTATGGATCTAAAATTAAATTTCAGGCTAAAGGTAATTATGGCGAACCAGATTTTTTACTAAATGCAGAAAATGAAAAGATAATTATTGATACAAAATATAAGCGTATCTATCAAGAAAATGAGTCAAGTAAAAGTAGATTCAATTCAGATGATATTCGTCAAATCTGTGGATATGCTAGGGATAAGAAAATTCTAAATAAATTAGGATATGAAACGACTGAATTACAGAAGGTTGTAGTGGATTGTTTGATTATATATCCTGATCAGAATGCATCTGAAGAACTGCCATTAAGCATTAAGCAATCTGAGATTGAACAGTTTATTCAATTCTATAAAATTGCTATAAAGCTGCCTACTCTAAGTGAGTAATGTTATTCCATTATTGCAATAATAGAAATAAAACTGACTATAAGTTATTGTTTTTATTCTAGATTACAAGGTGCTTGGTTAATGAAAAATTGTACATGTTAAGATGCAATTAACTGTTAAATTAATTTATGAATTGATATTATAAAATAAGAAAAATTTAACTGCTTTAAAATTAGAGGTTTTTAGA
>BCQK01000083.1_pt1 | contig 10867 bp, 17 predicted proteins | sample 1008131 | NCBI WGS metagenome assembly BCQK01 (sample SAMD00035458, study PRJDB4067) | museum specimen metagenome | isolation source: Liagora japonica specimen isolated from | place: Japan
CTAGTACCTGATTTCGATATCGAATCATTCGACTATGGATTTACAGTGTGCTTCTCAGATGATTGTTCTGATGACATTATTCACATCACAACATACGAAGAAAAAGACGCTAGCTGCGATTAACAATGTGACAAAAGCCCTCATCTAATGATTTGGGCTTTAATTTTTTAGGGTTTTATTATGAAAGCCAGCATCAGTGCCAATATCATTTTTATCTTGTTTGTCCCACTATCTATAACATACTGTCTTTATTCAGAAAATAGTCACTTCGAACACAAATCCTTGCTGGCTTCGCTTGGCTTTCTCTCCCTTCTTGCTATTTTTTTAGCAGCAAAAATAGTTGGTTATATAGCTCTTAGTGTCACCAATCGCTATTTTCATGACTGGCCATCCGACCCGAATATTTCAGATAAGATAAAGGACATTAGGTCAGCAGCGATCACCTCCAATATTATTCTTGGGGTGTTCTTTATCTCCATTATTTATGTTTCTCCCAATGAAGCCAATGCAATCCGCTTTATGGGAATACCTTTTGTCATAACCGGGATAATCATAAATTCCATATTGTTTTTTATCAGATACTCTCTTGCTGGCAAAATGATAGCAGTAGCAAAAAATAATCTACCTCACAACACTCATTTTTCAATTAATGAAACACAAGATCAGTGCTGGATTTACTCAAAGAAGAATGATGCAACCTACAGGACAATTGTTGGCGTTAATGACGATGGTGACATTATATCGAAGACATCTTACTTGACGGGAGAAAGTACGACGAAGTGGTGCATCTGATTATCAGGCATGCCTGGTGGCAATCTTTTTATACAGAAAAGCCTTATCGAATGATAAGGCTTTTTACATGCAGCTAAAGGCTATAGGTTCATTTCTTCCAGCGGCACTTTATTTTTTTCTAAACCCGTCCAGCGATCAATGACCCTCTCGACTGCAGTTCTGAATTCATCAGGTGTTATCATTTCACCCTTAACCTTACTTCTATGCACAAATAGCTTCGCCACATCATCAGGCGTCTCGTAGACAGCAACACCAGGAAGACCCCCATCTCTCAAGTACGCCTTATCCACAACATCGAAGTAAACTTCTGCATACTCCCACATTTCAGATAAAAACTCATCTTCTGGAATATCGAATACGATATTAACGCTATCAGGAAGTTTCTCAATAATGCTATTACAAAGCTCGTGATAGTAAGGCCCAACATTATAGCCGTCCTTTTCACTTGGCTTCACTTCATCATTAAGTTCATTATCCAAAGACAAATCCACAACCTTAGCGACATTAGCCGACGCCAATACCGGCCCTGCTTCTGTTTTTAGCCATAGCGTTCTTGTTAGCAATGACTCATCAACAAACTTTTCAATAGAATCGGTTTCACCGCCAGTAATCATTTTTGACTCACTAAAGCTGTAATTTTCGGGTTTCTTACCCTCTCGCTTTGTATACTCATCAGAGCTAATGATGGCTGGATAGCCGTCTCTGTGAACAACACTACCCTTCCACCATCGCTCACTATACTCACCAAACAATCTGTCAGCAGGTTCTGATGCCTTTGGGATTGATGTAATCGATTCTTTTAGCTCAACTTCGTATGATACGCCTTCAATATTTCGTATCATCACCTTTGAAAAGTGGCTCTCTTTACTATTAATGCTGTTTGGCGTTCTTTTTTCGATTACACTGGTAATCGTGCCTAAATCGGACTCAAAGAATTCCTTTGCTGTTTTCCAAATTGGGGTTTTCATGCGTGCGCCTTTTATTTTTCTTAATTATATCACATTAGTTTTTTGCAAATAAAGTGAAATAAAAATACTGGCATTATCCAGTATTTTTATTTGTGAAATTTATCGTAATGCGCGAATTCTTTTTCACAGATTCCACACTCAAACTCACCCGAATCATCCTCATGCGATCCTGTTGGCTTGTGCTCATGGCCGCAGTACGGACAATCGATAGTATCTGACATATTGGCGCTTAAATATCCTTAGTGTACAAAGTGATTAAATGAGCTTCATTTAGAAGCAGGTATTGAAAAGATGATAACTGGCTAGTAATGACCTCATCAGGAACAGAATGCTCTCGCCCCTTGTTTTGAGTACGAATAGCTTCATCATTACCTTGAACAACTTTAGCGCTGCATTCCTCTTCCATGCGCAGCCTGGTGGAGGTAGTTTATTATAAGTGCTTTTCCCTGAACCTGATATACCGCACATCACTACCAGATGAGGTTGGTCATCAATATAACCATAAGACCTTGCTATCTCTTCTTCAAGCATAAATATATTCCATTAGGTATGCCGTTAGGAAAATCTACACCAGAAAACAACTCCGATATTTCATCTGAATTTAGTTTTCTTTTTAGATAAAGCTCATTGGCAATATGAGACCGAATTTGCTTCTAATCACCGCCACCGCCACCGCCACCGTCACCGCCACCGCCACCGCTACCGTCACCGTAACCATTGCAGCTTTTACTAATTAATTTAGCACTTTCATTTTTTCTTTTTGCCTTAATGCTTAAAATATACGAAATAACAAATCCAGCAATGAAAATAACTATGAAAATAACTATGAAAATAAAGAAGAACATAAATGTAATACTCTTTTCATTTTCAGCTCCGTAAACAGATATAATTAATTCCGACATGTTAGTCCTTTATTGGTTTTTAGATTGACTTTTATATCAGTTATCTTAATTTCAAATGGTTATTTTGTCAAAATTAAATCGGTGGCATTAAGCGCATTATAAGTAACTGAATGAACTTATATCAATTGCTTAATTCATATAATTAGGTTATATTAACTACCATTAAAATTCATCCCATTAACCAAAGACATGCGTAATGATCAGCGAAATTGAAACACTTCACTCAGATGGATCTAAGAAATTCACTCACTTTTACTTCGAAATTGGGTACAACAGAAAAACCGATTACTGCGTTTTTGTTTGCACTGACGTTATTGACGAAGATGTCAATCGCAAAGTGCTATCTCTAAAACAAGGCATCAATTTAACTGAAGAGATAGGTGCTACATTGCTGGATTACTCTGGCGTTACCTCAACAAGTGACGAGCATTTAGCTTGCCTTGAGCAGGTAATTTTTGACCTTGTTGACGTCAATCCATTTGTTAAAATCTATATAAGCAAAAGAGGACAGGAAAACTGGAAAGCTGAAATCATAAACAAAGCAAAGACAGATTTACTAACCTCTGCTCATCTTGTGGATTTAATTGCGCAGCTTGATGATTTTTCTAAAAACAACATAATGCAATGATAAAAGAATCAAGCTTGATCAATAAAGAATTTATCTCTCGCCTTGACGCTATGTACCTAGAGGCCACAGGAACGGCCTCTGTTAACGACAAGTCAAGCCTCAGTATAGTCGATGCCTTCCCTCAGTTTATCAATGAGAACACTATTATCGAAATAGGTAAGTTTCTATCAGAAAACGACTATATTTCTGAGCGATTAATCAAGAAGGAAGGGGAATTATATGAAAGCGGGGTGGCCTTATTTGTTTTCATGGCGATAAAGAAGAAACGAAATCGGTTACTTGCAGACTGGCCACTACTTAAAACAGACCTAGATCCATTCGCGTCACTACTTGGGATTAGCCTTAATAATGACTAATCATGTTATTTAATAAAAATTAAATCGTGACTTTTAAAAATACTTTAGTATAGTTATATACTTAGCTTTATCATTAACAATAATAAAACACAAAAAGGATTATTTCATGTCAGTGCAATACAAAGTGGTTCACGTTGTCGAAGGCGGTTGCGGTACTCTTTTGCTCGGTTCAAGTGGTTTACCACTAAAGAAAATGGAAGCAGAATTAAATCGATATGCAGCTGATGGCTGGAGCCTGGCTTTTCAGGTTGTTGAGAAAAAGCGCTTTTGGCTTTTCTGGCAGCGCGAAGCTGTGATCATGACACTTCAAAAATAATGTCATTATCAACACTCTCTATTAAATCGATAGAGTGGTATCAATCTAAAGGTGGCTCTCGCCACTTTTTTGATATCGAATGCATCTACATCCCAAGTTGCTCGGCGTATACCAAGGAGGCCATTCAAAAATACGGCTTCGTCAAGGGCTGGCAAATGGGAATTAGCCGAATACGCAATTGCAATCGCCCTGATACGGTTTGCAAGTGCCATGATCCAGTGAGATAAGCCATGAGTATCGACAACATTCAGAATGAAGATGATTTAATCAGACAAAAGATTGCACAATTAAGCCCAGAATTAAGAAAAGCCTACTACACACAAGAAAGCGAGCGATTAAAAGACCCTGATACCTACGCGGTCTTATGTTATGGCTTAATGTGTGGTATTCATCATCTTTACTTGCATAAGTACACATCTGCACTCATTGACGTGATGCTTCTTGTCGCATGCATAATCGTGTTCTTCTTAAACACAACTCTTGGACTAATTGGTTTCTGTGCACTTGCTGCAAGAGGCTTGTACTTCTTGTTTTCTAGCAAGAATGAAGTCGAGAAATACAATCTAGAATTAATGAAAAAAATACTTGTCGAAATTGGCGCCTAAAGACTTGGCCGATCTGCAGATTATGCATGAACGGCCTTGTTCGCTTCCAATGAATGAAATTAATCCAGCATACCTTCCAGGCTCATAAGGATAACTTGTTCGCGAGTAAGACCGTCACTTGCCGCATCAACAAGCTTTTTCTTAAGATTGCACAGAACAATATTAATGGCGTCATTTATCGATTTTTCATTAACTTCAGCTTGATTTTCGATTAATCTATATACTTCAGATGGGCCTCTATCACCCATAGCTCCCCATTTGGTAAAGCTAAACCATTCATCTTGTGCTTCTTCTGACATTTCATTCCAGTCATCAGGGATGCATCCTGTTGTAAATGCTTCAGATGCCGACTTAAGCGCGATGAATTTTATTTTGTCTCTGGTTACTTGATTCATGACTCATCCTTTAAAAATAATAACAATATTCACTTTTATTAACTGCACTCATTCATATAAACACTTAGCGCAGGACTAAGACCTTTAATTTCACCAATTTCAACACCAAAGTCGAAATACCTTGCTAATTCACCGATGTATGGATTTTCTTTTTTCTCTGTAATGCAAGCATTCTGGCCAGCAAGAACTGCATCTAGCTCAGGTGTAGAGAAGTCGCTAGGCAATTCATCAACATAGACAGTTGTCTCTTCACCGGTACTGATAAGTCTAATCTTAAACTGCGGCATCGCATCAGCATTCATTTCAGACTCATCTTTTGGATTAGCAATAAGATGAAGAACCTCTACTTCTTTTTTGTGCCAATGAAACATCGACTCATCATCAGACGAATTAATAAATGTGGTGATTAGCGGTAACTTTTCCATGAATCGTTCCTTCTTCGATTAGTTGAGGCCATTATACCATGCGTGAGCGCTCACGCAAGTTAATTAACACTTTTATATCTAAACTTATTATTAAATATCAAATTATGTGATATTATTTATTCTGAATTAATCATTTATGGAATAGTAATGTCATTAGATCGCTTGTGCATTAATAAGCAGATAAATCCGATGCCGATAACCAAGAGTTGTCCGGTAGGAATTACTGTTATCTAAGCCAAGCACATTTCGACTTGAGCAGATAGCACAAGTCGATGAATATTACGCTTTCCTCAAAGCCCTCATTGACTTGCATCATGAGGGTTTTTTATTGTGCCAAAACGCAAGGTTTTCTGCTGCTATTTTTTATTTAAGATATTGTTTTAAAAGAGATTTATTTTAAAAAATATGAAAATAAGTGTTGTTTTTTATTTTCTTGGTGATAATATGTTTATCAACGAAACGGGAAACTAATTCGTTGGTTACAAAAGATGGGCGTTAACTCAGTTGGTAGAGTAACTGGCTTTTAACCAGGATGTCATTGGTTCGACCCCAATACGCCCAACCATTTTTATGTATTTCGGTGATTAGAGCGATTTTGGAGCAGATAGTCGCAGGTTCGAATCCTGCATCACCGACCAGGCAATGCATTTATAGCTCAGTACGGTAGAGCGATCTCCTGATAAGGGATAGGCCGCTGGTTCAAGTCCAGCTAAATGCACCAAATGAAGGGGTGTCGCCAAGTGGTAAGGCAACACAATTAAAATTTTGAGGTGTAGCTCAGTTGGTAGAGCAGCAGACTGTTAATCTGTGCGTCGTCAGTTCGAACCTGACCACTTCAGCCAAACAACTAAGATTTCGGTGATTAGCGCAGCCCGGTAGCGCATCTCGTTTGGGACGAGAGGGTCAGAGGTTCGAATCCTCTATCACCGACCAATTTCGGCACTCAAGCTCATTCGGTATGAGCAGACGCCTCATAAGCGTAAGGTAGGTAGGTTCGAATCCTCCGATGTGCCACCAAATTTAGTGAATTGACTGAGAGGCTTAAGGTGCTTCCCTGCTAAGGAAGTGGACATTAACATGTTCCATCCGTTCGAATCGGATATTCACTGCCATATTTAATTTTATTAAAGCAGAGCAATTGGTAGATCAGTAGACTGCCAATACAATATGGTCACGCTCTTACTTTGCTTGCACAGCAGGAGGGGCAGCAATTAAGACATTAAAGGCTTATGTTGATAGTCAGACCACACCAGATTAAGCCGCTTTGCGTCTTACGCCTTATATCCCCGCCCGAATTAGGGCGAGGGTTTACGGCTTAATTGCTAAAAGCACAGTGTGCTAAAACCCATTTGGTGGCTTGAATGGCCATCCTCGGTGTCCCATAATTTAATATGGTCTACACCTTCACTAACGCCTAGCCACTCAGGGCGTTCGATATCACCGTTACCCAAGCCAGCTGCAATGTCGTATTCACTCAGATCTTCAAGGATTAAGGATGCGATGAATGCTCTGACACGGCTTGCACTGCATGTCTCAGCGATCAAGGAAAGGTCATCTAGGTCTGTTTCCTTAAAGACACTGTTATTAACCTTATCTATTGCGGCTTTGCGATGTTGTTCGTCTGCGTACTCGAACTGGTCAACTATTTCACTGATTTTTTCAGCGGTTACTGTATCGCCATTAACTATGTTTGTCATTTTCATCGTTTCCTTTTAGTGGCACGTTAAGTTAAACAATCTTAATTCTTTTGATTCTTTTTTTGTTTCTCAATCAATGTGTTAAGCATATCACTCGTGAGCGCTCACAGCAAGCTTTTTCAAAAATAACTTAGCCATAATCTCGCAAACCATTCTTTTCCATAAAAATCAGATATATTAGATAAATATAAATAAAGCAAAAAGGTAAAAAATGATCCTGAAGCCAATAAGATGATTGAACAACTTTAGCGCTGCATTCCTCTTCCATGCGCAGCCTGGTGGAGGTGGTTTATAATTAAAGCAAAATACCTATCAGCCGGTCTTTTTTTCTGGCTCAATAACAACAAGACTGTCTTTAATATTAAAGGTGCTAGGCAAGTTAATGGGAAGCGAGTTTTCGATATTGCACAAGTGCATATTAATCATATCTTGATAACTAGCACCAATGCCAATAGCAGCAATCAATCTCCTGATCTCTTGTATCGAGATATGGCAATCTCATCGTCCATCTCACCGCGTTCAATGCTTATCAGTAAGGCTTTTCTATCAACACCTAACTCGATTAATGCTTTTGTGTCTGCAATAACATTTTGCTTGTTCTTTTCGAATGACATTTTCTGAAACCTCGCTACCTTTTAATTTGTATTTATTATGTCAAATAAACTAATTAAAGATAGATTTATTTAATTTATCTGATATAATTTACTTAATTGCTGGTTGACCTGATTTGCAGGTGAGTTGGCAAGTAGGGAGAAGTCCCTGTCGCTATCCACCTAATTTTAGGAACGGTGCAAACTTAGTTTACAAACAACGCATTACATTGAAGTCCATTGTTAATTAACAGGCTTTGTGTAACGGATAGCCGCAAAATAAGCCTCATTAATTAAGGATAAAAACAATGTTAAATTTACCAAAAAACACATACCAACTTCGAGCAGCTATCAAAACAGCCATTGAGTTTTATCAAGGTAGCCCTGTCAAAAATAACAACAAATTAAATGAGGCTCTAGCAGCGTCATTAGGTTTAAAAAACTACGACCAATTGGCGCCTCAAACTCTAGAGTTAGAAAGCAATATCGCAACGTATCACATTACTTTTGATTCTGAATGCAATATTATTAATGGCGTTCGAATTGACACGGATCTAGTTCATGAAGAAATAATCAGTCACATGGTCTCAGATAGAGAAGACCGCATATCAGACATCCGTCAGTTCATTGGAGAAGCGATTAGTGATTATAGCCGTGACCGTAGTAATGATATCTATTTGATGCAACAAGATCTCGACACTCTTCTTGCAAGCAAAGAAGAATATGTACTTGAGGCTTACAGCACCAACGGCTTTATTGCAGCAGATCTCGAACCAGAATTGTTCCAAAAAACATGTGATGAAATGCTCGAAGCTGCCGCAGAATTCTACAAAAATCGCATTGGTGAACTAACGAAAACTGGCGTTCTCTATGAAGATGCATGCACCTACTTTGGTAATCATGATGTTAGAGTTTATTCTGATGAATTAGTGCTTATCAAAGAAAGCTATCTATCGGATGGCAATCAGCCTATCGGCATGGCCGTTGAGAAATACAATGGCAATGTTCCAGATAACTATATAGCTGCTTTTGCTGGGACGTTTGGCGAATATATCCCTGTTGAGCTTAACGATAAATAGCAAATAATAAAGAGGCTGGTTTTTCAGCCTCTTTTTCTTTAGTGATCATCCGTCATTTATCGTCTTTGGCGTTATCAGATCAATGGAACACCTGGAATATTTGTCATTCACACTGTTTAGCAACAGCATGATGTTTCAGTTCTCGCTTAACTAGCCTGGTGAATTATGCGCTAACCAAGATTTCGCATCATCGTCATCGTAGGTTGCAGACAAATCGCACTGATAATGCTCTGTTTAACATTATTTGCAAAAACAGCATAAGCAACATCGCTACTGAAACTCATACAATTCCCATCAGAATTATGGATTGCATTCAAAACGTATTGCTGAATATCAATCGGCAATGTATCGTGTTTTTTATCCATGTTTCCAATATATCTATTAATTAACCTCAAAGAGAGTCTTTTCTTTGCAAATCCCAAACGACCGGTACAATGAATTTTATAAAGCTCTTTTTTAAGCTCTTCTTTATTAACAAAAAACTCAAAGGCTCCTGTTATGTTATTGATTGTATAAGACAACTTGCAGTAATGAGCCATATCATGAGCGTCATTACAACCAATACCAATATCCATAAGATAATTTTCAATGTAAAAACAAATATTCTCATGAATGTCTTCTGATAGAGTGATCATCTTATCAAAATGAACGTCTGTCGATGTCAAAAATTCTCTTCCTGCAACATTCAGCGATTCCCTTGTCAATATAACCTGCACACACTTGCGCTTGAACTCATCGATAATGTACTCTTTTGACTCATCCCCACCTTGATGTGGTACAAGCTGACGTTCAAGAAATATCGAGTCAACAATATTTCTATTATCAACAGGCTTAGAGAAATAATCTTTTTCGTCAAAAGAAAAGACAACCATTGCTGCTTGCTGTCTTTCCCCACCATCCCATGATATCGAGTCCACATGATTTGACTCAAAATTGTACAGCCTTTCGGTATTTTGGCTTTTAGGTGATGGAATTGTCTTTAGTGAATACTGGTTATCTTTATTGATAATGATGTTCGTTAATTTTGGGGCCAATCCGGTCTTTTTAAGCTTTTCCCAAGTCAAATCAGGTACAGTGAACGTCAATAATAAAGGTGTTCCACACTGAGTTTTTTCACTATCAAGTAAATTCATTTTGATTTTTTCCTTTTGGTTTTATTGTTTTTTTAATGCTCTTGTTGGACGGATAGTATTTGTAAACTACCCGCTATTCAAGCCCTAAAATGACCGATAAATCACTTGATTACCGAGCATTTTTCTGCAGGTTATTGCATGGGGTTGCATAGCATCTCAACAAATAACCATATCACTTAAAAATAATTAAAAATAAATTTCAACTGAGCAAATAACGCGCTATTAACTACATTAATTAGTTGTGCTAAAATAAGAAAAATAAAAAGGGAAAATAAAATGAAGAGAACCGCAGAAACTGCAATTTATGAAGTGTTTGCCGCCAATGTAGGCCGTCCTGATCATATATTGTGCAAAAATCTTCGCAGAGAAATGATTAAGCTAAAAAAAGAGTTTGATATAAATGAACTCACAAGAGAGCTATCTGATCTTTATCCATTTTATGAAGATTCTGAGTCAGAACTTCTTAGGGCATATTTATTCCAATTTCACGAGAAGCACACAAACAGCCCAGTGGTTAAATTGCTTTGCGAAAAATATAATAATGATGGAGTATTGGTTTTTCAAAAGGATAGCAATGTGTATGTTGTTCACAGTAACAATAAGGCCCATTCGAGAGAGGCCTTCCCCATTCAAGTCAGTCGATGGGTCTTGGATATGGGGTCGGTTGGTGACGGTGTTTACCCTACTATTGAAGATGCACTGAGAGCGGATCAGCTTTTTCACAAGAAACTAGTCGAAGAAAGTGAATTAGAAGCATTGCAAGAAAGAATGGTAAATCCTGAATCTGAGCACCAGGAGAGACGAAAAGAATTAACCGGCAGCTATTGTCTTAGTTAACGAAAATCCGCCAGATAGGCGGATTTTTATTCACACAGGCGGTTTCCCGCAAAAAACGCGGTTCAAATCGATGGAGAAAGGCGAATAAAGCCCTCGCTCAACTTCGCGCCAGGATAGCGCGAAAGCGCCATCACGACCATCATC
>BCQK01000084.1_pt1 | contig 10817 bp, 16 predicted proteins | sample 1008131 | NCBI WGS metagenome assembly BCQK01 (sample SAMD00035458, study PRJDB4067) | museum specimen metagenome | isolation source: Liagora japonica specimen isolated from | place: Japan
AAATTAAAATTTGAAGAAAAGGGGGATATACCCTAGAATCTCCCTTAATAAAAAGAAAATTATTCTATTGAGACACCAATGAATGAATCACTGAGAGAGATGATAATGCTTGTTGAGCATCTTCTTGATAAGATGGAGAGCGGCGAGTCAATTGGCATAAATACCCATAAGCAAGAAATATCTTGTCTTGGAAATATTTTAAGAAATACTCCTAGATTAATGAGCGTTGAACACTGCTTGTTAACCGAAGTTATCAGCAGAGAAACCCCTTTCAAGAAGGGGGAAATTGTTCCTGGTGACATAAGTCACATGCTGTCGGTCATTGATGCTAGTGATTTGAATGCATCAAAGAATGTTATTGAGAAACACTTTGGAGCAAAGTTGATTGAAAGAAAGAGGCTTATGTCAATGCGATGTCCCGATGAGATTGTAATTAAATCTATGATAGATGCTGGACATGGTGAGCCGACAAGAGAAAGAATTGAAAGTATCCAAGAAAAGATTTTTCATGGGTATAACCACTCCATAAGTACATCATCTCAGGTTAGGCAGCTCTGTCTGGATATGGAGGATGAGAACCTATTGGCGCTACTTGATATGTAGTATTAATTTGATTATTTTAAGCTTTAGTGTTAAAATATTTAATATTAAGTACGTAATCGGCGGCGCCATGAGCAACAGTAAAGTTATTCCAAATAGAGTTTTCGGTCTTTCGACATACCTAAGTAAGAACGGTTACAGCAACTCAATTAATACTGAGCTTACATCCGATGAGGATGGTGTAATAGCGATCAGTGGTACATCGCTTGAGGTTGAGATTGGCGACACTTACGTTAATCTTGTTAATGTAACATCAGGTGGTCCTGTCTATATTTACACAGGAGATAAGGCCGTCATGCTGCTTGAGGCGCTTAATATTGAAAAGCCTATTTGCTGCAGCTAGTGCTGCAATAGCATTGTCAACAATGTCATTCAATTCATTCGCCACAGCTCATGCTGATGGCGATTTTGGTATTTGTGGAATGATGGGTAATTATGCTGAAATAGCTTACGCGGAAAAGTCATCAGACAGAGTGTCGGAGGATGAGGCGTTTGCTGCATTAATGGCTAATATTGACGCCAGCATTGATGACGCTGGATTTAATGTTAGTGAAAGAGAGTCTTTCTATAGAGTGATTCGAGCGGTATACCGAGATGTTTATAAGCTAAAACTTGGGGGTGAGAGTGATTACAAGTCTGCAGCGGTAATGCAGTGTAATGCACTAGTTCGCAAGATTGGTGATATTAACAGGTACTGCGCTATAGAGTCATCGATATACTCGATTGTATTCTCTATGTACCTGGGCGGATACGATGAGAGTGATACATCTAAAGCGCTGAGTTCAAGAATGAATTCAATTCCACAAGTTGGTGCGTCGCATAAAGGCGGAACTGCAGGCCTAATCAAGGATGTCGTCGATATCATTTACCATGGCGATGTATCAAAAATACAAAGTCCGTCTGACTTCGGGAAAAGTTGTGTGAAGAGGAAGATAGGCGGAATGGAGCATTTAATTTTACAAAGTAAAATTGGTAACTAAACAATAAGGATTTAGGTGTGTTAAAAAATAGCATTCTTCCTCTAGCCTTTAGTAAGAAGGCATATTCAGTTTCGATGGATGGCAACGTGAACAATGTTGTCAGGGTGTCTGGTGTTGATATTTATGGAAATAATCTTGAAAACAAGGTTGTTTTTAGTGGGCTCAAGCTATCTAGTGCGCTTTCTTATTCAATGCAGTCAAGTAGTGCTTTGTTTGAGGTTGTGATGGATATAATGGACAAGTATTGCTTTTTTGGTTATCGGGAATGCTTTTACGGAAAGGATGCTGTTATCGTTGAAGGCTTAAATAGCTGTGATATATCTATGCGATTTTTGAATCCTGGATATAACGTTGGTGATACGCTTCCTTTTGGTGATGGTGATTACGACCTTACTGTGGTTTATGTTATTAGCATGGAGATGCTTGATAGCTTTGACTGGCCAGTGGATATGATTGAGGCTTAATGCTTTGCTACTCAGAATAAACCAGGTAAATAAAAGCGCCTTTGTTGTGAACAAAAATTTGACTTTACTTAAAAAATCTGTTTTTGTCTCTTGTTAAATTATTTAAAATAGTTAATATGCACTCTCTTTAACAATAATAATAAAAACAAAAAAAGAGCATGCTATGAGACATAAAGTCCTTGTGGTCGCCATTTCTACTGTACTCTCATTATCAGGGTGTGGCGGTGTCGGTGATTCAGAAAATACCTCTCTAAAAATTAATCTATCGTCATCAAGTATTGATATTCAAGAAAACTACGTAAAGACCGTTTCTTTGACAGCAACATCATATTCAAGTGATGACTCAGAGATAAGCTATGTCGTTTTGAGCAGCAGTGACTTAATCTCAGGAGTCGTTAGCAATGGGACACTTTTCGTTTCTGCAAGTAGTGTTGATATGGCGGTAAGTGGAACGCTAACAATTGTAGCCACCAGCAATGACATTAGCGGAAAGTCGACCCTGAAAGTTAATGTTAAAAACACATCTACTGATGAGATTATTGCTGGATATGATTCATCTTTGTATAAGAATGGCTTCGTTTACAATGATGTAATGGAGATTGGTTCTTATTATTCTGATGCAATGTATTTTGGAGGCGATATTAGCTTTTTGGAAAGAGCCTCTTTAAATGTTGAGTTTTTGGAGCCAATTATTAAGCGAAAATCGAGTATTGCTTCACTTGCATCTTCGGTTGATGCAAGCATATCTCGATACCAAAAGGGCGGCATTAGTGATGCTGAACTTGTTAGTGCTTATGACTTGTTAATGACTGATATTAAAAATGGTGGTTCAGAATCGATTGAGTTTATAAACGCGCTTGCCAATAAGTCAACTATTGGTTTGCCATCATTTAATCCTAATGTTCAAGTGACTGTGCTTAATGGTCAGATGTCCTATTTCTACAAGAATACTGATTATGGCTACATTGATAATGATGACTGGGTTTTTAGTAGTGAATTTGATTTTTTGAATGATTTGCTTACCTCTTTTAGCTATAACAAAACTTGCGAGATTAACCAATGAGCTCATTAAATAAATTACGGCTATCTGTTGCGATTGCCATGTTATCTGTTTCTGCATCATCTTTTGCTTCTGATGAGATAAGACTAATTGTTAAGCCACATAGCGACTCTTTAGTCAATGGAGTCTCTTCTAATAAGCTTTCTCCAATGAAAGTAAGAAGTGCTTATGATATTGCTATTTCCTCGGGCATTAGTGCTGATTCTAGCTCGGACTTAAACGGAGGGTATGAACGACTGATTGTGAGTGGTGGTGATAAGGCTGACGTGATTAATCGCCTTATTGAGAGTGGTGAATATGAAAGCGTGGAAGAAGACATTATTATCACTAATGGTGTCATGGAGCCAGAGCTTCTTGATGACTACTCTTATGGCGCATCTGTCCCTGATGATCTTCGGCCAAACGACCCGTACAACGTATCTCAAAAAGAATGGCTAAGTTATACCTTGGCGACCAAAGGGTCAAGTGGGATATTAACTGCTTTTAATCGAACAGTAAAAAATAAGCGATTAAGAATAGCAGTTCTTGATTCTGGGTTTGTTGACGGACCTGATATTGATTATGCTCAAGGATACAATTTCTCAATGGATGGGTTATCAAGATCTTCTGAGTACCTAATTTCTTCGTCTTGTAATATTGCTCATGGCTATGCTGTTGCATCGATAATAGGTGCTCATGCAAATAATAAAATTGGGACATCGGGTATAGTTGATGCGGATATAATTGCTGCCCAGGTACTTAACTGTAATTCTGGTTATATGTCAGACGCAATTGACGGCATTTACTGGGCTGCTGGTAATAAGGTCGGTAGCGCCCCGGTCATTCAGCCCGTTGATATTATAAATATGTCTATTAGTGGTGCAGGACCTTGCTCATCATACATGCAGTCTGCGATTGACTTTGCAAACCAAAAAGGTGTTTCTGTTATTGTTGCAGCTGGAAACAATAGCTTGGATTCATCTGGGTACACTCCAAGCAATTGTAAAAACACTATTGTTGTTGCTGCGAACAATGCAGCTGGAAACAAGGCTTCCTTTTCTAATTACGGAAGCGTGGTTAGTGTTTCAGCTCTTGGCTCTGAGGTTATAGCTCCTATTAAGAATGGTAATATGGCCACATGGCAAGGAACATCATTCTCTGCACCAATAGTGGCTGGAATAATTGGTTTAGTTAAGCAGAATTACCCTTTATTAACTCCATCAGAGTTAAAGTCACTACTTACTTTGTCAGCAATGCCTTTTTCGACCAATCCATCTTCTATTGAAGTTAGTTGCTTGGATGGTCGATGTGGTTCTGGTGTTGCTAATGCACCTAGTATGCAGCTTATGGCTGAGGCTTATGTAAGCGGTAGCAATAATTCAATTAAGCATGTTCTTTCTGATAAAGACTCTTGTGGCCAAAGTATGTTTTTAAATCATGCTGGTCAGATGCTGAAAATGTGTGAGCTTTATGAAGTTAGAATTGACGAAAACTCTACTGGCGAATCGCTTTATGAGGTTTACCAAGTCCCGAAAGGCGCCGAGCTTGTTGGGTCAAACGGGGAATTAATTACTGAGTCGACTGAAAGTAGGTTTGTTGTTAGCGGGATTGATGACTCGAAGTATAACTATGGCTTTAAGGTGTGCGATAGTGGAGGTGAGTGCGGTAGTAACATCCTTCATCCGTTAAGCACTGCTGATATTGGTGTTACACCAGCATGCAAATAAATTTAAATGAGTCTTATTAATGAAAAAGATACTGAGTGATAAAAAGTCGGCATTAATAAAGTCGGAGATATTTAGGGTTCAGGCGATGCTATCGAATAGCGATGCTTTTAAGAAAAGGGATATTGGTTTTTTTTCTGATCCTAAAGTGAATGATTTAGATAGTAATGCAGAGCTGTTTGTTCGGAATTACTTTAATTTTCTTGGGTTGTACTATAGAAGCGAAGAAGACTCTTTGAGTCTTGAGAACCATGAGGTTCTTTGCCTTAAGAATACTTACGACAATATTCTGTCTGGGGCCGGCAGTAGTAGCTTGTTTCTCATTCAAGACATACCTGTTCAATTTGCTGTAATAATGAATAGAAAGACACCTAAAGTCACGGCCAAGCTAACTCCTTTTCCGTCAGAGGATAACATGGACGACATAGATGCTAATCTTTCATACATTCGATTTTTAACCGGGCATCAGATTGGATGTATTGGTCGTGGGGTAAGGCAATGCAAAGATAGCTTTTTGGGTATTCGTATTAATAAATATGATATCGATGCATTCCCGCTGCTGTGCAGCACAGCAATTGAGCTAATGGTTTTTCTTGGTGATAATCCAAGTAGAAGCAACATTAGTGAATCGACAAAGTTCTTTGGGTTGCTTGGCGAGCATATAAAGTCGGAGCTGGCTAGATTAAAAACAAGTAGCCCTAACGGGCTTTATAACCTAAGTGCTATTCGTTCTGTGTTTAAGCGAATATCAAGTAAGGCTTAGTGCTATTGGCATTGATGGCAGTGTGGCTACTTGCCATCAATGATTATAATACTTTTTCATGTTACCCCTTCGGGAATTAAGCCCACTTCACCCCCGTCTACTTTATCTCTACCTCTTTGTGACTTATTATCTCACCTATTTTAAGCAACTGCTCTTGTGAGAGTCTTCGCGCACCAGACAGTAATTCGCTTATGATGACTTCTTTATTTAGGTGATTAGCGATTTCAGTAACTGAGTTAAATACGATATACCCACAGTTACCACCTATATGACATGGAGCCTCTAACTCTCTTCATTGATAATACAGTGGCGCTTTTGATTTGACTCCCGATTGGAACCTTTCTAATGACAGAATTTCTTACAGGGATAAGGTAAACCGTACTGCCTTCAATTAAATTAATCATAACAATCTCGCAAGTAACTATTTATACTTGGTATTATATATTTCAAATTAAACTCAGTCAATTAAATATATCAAATAAATGAGTTTAAAAAGGACTGCATAATATTATGGAGTCCTATCAGTAAGACTGGGTTATTAGTCTATTTTTTGGCAGCAAATAAAGCCATGGTTAATCCATAGGGATTTATCTTTGATACTGCCAGCAATTTCAATCATTGCATCCAGGGCGGCACTAGCTGCCTCAAAATGAATGACGGTAAATAACTCGTTGCCAATAGTCATTTGGGAATACGAGGAATAGCCGTCAGTGGGTGTATTTTTGTCAACAATGACAGAATGAAGGCATCGCCCTTTTGTTGGTCGAGAAAACGCATCAAATGGCGCACAATATTTATAGTTGGCCCATCCTTTGCTGCCGGTAACACGAAGCAGCTCACTAGAGATGGTTGCGTACTTACTGTATTGAATAACAGGATTGGTGTTAAGTTTGCTCACAATTAATTTCCTTGGCAACCTTTCTCAAACGCGCATTCGGCGATAATCATATTTGCGCTATCGCCATAAGTGTCTATTACATCTTGAACTGAATCATAGAAGCCTGATATGGCATCTTTTTTATTGATCGATTCAACATCAATCATTTCTTCAAGCGTATAGCCATCAATCTCACAGCGGTATATGAAAGTGGTTTCATTTACTTTTTTGCATCGCTGATAGCCGTCATCAATATCCGTCATGATAAAGCCTTTTTCGAGGTCTTTGGTAACATTGTCAGGGATTGCTATTTTAATTTCGATATTAACGCCTTGAAAGTCAAAATGATTATGGCTAACAGAGACATCATTTTCTAAGCTAGAGCAATAAATGGGCTTGTTAGTAATAATGGCAATACTTGCAACATTGACATCACTCTCAGTTGCAACACTGATGACTGACCACGAGCTGATGCAGTCACAACTTATATCAAGGTCGATCGCCTGAGCGGTTTCTGGGAAATTGAAGATTTTCATAATGAATGACGCTGACTTCATGATTTATGGCCTGTTCAGTTTGGATAAATCATTATATCACTGTGAGCGCTCACTGTACATAAGTGTTTATTATTAAATTATAAATATGCAGCTTAATGCTAAATAAATAATATGCGTTAAGCTTATCCAGTAATTCGTTAAGTTAATCTTGCTATGCGTTGAGCTGATTTAGTTATGCGTTGAGCTGATTTAGTTATGCGTTAAGTAATAAGGCATCAGTGTTAGTGATGCCTTATTTAGTTAACAAAACTTAAAATCCACCATCATTTCATCTTCACTTGGCATATACATGTGAGAGAACATTTCTATGATATCTCTTCTTGGTTGGTGAGTGGTGCCTTTTAATGAATATGTTGATATTTCGCATGGCAAGTGCGCAGAAAATGCGAACGTAGTCAGTAGTCCTTTGGGGCCTCTAAAAAGGACACGGTGTTTTTCTTGATTTATTGCGAGTAGTTCATGGTTTTTTGGCGAGTGCTTAATGAGCTCATTCATAACCTTATTATCATTGAATATATGATAAGGCGCATCTACCTTGGTTGCCATTACGGCCCACTGCTGACCATTGGCTTCAATGATGGCATCATGGTCTAGCTGAGCTTCAATGCTGGCAACATAATAATACGTGTCATTGTAAGTAAATTGATGAGTAACGTCATCAGAATACCTGTGTTCAATTTCAGCGAGTTTGTTAGCAAAATTAGTATCCTGGCATCCTGTTAGCTCTAAATATGTTGCCAATGCCAAAAGTTGACTACTAACTCCAGGAATAGCTGTTTCTGTGCTCATTGGTTTATCCTGATTAATTGAAGAATGAGATAATTTCACAATCGAGCTCAAGCGCTTGATTAAGAAGATCTGGAAAGTGGGTGTCAAGAAAAACAACAATATCGTCATCTGTTGATTCTCGGTCGCTACCGATATCAATGTAAATGGCTTCTGGATTACCAGCAACTTGGGTGAAGGATGTAAGTAGTTCCATGCCATCGCTGGTAGTATGGACAGGGAGAAAGAGCTTTGTAGAGTAGGTTTCAATGATAAGTGACATGGCTGTATTCCTATGAGTGATTACTATAAGACAATATAGCATCGTGAGCGCTCACGGTCAATATGCTATTGATTTATTTGATAGATGACTGATGAGGTTGCCGCCAGGTAGCCTGGCGACTTAACGCGATTGTTTAACTGCTCCACCAGCAATAAAGCTAGTGGCAATTAAAGAGTCGCCGGTGTATCTGGTGACATTGATGTGCTTACTGGTAGCCAGTTCTTTGTGTCATATGGCATAGCTTAAGTTTTGCTGCTGGGTATGAGCTATGGCTAATAGAGCGAGCAAACATTTTTCTGACAAAATCAAGTTCAGTTTTTTTAGTAAGGTTGCGAAAGGCGAAAAATACTTCTGCTGTGTACTCATTATAGGGAAATGTTCTACGGCTTAATTTGTCATCAATTTTATCAGCAAGCTTAAGTTGATCTAAGTGCATTTTATAAACATTGCTTGGCAGGTCTTTGATATCTTGCAAAACCATTCTGTTTGGGTGCTCAATTAACCATGGGTATTCGACTAGATAAAGCATTGGCCTGATTTTAGCATTCATAATGGATCTGCGCTGTTCTCTTCCAAAATGTTCAAGTGTGAATTCGATTTCTTTTTCACTGATTTGCAGCTCATTCATCCATATCTCGATACAATGATTGTGAGTACCAAATTCGATAGCCAGTTGTTCGATTGTTAGCATGTTGCACCTCGGTATTCTTTAATTCGGGTAGTGCCACCAGCACGCTAAGGGTGAGATTGGTGCAAGTGGCTGGCGGTTTATCTAGTCTAGGTTTGCGGCGTACATTGCTACGTCTGCGCGACCTGACTCAAAGCTGTGTCGCAATGAGTTTTCGCAAGATCTGATGATGTTTGAGATTGAATCTTCTATCTGTGTAGCAACGGCTGATGCACGTATTTTATCAGAGAAAATCATCATATTTTCGAAGTTCATGCCGCAATTAAAAGCGATGTCATGTGCAGCAGAGGCGTTATCTATGTCATTCTCACTGTCACATAGATTTAGCTTGGCTTTACTAACCAAAAGAGATGTTTCTATGTCAGATAAAATGATGAGGCATTGAGTGGTATTCATTGTATTCATGGTAACTTCCTGCTGCTTGTTGACTATAAGATACTATAGCATTGTGAGCGCTCACAATCAATAATTTGATTGATTTTATAGTGTTATTTCACATGAATTTAATGGGTTTAATTATGTTTTGGCACTAATTTTATTTTTGTTAAATCGTGATTTTCGCTCAAGTCTTGATTTAGCGTCTTGATTGTTTTGATTAAGGCGATAAATAGGCCCTTTGGTACTGTTGTTTTCCGCAATGATTCGATTTCTCTCTTCGTTGCATCGAGAGTTGAAATGGATAATCATAAGAGATCCCGAGTGGTTAAATTGCTTTTGCGAAAATAAATGGCTTTAGTTACTAGGGATTATATCAACTAAAAGCAATAGTAATAATTATGGAAATTGCCCAGCTGCATCAGTTAAATTGCAGAAGGGCGCTATGGGTTGCTATAGCGGCGTAAACTCGCCATCTTTGACTGTGCCAATCACTCTGTCTGAGCAACCAATGCTTTTTGATGTCATTTCAAATGTAAGCTTAATAATTGCCAACTCAGACGGTTCGACATTTTCAATATAAGTGATGGCTCTAGATGAAAGAGCGTCATTGTAATCTGAGTAGTCACCAAGAGAAAAGATGGCAACGGTTTCTACTTCTGCGTACTTGAGTGTGACATCACATTCGTTTTCAGCAAGGCGAATAATGGATTCGATATCATCAGTGATAACATAGGATGATATAGATGAATCAGTGTTTCTTTCTGCTTCATTTAAACCGGCAAGTGTATCGGGATCAAGCAGCAAACCAGCTCCGCCGTGTGCGCTAACTTTTGATGGGTTCCAAACTACGAATGTCTTTTTCATGATGCTTGCCTTGTTTTTAGATGGTGATTAATCATACCCGTGAGCGCTCACGATGTCAATAATATTTGTCAGAATAAGAGCAGCAATTAAATATAATAAAATAAGCAAGTGATGCAGAAGTGTTGTTTTTAGGACAAAAAATCAGGCACGCTGCAAATGAGGTGATGCATGTATCTGGTATGTTTGCGTTTCTGAGGCAAACCGCTTTCAGGATCGGCTTTGTCTGTCACGTCTTTGTGGGAGAGTATCTTTGTATACTCCATCGGTAAAAGCCCCGCAGGAGCCGGAGAGGTCATCCTGCGAGGGGGAAAGGGTTTTATTCTTCAAGGAGAACAAGACTGCCGTCAAATACACTATGAACGGTATCGCCATCTTCCATTTTGCAGGTTACGTATGATGTATCAATACCGAACACACCACCAGTTGCTAGGTCTTTGTAGATAGAGACCTGAACAGGTAATTTTGTTTCTGGGTCAATGACAGTTAAGTCGCTAATAAAGATAGCACTGCTCGGTGCCTTTGGTTTTGGGTTAAGGTCAATAAGTTCATACTGACTAATGTGCTCGTCGGTAATTGGCTCATCGGTAATCATTAAGCCATGGCGTGTATCGGCAACATCTTTACGCAACGCAAGAGGATCTTTGAACCAATTGTCAGGAATATTGGTTGCATCAACAATTTCAAAAGAAAGACCGGCAGGGATGGCACCTGGCGAAGCTGGTCTTGCTCGTAATCCGTAATAAAAACTAGTCATGATATTGAATCCTTATTGCCATTAGAACGGAAAAGCGTCGTGTAGGGGAAGAGGGGAAATCTCGGGGGGCGCCGGATCATT
>BCQK01000086.1_pt1 | contig 10767 bp, 11 predicted proteins | sample 1008131 | NCBI WGS metagenome assembly BCQK01 (sample SAMD00035458, study PRJDB4067) | museum specimen metagenome | isolation source: Liagora japonica specimen isolated from | place: Japan
TGTCCAAAAGTGTGACAGGATAGCTTAGCAATAAGAAACTAAGCACAAATCAGTCGATCAAATTTTAGTAATACCACAGAGTCGGGAGTTGCTACTCTAATAGTGACGATTCAAAGAGAGGAATTGATGATGAAGAATACTAAACTCAATATATTGCTTTTAAAATGTGACGCAACGGCACCAGTTCCTGATGATTTAACTGCATGGCTTGATTCTCCTTCTGTCGGAAATGAAATTATTACTGGTCACGATGAGATATCTCTGAGTTCTGATGATGAATATCGTGCCGCTTTAAAGACAATCGAAGGATTGTTTGATGCAATACCTAATACCGCTGAATTGGAAGGTTTTTTATCTATTCTTGAAAATGACATGCAACAACACCCCGACAAATTAGTGCCGCTCACAGCAAGTATGCGTAGAAGTGCTGAAAGTTTAGTTGAAAGTGTAGAAATTGATTTTGGTGATCAGTTATTAGACGAGTTGTAGGTAATTGGGAGACTAGAAGTTATCTGAAAACCTAACTTTGTTCGCTCTTTGTAACGCAGAAATGTCCATTTCCGAGTTAAATAAACACATATCAGCTCCATCATAACCTTAGTTAATAATCTTATAAGTTTACTACTAATTATCACTGCTGCTATAGGTATAAATTAATGAGGCTCACTTTAAGCATTAGCACTAATCTAGTTGTACTTTATATTTGAGTCTGGCTGGTAGAATTTCATCAAACTCACAGTCAAGTGCATTAACGATTTTGTATAGAGTTTCCAGTTTGATGTTGACGCAACCTCTTTCCATTTTCCCGTAATTACCTCTTTCAATACCGACATATGCTGCAAATGCCTCTTGAGAATAGCCAGCATTAACTCTTAGGTATCTTAATTTCTCGCCAAATTCAATTACTAAATCACTCACCTATCAACACTCCAGGTAAAATGATTAGATTTTCATATTGAGGTACAAGCCACCACGCCCTATAATACCCATTCGAGATAAATTATTAGGATCTGTTTTTGATGTTAGACCCATTCGTAGCTCAAATCATTAAAGCAGAAAACTTTGATAAGTTCACAACAAGTGATGTCCGCTCTGCATATTTTGCATTAAAAAAAGATCCCTCTTTGGATAGCGCAGAGATCAGAAGAATGATTTATGCAGAATTAATGAAGTTAGTAAAAAAAGGCTGGTTAGAGAGGAATATACAAAAGCAAAAGGGACAGACTAGATTCAAAAAAACAGTTCATTTTGATGCCACAAACCTTCCTGTTAAGCCTATGGCTTTATTACCTATTTCTGATATTGAAGGCATTGATAAACATAAGAAATTGAGCGCAAAACTAAACTACTATAAATCAGAACTATTATTGAGCTTAGGTGAATCAGAGGCATATAAAGAGATATACTTAGAGCTGCCTGATTTAGCTGAAGAGTTACAACCCAAGTACAATTTAGCGAGGGAAAATAGCACTAAATTGTTGGGGAAAATCAGGGCCATTGAAGCGATCATCGAACAGAGAAATATATGAGACTTAGACGTTGGCAAAATGCATGTATAGATTCGTCATTAAAACAATACCTTAATGGACAGTCTCATTTCTTGGTTTTAGCGACGCCTGGCTCAGGAAAGACTCTGATGGCCTCTGTTTTATCAAACCATCTATTGAAGAATGACCTTGTTGATTTAATCTTTTGTTTTTCCCCATCTTCGATAGTTTCCATGGATTTTGCTGAGTGCTTACAATTAAGATCGAATGAACGTTTTGACGGGCTAATTGGTTCAAAGGGCAGAGCTTATACTTATCAACATTTGCAGTACTTAGATGGTGCTTTTTGGGAGCTATTTGAAAAATATCGAGTATTCGTTATTTTCGATGAAATCCATCATTGTGCAGGATCTACTGTCGATAATGCGAATTCATGGGGAGAGCATATAATTCTGAACATTCAGAACAAAGCTCGATTCACCATGGCATTAACCGGCACGCCTTGGCGCTCAGATACGGCCCCTATCGTTTTTGCTAGCTACGCCTCACCAGATGGTGAAATCTCATGTGATTACGTCTATGGGCTTCATGAGGCCATTTTAGACGGTGTTTGTCGCGTACCTCAGATAATCGCTATTGATAACAATCATATTTCAGTAATAGAAAGTAATGAAACCGTCGTTTTCGAAAGCTTTGATGACCTACTGTCTAACTCCCAAGTTGCATACCAGGACGTAATCGAAAATGAGGATGTAATAAAACATATCATCACTTCGGCTAGTAAAAAGCTAGATTTTATAAGACTTGAAAACTCTAATGCCGCTGGCTTAATCGTAGCGTCATCGATAGAACAGGCCAATAGAATTTCAACATTTGTAAAAAAATGGCTTGAAGAAGAAGCGGTTGTAGCTACCTATAAGGAAAATGACCCGACAGCCATTATTCAGCGATTCAGACATTCAGAATCCAAGTGGATTATTTCTGTTGGAATGATTAGTGAGGGAACTAATATCCCTCGCCTACAAGTGTGTTGTTATCTCTCAAACATAAAAACTGAAATGTATTTTAGGCAAACACTAGGACGAATTCTTAGAGTTACAGACACTACTAATCAAGAAGCAATTCTTTATATGCCAGCGGAACCCAAGTTACTAGAGTATGCTTATAGAGTTAGACATGACGTGCCTGTTGAGGCTGATGTTGTAAAATTTGAAACAATGCAATCACTGCTCGTCGGCGATGAGACTATTAGTCAAAACAAAACAATTTCGTTGAAAGGGCCAAGTATTGATTTGTCCGGTAATGAAATTAAACTAAATGATTTCAATGAAAACATTGATAGCTTGTTCGATGAAGATTTTTTATCAACTTCATATGACCAAGTGATGAATATATTCGGTCGCTTCAAACAAGAAACCATAGGCCTAGGGTTAGGGTTAGGAGAGTTGAAGTAACTTTACTTACTTCAATCTAGATTATTTATCATTATACAACTTGATATCGTTACTTAATCAAGATTTTGAAACTGGATTAACAATAAAAGTTATTTTTTGTGGTTTGTCCTGAAGAGATCGAATAAAAATAGGTTCGGACTTCACTCCTGAGTAGTTTTTATCTATCATTTCACAATCATCTAAATGTTTAATTAAACTTTTTATAGCGTCTTTGTATTTTTCAGGAACCCGCATCACGACTGTTTTTTCGTATTTAGTTTTTCGACCTGCACCAGTTCGAAATCCGCCATGTTTTACCTTGTGCTCAGCTTTTTCTTCAGACATGTAAACTCCACCTTGGTTTTGTTACATAATCAAAATACCTTGAATAAATTACAGAATCAAGAGGGTCTCAATACTTTTAATGATGAGGGATGGCTTTGCATGCTTTTAAATTAGGAAGATGGAGGTAAATATTTATGTATGGCTGTAATCTTTTGAGAATTGCACATTTATTGCGCTAACAAGTAATCGTCCGATATGAGTACTCTTTAATCCCATCATTGGAAAAAAAACTACGATAAATAAATGCACTTTCAATACCGTTTTTGAGTTTATTTTTGATTCATCTTCAAACACGCTTTCTAATGTACATCAGTATTAATAGGCGATCTGGCATGCAAAATATTAGAACCGACATCAAAGCTTCAAATAATCAAAATCAAACACTGTTCTCAAATTACATTGTCCATAACTACGGGACTTATTTGAGGAACAATGATATTTACCTTAAAGATTATAGAGAACACTACGTGTATGAAAGTAGTAATTAGCGAACTTGGTCACATTATATTTAGCTATTTCTCTAAAGCTGTCTTATAAAGTAGCAGCTGATATTTTTTAGCCACTACTGTTAGTGATCTAAAAAAATCATAAAACACCCTTATGTTTGTACCCCCTGGTTCTAAAATACATTCAAGATGAATTTTTTTGTAAACGTAGATATTGATAAATTATCAAATAACAAGTTTTTCAACTTTAATCATCTAGACGTATTTTTCATGTAAAATTGTAAACCCAAGCACATTAACACGACCTGAATTTACAATTACAATATAATTATTAGGGAATTAACATTTGTCAAAAGCATTTACAATCTTTAAAAGCTGTAAGTGAATTTCGTTCTTAAATCTGTAGCGTCTTTTTGATTGTTTTCATAATCCAATATTGAAAAATCAATTGATATACCGAAATTTTCGAGTTTACCATCCAATTGATATGCAAGGTTAACCGTCCATTCATTTAAATCTTTTCCAACTATGGGATTGTCAAAAGATGTATAAAATAATTTACCTTTAACATTAGAGATAGTAGAACCTAACCCCAGTTGATACGAATTTGTGCCCGCTTCAAATGCAGCAACACCCGCAGTTTTAGTAGTTGCAGTAAACTGATAATAAGCTCCTTGACCTATGCCTCTAAAAACTCTATTTTCTCCTTCATTTCCTCCAGCTAATGTATAACCAGCGAAAAAATCTACTCCCCCCTGGCTAAAACCTACTTTAAAGCCCAAAAGATCATTATCAACTAGTTCATTTTTATCCCACTTAGTTTTGTAGTACTGCAACGCAATATAACTGTTAAAGTTAGTTGGCAATGTATATTCTACATCCGCATAGAGAGCTTGGACTTCATTTATTACATTTGCGTACTGTGAGTTAATTTTAACTTTTTTAGCTATCCGTTTATTAACTTGTGCGAAAAAGACGCCATCATTGCCTATTTTATAAAAGTCGCCAGGGGAACCAGAACCATTATAATCAAAATCAACAAATTCATTATCAACATAAAATGATTTATCTGTTCGAGTCTGATATTTAGTCACATAACCAATCGAAATATCAGTATCCTCAAAATGACTTGAAGATACCTGATACATTTCAAAAGACTCTTTTATTAATCTTGAACCTGAGTTAGCGATCAAGGGTGATGAAAAGTGTTGCCTACCTCCAGAAAACACCGTATCACCAAACTGATACCTCAAAAAAGCTTCCGATAATACAAGACCTTGTGCGTTTATACTGCCCGCAGTTCTATCATCATCATCATTGATGTTACTAACGTATGATCCCTGTACTTCTCCTCCCAATTTAAACCCATTAAACTCTGATGTATTAAAAGTAACATTACCACCATTCACCCAAATCGAGCTATTCTCTGCATTTGAATCGTCAAAATCTTGTTCGAAATAGTACGATTTCGCTGTACCTCCAACATTACCATTGTGTATCCATTCAGAAAAACTTTCAATATCACCATTAGAGAATGCATTATTACTCATTGCTAATAGCACCAAAACATATTTATTATATTTAAACATACAAACCTTATTAACGTTAAGTTACAAATAAGAAACCATATTAAGTAAAACTAAAACCAAAGATAAACAAATAAATTACAAACCCAATCGATAATACAAACTAGAACATTTTTAACAGTGATCTATTTCACAACAAAAAATATCAAACCGACATAAATATTAATTTAAAATAAGACATAGGTTTAAAACCCAAGTTTAAAACTTAGGTAGAAAAATTAAAAAAGACGCAAGTTTAAAACCTGAGTTACAAACCTAGGAGAATAGAGCGTTAAAGCATATATTTAAAAAACAAAAAAAACAAACAACCAAAAATATCAGGCCGATATCAATAATGTTAATTAGATCAATATATATAAAACCACAAACGTTACAATAAAAATAAGCGAGGCACGTTTAAATAAAAATATTTTATACACTATATAGGAAAACTCAGACCATGATTAAAAAACACATTCTATTAGCACTTATAGTTGCATTTTCAAGTCAATCATATGCTACAACGATAGATTCTGAATCATTCAAAAAGTTAGATTACAAAAGTGCTGTCACGACAGCTCATACACTATACAAAAATAATGATGGGATAATGATAAAAGTTCTACCCAACAAAATAGTTGCAACTTTCGCAGATGGAAAAAGTAGTTCTGTAGCTATACCAAAAGATCAATTCTTTCTTTCAATAGCTCCTTACATTAATAGTTCTCACCCATGTACCAATCATGTTTTAACAGGTTGTACCGGTGAGATAAAAAATCAAACAATGAAAGTTGTCATGATTGATACTGACACAGGTGAAACATTAATAGACAAAAAAATGACGACACAAAGTGATGGATTTATAGACTTTTGGGTTCCAAAAGATAGCAATTTAGCATTTAATATTTACTATGAACCAAAAGACGGAAGCAAAAGAGTGGCGAGAGAAGTATTGTCTACTTTCAATAACGATAGAACTTGCATTACAACTATGAAACTTATTTAAAGTTAATATTTAAATATGGCTTGTAAAAGGACTGGAATTATTCCGGTCTTTTTTATATAAAAAATGGAAATCCTTTTCCATAAAATATCATGCATTAACATGACCTGAGTCTTTGTGGTTTTCTTGGGAGCACCTACAAAGGAACTCAAGATAATCCTTTATCTGGTTGATGAAATTGTTATTAGTTACGACCAGTGCACGTGGGTTATTTTCCAACTACCATCCACTTGTTTAATTAACACAAGCGTTTCCATGGCCATCGAGTCAATACTTTTACCCTTATATTCACCTTGGGCGTGACTTATTGACGTTGAAATGGCAACGTCACCCGTAATCGTTATTTGGTGTTCTTTTGGCGTTATGGTTAACCCTTTTAAGTAGGCCATATCCGCAAGCATATGATGATTGGCATAATCTGTAAGTGAACGCTCTACTTTTCCACCTTCATAAATTTGAACATTGGCTGCTAATAACTGCCTAACAATAACCTCATTGCCCGTTTGTAATGCAGCATGAAATTGTTTGACGACATTGCCCGCGGCGGAATCAACACCGATAAACGCTTTTTGTTCTATAGGGTGAGTTTCATCACCATGGGCAAAGCTCAATGAGCTTTGTCCTGCGGACATCAGTAATATCCCGGTGGTTATGAGTATTGTTAAAGGTCTATTTTTCATTTTTATCTCTCTGTCAATTTATAGTGATTATCCAAGACTCATAGGACCAAGCACGCTCGAAAGTACCGCTGTTGTCGCTAATATCAGTACTGCTATTAATGCTTCTAATCCAATCGATTTTTGTAGTTTTTGTTTTGCAAATGATGGAGGCGCAATCGTTAATTTCGGTACTAAAACCAATTTATGCCATGCTGCTATAAGCAAAATGATAGCCACCAAACAGAGCTTGATGGTGACCGCGATACCATAATCGGAACTGAATAATTCAGTGGGGCTATCAAACAACATCCACACCATTCCCATGCCTGAAAGCAACACTAGAATGACAATCACTATGCCTAAACGACCAAATGTATCCATGACATTCTTTATGACGATGTTGTCATCGGTGCTACATAATTTCCATAATGGATAAAAAGCGCCTATCCAACTGCCAATGATCAAAACGTGTATCAATATCAAGCCTTGAGCAAGCAATCCCAGTTCAGTGCTATGGCCAATAAGAGTAAACGTGACAGCAATTAACAGACTGCTGATAATGGCTAATACCGCAGAAAACGTTTTGAGATAGCGGTTCTTATGTAACAGTAAACCACTAGCCACTAGCATTAACCCAAAACCGATTAAGCGCCAAAGCACAGTTTGCCCTACCTGGGTTGGCCACAGAAAAGCATGCATCTGCGCATCGAACATTCCCATCAAGCCGTTTTCAGCAAAAGCCCCTATTTGCGCAAAATAATTGATACTAACGGCAATCAACCCCAAAACAGCACCTAGGCCGGTATATTTTGTAACGCTAATGCCTAGGTTCGGTTGGCCCTTAATGAGATATTGCATCAATGTGCCGCCAATAACGGCGGCAACACTAAGATAAATAACCCATTTAGATATCAACACCGATATGTCAAACACGGTTAATATCATGTTTACTCATCCACTTATTGATGTGCAGTGTGCTCGCTAGTCTCATGCTCCATTGTCATAGGCGTTGCACTGCGAGTGTTCATACCAGAGTTATGTAGCATAAAGCTCATGTTGCCTTTCATCTTATGACCGTCGTCACCCATGATCATCCAGTTAACTGTGTAATTAGCTGCGTTTAATGCTGGTAGGGCGAATGAAAATTCAGCTTGACTGGCCGCACTTGAAGGTAATGTTAACGGTACGCTTTGCTGCTTCTCATCTTGCATTGTTAATTTGACCAAACGTACCGGAGCCGTAAAGGTCAGTTCAAGCGTTGTTGGGGCTTGACTTAGCATGGCACCGTTAGCGGGCATAGAACTGCTCAGTCCGACATGAGCAAATGCTGAAGCACTCAAGAATAGACTTGTTACGACTAAAACGTTGTTAAATAATTTCATGATATTTCCTTTTATATTGTTTTTAACGATCGAAAACGGTTTACATAAATGATTAAATATTGGCTGAGCTAACATATTGGCACCAAGCTTATAACTCAGTGTACGAACGAGGTCTTAGAACCACGCTCTAAAACCAATAACAAACTGGGTTTCTTGTGTATCTTCCCCTTCATTTCGGCTGTATTCGGCGGTATTACCGAGTTTCTGACGCCAATCCACACCGATATAGGGTGCGAACTCTCTAACAATCTCGTATCTCAATCGCAGCCCTGCACTGACGTCAGATAAGCCAGAGCCTATTCCAAGTTCAGCATCGTCCTTACCAAATAAATTAACTTCTACTTCAGGTGTGAGTATCAACTTTTGAGTGATTAAGAGTTCATATTCCGCACTCAAGCGCATAGCCGTACGGCCTTGGTCACCTATAAATAAGGCCGCGTCAATATCAAAGAAATATGGCGCTAACCCTTGAACCCCAATCACAGCCCAATTACGAGTCGGCGTCGGTTTGATATCGGTTTTAATACCGAATTGTACATCCCAGTATGGTGCGATGGGCTTACTGTAAAGAGCCTGAATTTCAAGATCTTGCTTATCACTATTTGAATATTCACCTTCAGTTTTAAGCCACAACTTATTCAAATCGTAACCTAACCAGGCTTGTGCACTAAACTGGGTGGGATCTTGCGGATCCACGCCTTTTTCAAATTGATCCAGCATGACTTTTGTTAATAGAGGGTCATCATTACCGCCGGCAAACACAGCTGAGCTAGTCAATGTGGCGCTCAGACTCAACAGTCCCAAGGCCATTAAATTCGTTTTATTCATCTGTATTCCCCTTATTTCACCACGACTTTTCTGAACATGCCTGGCATGTGGAATAACAAGTGGCAATGATATGCCCATTGCCCTTTTGCATCGGCGGTGACTAAGTAACTGATCTTAGAACCCGGCTGAACTAATACAGTGTGCTTACGGGGAATAAAATCAGGGTCGCCTGTCTCTAACTCACTCCACATACCATGCAAATGCATAGGGTGAGTCATCATCGTGTCGTTCACTAAGGTGATCCGCAGTCTTTCTCCGTATTCAAACTCTAATGGCGCGGCGTCCATAAATTTCACCCCATTCACAGACCACATATAGCGGTTCATATTGCCGGTTAAATGCAGTTGAATTTCGCGGCTAGGTTGGCGTGTGTCGTAGGTAGGATGTAAGCCTTTAATGTCGCCATAAGTTAATACTTTGCGGTTAAATTGCTGTTGATGGTCACGCAATCCAATCCCGGGGTCGTGTAAGCCACTTTTTGGGGCATCGGCACGCATATCCACTTGTGGGCCGAACTCGGTGTCAATGTGTTTAATTTCATTGTTACTGCCAAAGCCTGCAAGCCCTAGTCCTGAGACTGTCGCTTTCGCAGCGTCCATTGCCATTTTGCTGTGTTCCATCCCTGACATATCACCGCCACCCATAGCCATCTTGCTGTGATCCATGCCTGACATATCACCGCCGCCCATAGCCATCTTGCTGTGATCCATGCCTGACATATCACCGCCGCCCATAGCCATCTTGCTGTGGTCCATGCCTGACATATCGCCGCCGCCCATAGCCATCTTGCTGTGGTCCATACCTGACATATCCATGTCACTCATGTCCATACCCATATCACTGTGGCCAAGGACAGGCCTTGGATCCATTGGGGGAATAGGAGAATGTAAACTGGGATCTGAGGTAAGGTTACCTACCGTAAAACCGGTGCGGTCGATACTCTGAGCAAAAATACAATAGGCATTATCAACCTCTGGCTCAATAACCACATCATAGGTTTCAGCAACACCTATTCGAAATTCATCCACAGACACCGGTTGAATGTTCTGACCATCACTGGCAACAACAGTCATTTTAAGACCCGGTATACGCACATCAAATATGGTCATCGCTGAACTATTTATAAAGCGTAAGCGCACTTTCTCACCTTGTTCAAACAACCCTTGCCAGCCCTGTTGCGGAGGATTGCCATTCATTAAATAGGTGTAAGTTGAACCCGTAACATCAGATATGTCTCTGTCACTCATGCGCGCGTTATTCCACATCGAACGAGCGTTCCACGTATTGGCTAAGCCATTTTTATCTACGTCAGAGAAAAAATCCATTACCGTACGCTCACGGTAATTATAGTAATCGGCTTGTTTCTTTAATTTGGCATAAATGTTTTCAGGGGCTTCGTCAGACCAATCAGACAGCATGATCACATAGTCACGATCATATATGACCGGATCGGGGGTCGCAGGATCAATCACAATAGCGCCGAATAAACCGGTTTGTTCTTGATAGCCTGAATGACTGTGATACCAATATGTGCCACTTTGCTGGACGGTAAATTGATACTCAAATGTTTCACCTGGTTTAATACCATCAAAGCTAAAGCCAGGCACACCGTCCATTTC
>BCQK01000088.1_pt1 | contig 10521 bp, 8 predicted proteins | sample 1008131 | NCBI WGS metagenome assembly BCQK01 (sample SAMD00035458, study PRJDB4067) | museum specimen metagenome | isolation source: Liagora japonica specimen isolated from | place: Japan
TCATCCAGCAGTCAAATGTGAATATTCAGCCACAAAAAATTCATTTTGATAATCATTGTCGTGAATTACATTGGATTAACTATTTTAACCAAACGAAAAATTGATATATGCAAATTCATTGCAGAATTTAATCAAAACTGAATATTTACTGACAAGTTTTACAATGAATTAATTTTATACATTTATATATTAATTGCTGGTTTTCTATATAAAATGGATTTTTATCTGATCTATTGGTTGCTACAATCCGGCGCAAATTCTTTATATTTTGGTGTGCTGGGTGTTTGAAAAATTAGCTGAACAAAGTTTGGGCTGGATGGGATGGCAAATTGATAACCATTGGGATTTAAACATCGACCAATGTGTCATGATTGCAGCGCCGCATACCAGTAATTGGGATGCACTCTATGCACGTTTAGCACTGAAAGCTTTGGGTGTTCATGTGCGTATTACCATTAAAGACAGCTATATGAAATTGCCTTTTGGACCTTTTGTGCGTGATATGGGGGGAATCGGGATTGATCGCCGTCCCAAGCAGCATGGTGAGGAACGTCCAAGTATGGTTCAACTGATGAGTGAGCTGTTTAAGACCCATCCTAAATTGGTGATGCTGGTGACGCCAGAGGGAACGCGTGCAAAGCAAGAACAGTGGAAAACAGGCTTTTATCATGTTGCTACCAGTGCTGGCGTACCTATAGCACTGGCGTATATGGATTATAAAAACAAGAAAACTGGGATTGGTAAAATTGTTTATCCAACTGGAAATTATGAACAGGACATGGCTGAAATCATGGAGTTTTATGCTCAGATCAATCCGAAACATCCAGATTTATTTAGTATAGATACCCGATTTATTCCAGAAGCTGAGTTTTGATTCGATAGCATCTTTGAAAACTCAAATACAATGAATTTAATTTTGATATGGGAAGGGGGATTTGGCACATTCCCATATTTTATTGAGGTTAGATATTTGCTGCTGTTCAGCTGATACAGCATCTGCACATTGACATATTATTTTATAAATAACCTATTTTTTAGCTCAATTAAAATACTACTTTAATAATTCAAAAGATCTACATCGTTATTTAAGAATTACTTAATTTTTTAAAATGTCGTATATAAATAAATTGTTGAAATTGGCTTTAAGTTGAAAACAACTTAAAGCCATGGTGTAAATAATTCTAAAAGTTAAATTCAACATTTATTGGGCATAGACAGGGATAACAAGATGAATAATAGCGTCTATTACAATGCAAAATTTCATACCGTGAATCAACTGCAACCTTGGGCAGAAGCCATGTGGGTAAAAGACGGTAAAATTTTAGCGATTGGCGATCAGAATGAAATTCTGAGTTTGGCAGCGGATGCTGAGAAATATGATTTAAAAGGGAAATTGGTGATGCCTGGCATCCATGATGCACACACGCATCTTTTAAAAGCGGCACTTCTTCGATTGGAATATTCTTGCCAATTAAATGATCCGCAAACCTTGCAAGAATTGGCACAGCAACTCAAAGCATATTGGGAAAAATATGCCTCCAAACGAACATGGATTTTTGCAGGGCTCTATAACCCATTAATTTTTACTGCTGAGTTACTGACACGAGAATGGTTGGATCAAGTCATTCCAAACGTGCCGATTGTGATTCATGATTTTTCATTTCATAACGTCATGGCGAACAGCCAAGCACTACATCTTGCAGGAATCACGCGTGATACACCGAGTACGACCCGTGCAAAAATTGAAAAAGATGTCGTAACAGGTGAACCCACTGGAATTTTGCGTGAAGGTGGATGGGTGAAATTATATATGGTCGCACCTACAGAGACCGATGAGGAAAATAAGTTCGCGCTTAAAATGGCGGCAAGTATATGTAATCAATATGGTATTACTTCGGCACAGGAAGCTTCAGCAACAAGGTCATTTTTGACAGCAGCTAAATCTTTGGATGATGACGATGAGCTTACACTGGATTTGATTTGTCATATTCCTTGGAAAGCAGAAATTATGTCATTGAGTGATCGTGAAGAAGATGAAAGGGTAATCGCAGAACGAGCACAATATGCGTCAAAACGTGTCATGGTGAATGGAATCAAAGTGATGCTAGATGGTACATCTATGGCACCCACCTTTAGCCATGTGCCCTTAGATCCGATTTCAGATGAACCTATTACTTACAATTTACTTCTCGATTCTAATGAACTCACTGAAAAAATTCGTGAATGGACCGAAGAAGGTTTGATCGTTAAATCACATTGTACGGGTTATGGTTCTGTGCGTATTGGTTTAGACAATTATGAAAATGCCAACAATGTTGAACGTCAAACAGGGCAATTTCATGATATTGCACATGCTCATTATGTTTCTGCAAAAGATCGTAGCCGTTTTGCAGAATTAGACATTATTGCTGAAATGTCCCCCGCGATTTGGCATATCCCAGAATATCAGCAAGCGCTTGGCAAAGCCTATGATTTCCGAACTTTGTATGATGCTGGTGCAACCATGACGATTGGTACAGATTGGCTTTTGCCACCTACGCCAAATCTTTTTCCCGCACTGGCAGGTATTTTACAGCACGGAGATGAAAGTGTGCCTTTGGACGTGGCAGTCAGGATCATGACGTTGAACGGCGCAATTGCTGTTGGCCATAGTCATCGTACTGGGAGTTTAGAAGTGGGTAAGGAAGCAACCTTTATTGTTTTGGATCGCAATATTTTTGAATCAAGCCCTGAAGAAATTGCTGAGACTCAAGTCATCACCACAGTATTACAAGGTCAGCATGTGTTTCAGCGTGCTAACTAATCTACTGGGTTAAATTATCGTTTATGTGCGTAAGGGAAGACATATATGAGCGGAATAAAACGTATTCCTGTGACCTTACTGACAGGTTTTCTGGGGAGTGGTAAAACAACATTACTGCATCGTTTGTTGGCCGATGATCGCATGGCGCACACGGCAGTGATTATTAATGAAATAGGTGAGGTTGGCTTAGATCATTTATTGATAGGTCGACTTGACGATGACATTGTCTTGCTAAAAAGTGGTTGTGTCTGTTGTAGCATGAAAACAGAACTTTCAGAAACGCTTAAACTTCTTTACTGTCGTGCTGAGGCAGGAGAAATTCCTGTTTTTGACCGTGTTATTGTCGAAACAACAGGTATGGCCGACCCAATTCCCTTGCTTAAACTTTTGCTAGCAGATGAAAGTGTCGCGACTTTATTTAGTGTGCAAACTGTGATTGCTACGGTTGATACATTATTGTCCTTAAATGTCCCGCATCAGCGGACGGAGAGACTACGTCAAATCGCTGTTGCAGATAAAATCATTTTAACTAAAACAGATTTGTCGCATGCCTTTACAACATTTACCAAGCGCATCCGTACTCTGAATGCGAGTGCTGAAATTATTGATGGTGCGGATGTGGCGGCTGTTGCTTTAGTGATTTTTGATCGTGAAAAGTATCCCGTAACACGTAATTTATCTGATACGCAGTGGTTTACACATCAGACAAATTCTCAAAACGCTTTCAATAACGCACCGCATCATAATATTTTTACACTGTGTTTATATGCCAACCAAGCTTTATCTTGGGCGCGTGTGACCCATTTTCTTCAGAAGCTGGCACGACTTTATGGCGTGAACTTGCTCCGAATCAAAGGATTGATTCAGGTGGAAGAGTCGTTACGACCGGTGATATTACACGGTGTTCAACATTATCTATTTCCCGAATCTTACCTAAATGCGTGGCCTGATGATGACCACAGATCGAGAATAGTGGTCATTTTTGAAGGGGAAATTCATCAACAGATCCAAGCATTATTTGATGCCATTGTGCTTGAGCCAATGACCACATAGCAGAACGCCTGCACCCATAATCCTCAGCATTTTCAATTGCGTAATTTAAGCGTAGGGGGATTTGCATCTTAAAAAAACAATTTGGTTGATCGTAATTTTTTAACGATTTCTCTATTAGGAGACACTCATGGAAGACAAATATGTTCACTCGATTGAACAACATACCATTCAGCAAATCCCATTAAATGCGCGATACGGTAAGGCTCGGGATCTATTCACACTTTGGTTTGGTGGAAATTTGATGCTATTGACGTTTGTGACAGGATCAGTTTCAGTCACCATTTTTCATCAATCTTTTGTCTCTGCTATTTTAAGTATTATTCTAGGGACGCTTATTGGTGGCATCTTTGCCGCACTCCATGCCGCTCAAGGACCGCATCTCGGTGTCCCTCAAATGATTCAAACCAAAGGGCAGTTTGGTGCATATGGCGCGCTTCCAATCCTTGGAATCGTGGTCATCATGTATGTCGGCTTCCTAGCTTCAAATGCGACGCTGGCTGGACAAGCCATGAATTTGCTTATTCCCTCATTCAGTCAATCATCTGGCATATTATTTACTTGTGTCGTTGCAGTGATCGGCACAATCGTTGGTTATCGATTAATTCATTTATTTACAAAAATAACCTTTGTGATCTCTGGTTTGGCTTTTTTGGCAGCATATGTGTGGGTGTTTTTTATTCAAGGTTTACCTTCAGACTTTTTCGCGCGTAATTCTTTTTCAGCTACAGGTTTTCTCGCTACGCTTTCGATTGCTGCACTGTGGCAGATTGCATATGCACCCTATGTCTCTGATGCTACTCGTCATCTGCCAAAAGAAACAGGCGCTAAGGCAGCGTTCTGGGCGACATATTGGGGATGTGGATTGGGTACCATCATTCCAATGTGTTTAGGGGTAACTATAGGATTGGTGACACCAGGTGGAGATGTTATCGCTGGGATGATCGCTTATGTACCTGAGATGGGGAGCGCGTTTATTTTGATTCTGGTCATTTCCATATCAGCGATCAATTCAATGAATTTATATTGTGGTGTACTGACTTTAATCTCTTTTATCCAGACATTTATCCCATCATTTATGCCATTGGCTAAGGGGCGAATTGCGATTTCATTTTTATTAATTGCTATAGCGCTGTGGATTGGAATCAAAGCATCTAGCAACTTTCTGCCCATATTTATTAATTTTATTTTCTTGCTCATCTACGTACTTATCCCTTGGACGGCTGTGAATTTGGTTGATTATTACTGGGTTCGTCATGGGGAATATGATGTCGATTCGTTTTTCCACCAAGATGGGGGAATTTATGGAAAATTTAACGTTATGGCCGTTTCTGCATATATTTTTGGTGTCATTGTTCAAGTGCCTTTTATTGCGACAGACTTGTATACAGGTCCTATTGCCAAGGCACTTGATGGTGCAGATGTTTCATGGGTTGTCGGTCTAATTTTAACCTCTATTTTTTATCTGATGGGGATCAAAATTTTTGGTATCAAAGACCATTCATACAAGACTAAAAACTAAACTATGGCATGGCAATTGTGATGGGGCAGAAATCATATCACTTTGCCTATATTAGGTTTGCTACAGCCACTATTTTTACTGCTTCTAAGGCTGTTTGATCATCAGATAAAATCTGGAGATGAGATCGCTATATTTCACTAGGGGGTGTATTTAAAAACTCAGCAGTATAGAGGATGGTCTAGGCAATTTTAAAAATGAACGCTGCTCATCATGATTTACGTTTATGATTTTAAAACACAATCATTTAAAACACGATATTTTTAAGATCATAAACGTTTTGCAGTATTCAAAAATAATCGGCTTATTTTTTAGCGTTGCTTGTTGTTGAGCGTTGCACACCGCCAAGGGATTCACAGGCTGTTTTATAAATATCGTATTGTTGTTGAACCACTTCATCGAGAGGAATTTTAAATAATTCATCTCCAGATTTATAGCGATCGACGTACTCAGTGGCTTTTTCTTTACTCACTGCAAGTGAGCGTTCATGATAAGTATTAATTGAACTGTGGGCCAATTCTGCTGTTTCAATATTATTACATTGAAATTGGCTGAGCAGTTTTTCCGCAGTTTTAATTTCACTAGATGTGCCAAGTACACATCCTGTTAAGAGAATACTGGCACTTAACAAAAATGAGTTTTTCATCACAGATATTTAAGAAAAATGAGTTGCGGAATTGTAGGATGAATCGGGTATTAAAAATAGAGCCGCTCGAATATTGTTTTCACTTTAGTAACCAATTGCTGAATAAATAGCCAGTGAAATTTATTCAACTTTCTCTTTCTTTGTTAAAGTAATGATGTCAGTAATAAGAAACAACCTGAGGCAAATAATAAACTCAGCACCAATTGTTTAAATTGTTTTTCTGATATTTTATAAAACATTTGCGCACCAATCAGCGCTGGAATACTCACTGTAAGAATGATCAGTGCAAAATAGGGGAGATGGACCTTGTGGATGGTTCCTTGGCAGAGATAAATAATAATCGTAAACAACTGAATCGCAAAATTAAAATGTCTTAAAATATAACGCTGTTGTTGTTTAGGCAGATTTTTAAGCATCACCCAAGCTGATGGTGCTGCGCCACAAAAACCACCTAGGCCACCTAAAATACCGCCAATAAAACCAATGCTTCCATCTGCAAGTTTCCCCAATGCTTGAATACGAGGAAACACAGGAGCAAAGAACATGGTCGGACACCAAATCACTAAAAATAATACAAGGATGGTCTTAAAGGTATTTCCATCAATAAGGTGTAAAAGATAGGTACCGAGAGGTACACCGATTAATCCTGCAATGATATAAGGGAGAACAAGGGAAAACGGGAGTTGATGTTTTTGTTCTTTTCCCAATGCAATGATATGGCTCCATAGAGAAGCAAACACCACTAATGGCGCTGCCAGTTGTGGCGGTAATACCCAAATCCAAAAAGACATCGCAATCAAGGCAAAGGCAAAACCAGTTAAACCTTGGACAAAGCCTGCAATCATGGCACCGAGAATAAAAATAAACCAAGTCATTTTTAAATTAAACAAAACTGAATAGGGTTAGAGCATAGCATTGAGATAGTCGATCTTGGTTGAATCAGCTGATTTTAAAAGAAATCGTGAGTTTCCATCATGACTTATTGAGATAAGCATATCTGTATCGTTAACATCTATACCATTAAAAACGATCAGGTGTATTAGATCATGAATAAAAATCCATGTAATAAAAAGCCTCTGATGACAGAGGCTGGTAATTAAGCGAATAGGAGATGATTTGTATTAATCATTACTTGGTTTTAAGGATTGCGTTAAACCATTAATATCACCGCCTTTAATGCCTAACTCATTCATTAAGCTATCAATCAGTGGAGCTTGAGAACGATAGCGCAGTGCACTATTGACCACTTGATCAGACAATGCGATTTGATTTTGTTCACCAGATTCACCTGTTGTATTTGAACCTGCCATAGCGCCTAAACCATTGACTTGAAGAATCTTAATATCATCAATATTTTCCATTGGTTTAACACTTTCACGAATGATTTCAGGCAAGTATTTCAATAAAGCTAAACGGATTTGCATCTCAACTTGTTCTGTTGACAGCACATTGTTGGCTTCATTGACTGCACGTGTACCTTCAGCATCAACTTGATATTGCTTTTCTTGTGCCGCAGCAAGCAACATTTTTGCATCTGCTTCACCTTTGGCTTTTAAACGTATTTTTTCAGCATCCGCTTGTGCTGCAATACGCACTGCTTCAGCATCATCTGCAGCTGCTTGTTTAGCTGCTTCTGCTGCTACAGTAATCGCAATCGCATCTGTTTCAGCGACTTGCTTCGCAGCCACCAATTCAACGGCTTTTAAACGCTCTGCACGCTGAGTTTCACGAACAGTTGTCACTTCTTCTTCCGCTTTTACCGCTTGTGCACGTGCTTGGTCAGCCAACGCTTTGGCTTCAGATTCAGCACGTGATTTTTCAGCAATCGCAATTGCACGATCTTGTTCGGCCAATTCAATGGTTTTCTTCTGTTCGACTTGGGCTTTTTGGATCAACTGCGCTTTTTGAATATTTTCATTTTCAACATCACGTGCAGATGCAATACGCTTTAATTCGACTTCACGTTCAGCAGCAATTTGAGCTTCTTCTGCTTCACGTTTTTTTGCGGCTTCTTGTGTTGCAATTTCTGCAGATTGCTCAGCCTTACGAATGGCGATTTCACGTTCTTGTTGAAGTTTTGCATATTCTTCTTCACGTAGAATTTGCAAGCGCGCTTGTTCAGTTTCTAAGTTTTTTGCTTTAATGGCTAGGTCATTGTCTTGTTCAATGTCATTGCGTTTTTTACGGCGGTCTTCAATGGTTTCAGTCAGTTTGGTTAGACCTTCTGCATCGAAAGCGTTTTGAGGGTTAAAATATTCAAAACTGGTTTGGTCTAAACCTGTCAATGAAACTGTTTCTAATTCTAAGCCATTTTTAAACAGATCTTCAGAAACCACTTGTTGAACTTTTTGAACAAAATCAACACGTTTTTCATGTAATTCTTCCATTGCCATTTCAGCGGCAACAGCACGCAGTGAGTCTACAAATTTACCTTCCACCAAATCTTTGAGTTCTTGTGGTGACATGGTTTTTTTACCCAAGGTTTGGGCAGCTGTTGCAATAGATTCAGCAGTAGGTTTAACCCGTACATAAAATTCAGCCATCACATCTACACGCATACGATCACGAGTAATTAACGCTTGATCTGTGGCACGTTTGACTTCAAGACGAAGGGTATTCATATTGACGGGAATCACTTCATGTAAAACTGGCAATACAATTGCACCGCCATTTAAAATGACTTTTTCACCGCCAAAACCAGTACGGACAAAAGAAACTTCTTTACTTGAGCGTTTATACAGGCGGGCGATAATAACCCCGATGACAATCAGTGCCACCAATATAATGCCTGCTAAAACAAGGATTTGATATAAGTTTGAATTCAACATTTTATTATACCCAGGTTTGTTATTGAAAAATTAAAGTGGCGTTGCTTGAAAGCCTAGTTTTGTTCTTTGTGTCAAAATCACACTTTGACCTTGTTGAAAGATTTCATCTAATTCTGGTTCAACCAAAATATAATGTGTCTGTCCAAATTGATCGATGACTTTGGCTTGTGCAGGGTAGTTTTGTTTTGCTTCACCTAAAATAATCTGAGCAGTACGCCCAATCAGTTCATCACTGTGAATCGCAGTGGTTTCATCTTTCGGTAAAATTTTTGCAACGAGTGCTGCACACACTCGGACAATTGGCATAGATAAAAAAAGACTGGCTGGCGCAATCAGCCAAATAGAAAAATAATTTCCAGTGAAATTGAAAAATATACTTTGCACAATAAAACCAAATAGCGCATAAACAGTCAGAAAAATGATCAACCAAACCAAGACGGGGACACGACCAAGATAGAGCCAATCTAACAGTTGCACTAAAAGGTTGTGATCTGTATGGATGTCTAGATCCGCATGATGGGTTTCTAACAGTTGATCTGGAATAAACTGGTCTAAAAAACCTTGTGAGGTTGAACCAATAATAAGGAGTAAACACTCCACAATACCCAATAAAAACATCAGGCACAGACTGACACTAAACAGTAAGTTGGATGAGTGTGTAAATAATTCCCACATATTGTTCTACTCAAAATTATTGTTGCGCGTTTTTATAAATAAAATTTTTAATTTGAACTGAATAATTAAATGATCATCAGTTAATTCAATTAATAAATTAAGTTTATCGGTTTTGTCGTAGTATTGCAACAAAATATTTTATGATATTAATTAAAATCAATATCTTATAATTTAATATATTCTTTTATATTTTGAAAATTGCTTGAAAAGTAATGCTTGCATTTTAGCCAACTATTCCTTATAACTGATTGAGTTTACAGAGGGAACTGAAGACAAAAAAATACGCAATGATTGGGGTGATCACTGCGTAGAACAACGAATCTGCTTTCACAGTTCGGTTAAGGAGAAATGTTATGAACTTTGGGGATTGTTCATAACTTAAGTTTGATAGTAGAGGTTCCCCTCTGTAAATTCATTGGTATTCACGTAAACAAGTGTTAAATCTCGTAAACATGATTAAAATGTGAACAACATCAACTAAAAACAAGATGTTAATCAATGTTTTTAAACATATTATTTAAAATAAATAAATTTTGTGCTACGTTTACCTGATCAATCATTTCTGTGTTTTTTCATGCAAATGTGACAGTTTTTATCAGCTATTTTAGTTAAATTTGCTATCGTTCAAAGCTTAAATTGCAGCTTTCAAAAGTGCTGATTAGTCTATTGTATTGAACTCAATTTCCTATATTGCATCATGTTTGAGTACGCTGATTGAGACGCAGAATTAAGATTTTAAAAATCGATACGTCATAAACTGTGATTTAAAGCTAATTATTCACTTTTTAAGGAATTTATATTGTTATCGTAACTACTATTCGAAAAAGCAGGACAACAGTATTTTTTGTGAATTTTAATTCAAAAAATTATATTAAAGATTCCGTTCTCAATTTTAGTTCTGGTTTTGCTTGCAATCATGCCGTATTTTTTCATAATAGCCTTTCCTGTCTTGATTAGCTTTTTACCATGTCACCATTAGAAATATTCGCGGTTATTATCA
>BCQK01000090.1_pt1 | contig 10497 bp, 8 predicted proteins | sample 1008131 | NCBI WGS metagenome assembly BCQK01 (sample SAMD00035458, study PRJDB4067) | museum specimen metagenome | isolation source: Liagora japonica specimen isolated from | place: Japan
AATCCAGCATATATAATTGGATTGATTCCTATTATTTTATGTTCTTTATATTTGGATATTGAGAAAATTGATAAATTTTCACTTTTCTTATTTTTTTATTTTATAGCTAGTTTAATCTTATTTATTGTAGGGATAAGTTTTTTTAAAGATGTAAATCGATTTCCTAATTATCAGTCTAGTTTTTTATATTTATTCTGTATTTTGCTTGGTTTTTCGGCCATTTTAATTGGTTCGAAGATTAAAAAAATACAAAGAGTAAAGGTATATAATTATATTGCAAATTTTTTGATAATTTTCTTGACATTTGATTTTGTTTTACGAATTTTTTTAAGTGGTAATAGTGGTAGTTTTTACGATTATAAGTTTGGTCCTTTTTACTTAGATTCAAATTTTACTGGTAGTATTTTGCTTTGCTTTATAATGTTTTATTATTATTTATATAAGAGGAATATTTTTAATATCGGTCTTTTTAGATTTATGGTTTTGTTTTTTTTGTTGATCGGAACTTTTTCCCGTGCTGCAATTTTTTCTTTTATTTTTTCATATATTCTATTTAATCTAAATCGGAGATATAGAACTTCTGTTTTATTATTTTTAGTTCCTATAGGTTTTTATTTTATTTATAAAATGATTGAATTTTATTTATTAGGTGGTGATTTTATGGGTTTAGATCCAAGTTTTAACTCTAAATTTGCACTTATTAATATCGCAATTGAAAACTACGATAAGCTTCCATTGGTAAATAAGTTTTTTGGTATTGGATTGAATAATTTTTCATACTATTCTGAAGGTATGTTTGCTCACAATTTTTTTATTACTTTTTTTTATGAATTTGGTTATTTAGGTTTTTTACTTTTTTCCTTTTTAATAATGGTATTTTACCTTAAATTGAAAGCAGAATCTTTGTATTTGATATTTCCCTTCTTATTGTGTAGTTTTTCATTGTTTTCAGCTTATATGCCATTCTTTTTTGTTATTATGGCTTGTATTTATTTGGAAGAAAAATATTAAAATTGGTGACTTTTTATGTCTAAAAATGCTTTCTTAATTCTGACGCACAAATCAATTGATCATATTTATGCATATGCCAGATTCTATCAAGATGCAAACTTTTATATACATCTAGATAAAAAAGTAGAAATAACTCGTATCAATACTCAAGATCTCCCTAACGTTTATTTTGTGGATGATATAGATAGAGTTGATATTAATTGGGCTGGTTTTTCAATGGTACAAGCCACATTGAATCTTATGAGCTTTGCATTGTATCATGATCATGAGAATTCTTTTTTTCATTTAATTAGTGGTGATGATGTTATTTTTGAATCCTTTGACTCTATTCCATTTGATACAAATAAAATTTATATGGAGTGTTATGAATCACCAAGACATCGATACAGGGTTCGATTTAATACCCCCCATGCTGATACAAAACATCAAAGAAAGATTTATGGAAAAGCGTTAACAATATTATATAAAATATTTGATAAAATATTACCTACTTCTAAAAAATGTTATTTTGGGAGTCAATGGTTCTCAATTTCTAGGGTGGATTTAGAGTTGATACTCCGATCTGCTACTGAGGACTATATAAATTTTTTTAAACACAAATTGTGCCCAGATGAGCATTTTTTTCAATACTTAGTATTAAATAGTAATTTGGGTCATAAAATTTCTGATAATAAGCGATATATTGTTTTTGATGATAATTATCAGCATGGATCAAGTCCTATCTTTTTAGATTTAGATGTATTATCAGAATGCAATAAAAAATCATATTGGTTTTCTAGGAAAGTTTCACCAGTAGTTATGGATAAATTTTTAAATATTCGTGGAATAGACACTAAATGATCTGCTTTTCAGTATTAATATCTATTTATTATAAAGAAAACCCTAAACACTTTGATAACTGTATGAAAAGCATTTGGGATAAACAAACTTTAAAACCTACAGAAATTATTTTAGTTGAGGATGGTCCTCTAACACCAGAACTTGGTAAGGTAATTGCACAGTGGCAAGAAAAACTTGGTAATATTTTACGTGTTAAGAAACTTGATAAAAATTTAGGTACAGGTAAGGCCAAAAATATTGGCTTGCAGGAGTGTACGTACGATATCATCTGTATTGTAGATACTGATGATATTTATGTACCAGAGCGATTCGAAAAACAAATTGAATTTTTAAAGCATAATCCCGATATTTCAATTATAGGTGGGCAGATTCTTGAATTTGTAGAAGATATTCATACTCCTAAAGGGATGCGAAAAGTTCCTTTATCAAATGAAGAATTAAAAGAGTATGCGAAGAAGCAAAGTCCTTTTAACAATATGACGATTACATATCGAAAATCACATATTCTTGAAGTAGGAGGATATCAGCACCACTTATGGATGGAGGATTACAATCTCTTTTTAAGAGTAATTGCTAAAGGCTATAAAATTCAAAACTTAGCTGATGTCTTGGTATATGCAAGAATTGATAACGGTATGCATGGTCGCCGTAAAGGTTTACAATATATTAAAAGTGAAAAACAATTACTAAATTTAAAAAAAGAACTCAAAATTCAGAACCCAATACATGCTAATATTATCTTCCTAATAAGATCTACTTTTAGGCTGATGCCTAGTTCATTGCTAGGTAAAATTTATAATACTTTTCTACGAAAAAAAGTTCATAAATAAGAGTGGTAATTTTAGTTATGAAACGTTTAGTTGATGTTGTTATCTCACTAATAGCTCTAATCCTTTTATCACCAATTTTTTGCTTGGTTGCTTTTAAGGTCCGTAAAAATCTAGGTTCTCCAATCTTTTTTCTGCAAGAACGCCCAGGAAAAGACGGCAAGCTTTTTAAAATGATTAAGTTCCGGTCGATGAAAGATGCAGTGGATAAAGACGGCAATCCATTACCAGATGAAAAGCGTATTACGCCTTTTGGACAAAAATTGCGTTCTACAAGTTTAGATGAAATGCCACAACTCATAAACGTTTTAAAGGGTGATATGAGTATTGTTGGACCACGTCCTATGCTTAAAGACTTTGTAGCATTATATTCACCAGAACAAGCTCGTCGTTTGGAAGTTAAACCCGGTATGACTGGCCTAGCTCAGGTAAGTGGTCGAAATGAACTTGATTATGAAGAGCGTTTTAAATGCGACGTATGGTATGTGGATAACCATAACACTTTTGTTGACTTTAAAATCATGTTCAAAACAGTCGCTGTGATGACCAAACGAGAAGGTATTAATGCACCGGGTCATGTTGGCCCTTCTTTATTTCAAGGAAATGATCCTGAAAAAATTAAAGATGAAATCAAGTCATAAATTTTTATTAGTGAACTATTTGTAATGATCAAAAAAGCTATTCTCCCTGTTGCTGGTTTAGGTACACGTTTTTTACCTGCGAGCAAGTCTATTCCCAAAGAAATGGTCACAGTGGTTGACCGTCCAGCCATTGAATATGTTGTAAAAGAAGCAGTTGCTGCTGGCATTGAACAGATTATTCTTGTTACCCATTCTTCAAAAGCTTCGATTGAAAACTACTTTGATCGTAACTTTGAGCTGGAAACCACTCTAGAACATAAAAAGAAATTTGATTTACTCAAAGAAATCACTGAAATTTTACCGCCACATGTGAGTGTAATCAGTGTGCGTCAACCACAGCCACTTGGTTTAGGTCATGCTGTACTGTGTGCAAAAGCCGTAGTAGGTAATGATGATTTTGCTGTGCTATTGCCAGATGTTTTAGTGAAAGATCCATCAGACCTGAACGATTTAAGTTTAATGATTCAACGTTTTGATGAAACCCATGCAGCACAAATTATGGTGGAGGCCGTACCTGATCATTTGGTGGATCAATATGGCATTGTGGATGTAGCTTCTACACCTGCCGAAGGGCATAGCATTCAAATGCAAGGTATCATGGAAAAACCTGCCGTCGGTACTGCGCCATCAAATTTATCGGTAGTGGGTCGCTATATTTTACCTGCCAAAATTATGCAATTACTTGAGAACACGCCTAAAGGGGCTGGTAATGAGATTCAGTTGACCGATGCAATTGCAGCTTTGCAAGCAACCGATACGGTGGAAGCCTATCGCATGAAAGGTCAAACTTTTGATTGCGGCAGTAAATTGGGCTATCTCAAAGCAGTTTTACATTATGGCGTAGACCATCCAAAATTAGGTGAAGAATTTAAAGCGCTGATCAAAGAACTAAAACTATAAAAAGAGATTGATATGAAGGTTGCAGTATTTGGACAAACACTTTTTACAGGTGTATTTGCTGCTTTGCTAGCAGAATGCGGTCATCACGTTTTTTGGTATGAACCACTGAAAACGTGTGAAAGCGAACTAATGTATATGCAAGATGAAGCTGTAAAAAATCTACTGAACAAACAACAAAGTAGTTTTTTAAAATACTGCGATTTTAATGATATTCCATTAGATGCAGATGCCTATTTCTTCAGTTTTAACCCAGCTGAAGAAACTCAAGCGATTGAGATATTAAAACAATTAAAGTCTCGTCCCATTATTCACCCTAAACTGATGATCAATGCGTCTACTTTAGGACTGCATGGGACAGAAAAATTTGTAAAAATTTTGCATGAAGATGAGTGGGTCTATTTACCCGACATGATTCAGGAAGGAAATGCTTTACAAAGTTTTGCCCAAGCCAAGCAGTTGATTGTTGGGTCTGCATCAGATGCTGCTCAAATTAAAATTAAGGAACTCTTACGCCCTCTATTTCCACGTCAGCAACAATATTTATTTATGCCCATTTTAGATGCTGAGTTTACCAAGTTGAGTATCTCTGGCATGTTGGCGACACGAATTAGTTATATCAATGACTTGGCAATGGTTGCTGAGAAATTAAGCATTGATATTGAGTCAGTTCGTCAGGGGATGGCTGCGGATAATCGTATTGGAGGATCTTATCTCTATCCGGGGGCAGGTTTTGGTGGAGAAAACTTTTCACATGATATTCAGACTCTAACGCATACGGTGTTAGGTGTGGGTGCAAATAGCCAACTCCTTGCACAAGTTTGGGAAATTAATGAGCAGCAAAAAGAAGTTTTATTCCGTAAATTATGGAATTATTATCATGGTGATTTAAAAGGGAAAACTGTTGCGATATGGGGCGCTGCGTTTAAAGAAAATACGTCCAGTACGCGACAATCTCCTATTCATGCCATGTTGGCAGCACTATGGGCTCAAGGTGTAAAAGTTAAATTACACGACCCTCAAGCCTTGGAAGAAATTAAAAAAATATATGGTGGGCGACCTGATCTAATATATTGCACAGAGCAGTATGAGGCAGTGCAAGATGCACATGCTTTGTGTTTATTGACGGCATGGAAACAATATTGGAGTCCTGATTATACCGGATTGCTTAAAACCATGCAGCACCCACTTATTTTGGATGGGCGCAATATTTATGATCCAGCGTATGTGAAGTCTCAAGGTTTTGCATATATGGGGGTAGGACGTTAATGACTAATAAAACTCAGCCCTATACGGTCGAACATTTAGATTCAGTTTTAGGTGGGCTACATGGTTTAAAAGCTGAATTTGAAAATAGGCATTTAACACAACTCTTTGCTGAAGACCCTCAGCGATTCGAAAAATTCTCTGTGAATTTAAAGCCGGTAGTTTTTGATTTTAGTAAACATAGAGTCAATCAGCCCGTTGTCAAAAATCTAGTCCAGTGGGCACAGACACAAGATTTACCGTCGTGGATAAAGCGTTTATTTTCAACTGAAGAAATTAACTATACCGAACAGCGTGCAGCCATGCATTGGGCGCTACGGTTACCTAAAGATGATCAGTTTCATCCTGAATTAGCAAAACAAGTGCATATACAACTTGAGCGTATGTATGCTTTGGTAGAAAAAATTCATGCTGGCCAGTGCCGCGGCGCAACTGGTGAAGTCATTCAAGATGTGGTGAATATTGGTGTCGGAGGGTCAGATTTAGGACCACTGATGGTGAGCCATGCCTTATCTGATTTCAAAAAATCCACATATAAGCCACTCGATGTACATTTTGTTTCGACCATTGATGGTAGTCAGCTTTCAGATTTATTGCATCAACTTCGCCCCGAAACCACGCTATTTATTATTTCTTCAAAATCGTTCGGGACCATTGATACCTTATCCAATGCGCAAACAGTTCGTTTATGGCTCGAAAAAGCACTTGGACAAGAATCACAAATTTTAAAGCATCACTTTATTGGCGTATCTACCAAAGCAGATAAAATGACAGAATGGGGTATTGCAGCCGAAAACCAATTTTTGCTCTGGGATTGGGTAGGCGGTCGCTATTCACTTTGGTCATGTATTGGTTTACCGATTGCACTGACAATTGGTGTTGATGGCTTTAAACAACTGTTAGCTGGCGCATATGCAGTAGACCAGCATTTTCAGACGGCACCTTTCGAACACAATATTCCTGTATTAATGGGCTTATTGGGTGCGTGGAATAATAATTTTCTTAATATTCAAACGCATGCTGTACTGCCCTATGATGGACGATTGAAATATTTCGCCTCTTATTTGCAGCAGTTAGAAATGGAATCCAATGGTAAATCGATTCAGCGTAATGGTCAAAAAGTGGGCTGGAATACTTGCCCGATTATATGGGGAGAAGTGGGACCAAATGCGCAGCATGCTTTTTACCAATTGCTGCATCAAGGCAGTCAAGCAGTGAGTTGTGATTTTATTGCGCCAGTGCAGCGCTATCAGGCCCAACAATTTACCTATGTCGATAATGCAGAGGCGCTGGTGGAACAGCATCATTTGGCCTTATCCAATTGTTTGGCTCAATCGCGCTTACTGGCATTTGGTAATCAAGCTTTAAATCAACAAGAAGTACAAGATTTGCCGGAATATAAACAATATGAAGGTAATCAACCAAGTTCAACCATTTTATTGCAAGAGCTAAATCCATATAGTTTGGGAATGTTGATTGCAATGTATGAACATAAAGTTTTTGTACAGTCGGTGCTTTGGAACATTAACCCGTTTGATCAATGGGGTGTAGAAAAAGGCAAAGAAATTGCCAATCAGCTACTTCCAATATTAAATGGTGATCGAAAGGATATTGCGGATTTAGATGGTTCAACGCAAGGCTTACTACAAATATTATTAGGAAAAACCAATGGCTAAAATTTTAGTAACAGGTGGTGCAGGTTATATTGGTTCACATACTTGTATTCAACTTTTGAGCGCAGGGCATGAGGTTGTTGTACTGGACAATTTATCCAACAGTTCTGTCGAATCTTTAGCACGTGTTCAAACGTTGGCAGCTAAAAAATTAGATTTTGTTGAAGGTGATATTCTCGATCAGCAAATTTTAGATCAAATTTTTAAGCATCATTCTATTGATGCAGTAATTCACTTTGCAGGTTTAAAAGCTGTGGGTGAAAGCCAAAAAGAGCCGCTAAAATATTTTGAAAATAATATCTCGGGTTCTATTAGCTTGGTTAAAGCGATGGAGCGTGCTCAAGTTTTTAAGTTGGTCTTTAGTTCATCAGCAACCGTTTACGATGAAGCCAATATTTCACCTTTGAATGAAACCATGCCTACAGGTATGCCAAGTAATAACTATGGTTATACCAAACTGATTGTTGAGCAATTACTAGAGAAATTATCGGCTGCAGATGAGCGTTGGTCAATCGCTTTGCTGCGTTATTTTAACCCTGTAGGCGCACATCAAAGTGGTCAAATTGGTGAAGATCCACAAGGGATACCCAATAATTTGATGCCTTATGTCACACAGGTGGCAGTCGGCCGTCGTGATAAGTTGTCAATTTTTGGCAATGATTATGACACGGTAGATGGTACAGGTGTGCGTGATTATATTCATGTGGTTGATTTGGCCAATGCACATTTATGCGCATTGAATCATCGTTTAAAAACGCAAGGATGCCGCGCTTGGAATATTGGAACAGGTCAGGGTTCATCTGTTTTGCAAGTGGTGAAGACTTTTGAACGGGTGAATCAGATGCCCGTTGCCTATAACATTGAACCCCGTCGTGCAGGGGATGTTGCAATTTCGTTTGCAGATAATGCGCGCGCAATTGCTGAGTTGGGTTGGCAACCCAAATACAGTTTAGAAGATATGTTGGCAGATAGTTGGAACTGGCAAAAACAAAATCCGAATGGATACAACTAAGATTTAAATTTAGTGTGTAAATTCATTAAAGACAGTGTGGCGAATTTTGTATTTGCCATACTTCTAACTATTTTACTTAAATATTGAGTCGTGTATTGATTGTGCAAAAATAATAATAGATCTTATCTTTTATTTGAAAAAAATCGTTATCATATGTGAAAGATAAATTGATTGAAATAATATATGAAATATCAAATCCTTAGAGTTTTATCACTTGCGATTTTTTCTTCTCTAGCTCTGCCGGTTTACGCTCAAGGGATCATTTTGAATAATAATGATCTACGTACAGATCTAAATTGGCTAAACCAACAAGGTGTGATCCAAATTAGCACTTCGACTTGGCCATTGAGCGGTGAAGAAATTCAGCGTGCATTATCTACTGCGAAAATTGAAAATAATGCTCAGCAGAAAGTTGTCAATTCGGTTATGGCAAATTTAGAAGCAGAAAATACCTCTATTAAGCTCGCTTTATTTGCTGAAACAGATCCACAAAACATCCCGCAAAAATTTGCAGATGAGCAAAAATCTCAATATCAAGCAGCACTTGAACTAAATGCAGGTGGAGCTCAATGGGATGCACGACTTCGTGTAAATGCCGAAAAAGATCCAATTATTGATAACGGTCATGATGTCAATGTAGAAGGCTCATATCTTGCGGGAAAATTGTGGAATCAATGGTTGATTGCTGGTCAAATCCCTACCTATTGGGGTCCTGGACATGAGGGTAGCTTAATTCGTGGTGATGCAAGCCGTCCAGTCTATGGTTTTACCATGCAGCGTGCTGAACAACAAGCATTTGAAACAAAGTGGCTGTCTTGGATCGGGCCTTGGCAATACCAAGCTTTTGCGGGGCAATTAGATGATTACCATGCAATTCCAGACGCCAAACTATTAGGATTTCGTTTAACTGCACAGCCATTGCCGTACTTGGAGCTTGGTGCTTCTCGAATTCTTCAATGGGGAGGTGAGGGGCGGTCAGAAAGTTTTGACTCATTATGGAATGCGATTAAAGGTAATGACAACTTTGATGATGGTGCTCTAGATAAGTCTAATCAAATAGCAGGTTTTGATGCACGCCTTAATTTAAACCACTGGGGTGGTGTGCCGATTAGCCTTTATGGGCAATATGTCGGTGAAGATGAAGCTGGGCTTCTTCCTTCAAAAAAAATGTATTTAGCAGGTATCGATTATTCTTCACAATTCAATAATATGCCATTTCAATTATATACGGAATGGGCAGATACTCGAACCAATCGTGATGTGCTTGGTATTTCTTATGAACATCGTAACTATAAGGATGGTTATTACCAACACGGCTTCCCGTTAGGGCATGCCATGGGTGGGGATGGTCAAATGCTAAGTCTCGGTGGAGACATTCGCTTTGATGTTATGAATCGCTTAAATGGGCGAGCAATGGTGGCAAAAGTTAATCAATCAAATTCGATAAATAATCAGGCATTTACTCAAAAAGATGAAATTAAAGCTTTAGATCTTACTTGGACACATTACTTAAAACCAAATGCGCCATTGAAACTGAATGGATGGGTGAGTGATTCTGATGTCTATGGTCAAGATGCGGGAGTTTCAATAGGTGTGGAAATTCCTTTAGACCGCTCATTATTTTAATTATTGTCGGTTTTAAGATATTTAAATTAAAAAGACCATTCAACGCTTTACGGGTTGAATGGTTTTTTATTTAGGTCAAAAGAAAATTAACCTTGAATGAGTTGTGTGAGTTCATCCACGTAGGCTTGCATTGGTTTTGGGTTTTGATCGGCGCGACTTTCAATGTTTAAGCGTAAGAGCGGTTCAGTATTTGAAGCACGTACATTTAAACGCCAGCTTTCAAAGTTTAGGCTTACACCATCAGTACGGTCAATAGAAGGATTTTGATCTGCAAAATGATCAAAAATCTTTTGAATTGTGACTTGGGTATCTTGAACTTTAAAATTGATTTCGCCAGAGCAAGGGAATTTAGTGATCATCTCTTCAACCAATGAGGACAAAGATTGTCCAGTTTCAGACATTACAGAAACAACCAACAACCATGGAATCATTCCACTATCGCAATAAGAAAAATCGCGGAAATAATGGTGTGCAGACATTTCACCGCCATAAACGGCATTGTGTTCACGCATTTTGTCTTTAATAAAGGAATGTCCTGATTTCGACTGAACAGAGATGCCTTGATATTTCTCTACAACATCAAAAGTGTTCCAAATCAGACGTGGGTCGTGGACAATTTTTTCGCCTGATTGTTTCAGTAAGAAGGCTTGTGCTAAAAGGCCAACAATATAATAACCTTCAATGAACTGTCCTTTTTCATCAAA
>BCQK01000091.1_pt1 | contig 10462 bp, 10 predicted proteins | sample 1008131 | NCBI WGS metagenome assembly BCQK01 (sample SAMD00035458, study PRJDB4067) | museum specimen metagenome | isolation source: Liagora japonica specimen isolated from | place: Japan
GCTACATCAACCGGTACAATCGCTTCGATTTGGGTGGTGTTTTCTTTAATGGCTTCTTCTTCCATTAAACGTAATATCGATAGTGCGAGTGACTCAGTGCTACGAATAGTACCTTGGCCATGACAACGTGGGCACAAATGTGCTGCAGATTCTTCTAGAGAAGGGCGTAAACGTTGGCGTGACATTTCCATTAAACCAAATCGAGAAATACGGCCTAATTGAACACGTGCACGGTCATGATGTACGGCATCACGTAAGCGATTTTCAACTTCACGTTGATGACGTACTGGCGTCATGTCAATAAAGTCGATAACCACTAAACCGCCTAAATCGCGAAGACGTAATTGACGCGCAATTTCATCAGCAGCTTCTAGGTTAGTATTGAGGGCGGTTTCTTCAATGTCACCGCCTTTTGTGGCGCGTGCCGAGTTGATATCAATTGATGTTAGCGCTTCAGTTGGGTCAATAACAATTGAACCACCAGAAGGTAAGCGTACTTCACGTTGGAATGCAGATTCAATTTGCGATTCTATTTGGAAGTGAGTAAATAAGGGTACTTCCGACTCGTACAGTTTTACACGCTCAACAAAATCAGGGCGCACTAAGCCAATGTGCAGTTTCGCTTCTTCATAAATACGTGGATGGTCGATAAGAATTTCACCTACATCACGACGTAAGTAGTCTCGAATTGCACGGACAATGACGTTACTCTCTTGATGAATTAAGAATGGCGCAGCTTTGCTTTGAGCGGCTTCTTGAATGGCATCCCAGTGGTGTTGTAGAACTTTTAAGTCCCACTTTAATTCGGTTGATTCTTTACCTACACCCGCAGTACGCACGATTAAGCCCATGCCGTTTGGCACTTCAAGCTCTGACATTGCTTCTTTTAATTCTGTACGTTCATCGCCTTCAATACGACGAGAAATACCGCCAGCACGAGGGTTATTTGGCATCAGTACAAGGTAAGAACCGGCTAAACTAATAAAGGTTGTCAGTGCAGCCCCTTTGTTGCCGCGCTCTTCTTTATCAATTTGTACTATGACTTCTTGGCCTTCTTGCACCACTTCTTTGATGTTAGGACGACCTTGGAAAGAATAACCTTTCGGGAAGTATTCGCGGGCAATTTCTTTGAGCGGTAAGAAACCATGGCGATCGGCGCCATAATCCACAAACGCAGCTTCGAGTGAAGGTTCTACGCGGGTAATTTTACCTTTGTAAATATTTGATTTTTTTTGTTCGTGACCAGGACTTTCAATGTCTAGATCATACAGTTGTTGCCCGTCTACAAGGGCAACACGCAACTCTTCTGATTGAGTTGCATTAATTAACATACGTTTCATGATGACGTGATTCTTCTAAATGAGGTCATCAAACAACACGATTTTCTGCATTACGGGCCTGAATTAATCGGTATAACCTCACGGTTAGTTTCAGGCAATTAGGTGCTCATCACTGTAAAACGCAGTCGCTGCGTGTCGCATCCTATTTATGGCTTATTTTCTAATGTTTACAAAAACAAGGAATTCGTTGACTAACAACCAACCCCATAAATTATGGTAATTTAATCCGTTAATGCCCAAGTCGAATCGGTTTGTTTGATAACAAGCTAAAATTTTGTTCGAATTTGGGGGCGATTTACTGCAGCTAAATTGAAATATTAACTGAATACTTACGGTTTAATTGTCGAAACGTTTTTTGTCGTTTTTTATTTATATACAATTTGCAAATCAATGACTTGCTACCGATAAAGCTCATTTTCTTAATTGCAGTTCTTTCGCATTTGGTGAAAGTTGTGAACACTTTATCCACTGTTTACTCTCAACCTGAGCGCAAATATAGCAACAAACACTATTTTCATCAATCAAAAGCCCATAATCTTTCGTGTATTTATTTCAAGTCGGCCATGGTCATAGCCAATCATTTGCAAGATAAGGTACACTATTGCGGTTACTACTATATGGCGCATCATGAATACTGAAATTACCCCCCAAGTTGAATACGTGACTATCGATGACGATAATGTTGAACAACGAATCGATAATTTTCTACTGACTAAATTAAAAGGCGTACCTAAAAGCATGATCTATCGGATTGTGCGAAAGGGTGAAGTGCGCGTGAACAAAAAGCGCATCAAGCCTGAATATAAATTACAACACGGTGACATCGTTCGAGTTCCACCTGTGCGCGTAGCCGAAAAAGATAATCGTACAGCACCGTCGGCGAATTTATCTCGAGTATCACAGCTTGAGGACCGAATTATCCACGAAGATAATCATTTAATCGTGATGAACAAACCCGCGGGTATTGCCGTGCATGGTGGTAGTGGGGTGGATTATGGTGTCATTGAGGGATTACGCTCACTGCGACCACAACAAAAGTTTTTAGAGTTGGTTCATCGTTTAGATAAAGACACCTCAGGTGTGTTACTGGTTGCTAAAAAACGCAGTGCGTTAAAGCATTTGCACGAGCAGTTGCGCAGTAAAACCATGCAAAAAGATTATTTGGCATTAGTGCGTGGCGAATGGCAGGCAAGTGACAAGGTGGTTAAAGCCCCACTGCTAAAAATTACCTTAAAATCTGGCGAACGAATTGTACGCGTCAATAAAGAAGGTAAAGAGTCGGAAACGCGCTATAAAATTATGCAACGGTATCAGGGTTGTACATTAGTTAAAGCCAGTCCTGTCACCGGGCGTACCCATCAAATTCGTGTACATTGTCAATATGCTGGCCATGCTATCGCATGCGATGATAAATACAGTGAGCAGCAATTTGACGACAGTATGCGAGCCCTCGGGTTAGACCGTTTGTTTTTACACGCTGCGGAACTTAAATTTACCCATCCTGAAAACAACGAAATCATGCAGGTCAAAGCGCCACTGGACGAAGTATTACTCAATACATTGGAAAAGCTTAAACGCACTTAAGCAAGGTTGTTGCTGTGTTAAATCAATAAAGTAAGGCATAACGTGAAGAGTCAAGACAGAGCATTTGATTTAGTCATTTTTGATTGGGATGGTACCTTGATGGACACTGTGGGTAAGATAGTGTCTTGCATGCAAAGCGTAGCGCAAGAGCTGGCGTTAACTGTACCGACTGAACAACAAGTGAGAGATGTGATTGGATTGTCTTTGCCTACCATCATGCCGATTTTGTTTAGCGAGCATCAAAATCACCAACAGATTATTGATTGCTATCGTCGCCATCATTTTGCGAGCGATTACCCAACGCCGTTATTTGATGGCGTTGAAGTCTTGATTAAACAGTTACATGAAGCTGGTTATCAACTGGCTATCGCTACAGGTAAAGCGCGGGAAGGCTTAGACAGAGTGCTCGAGCTAACGGGTCTTGGGCAGTACTTTCATGCATCGCGTTGTGCCAGCGACTCGCAAAGTAAGCCGCATCCAGAAATGCTTCATGCTTTGTTAAGTCATTTTGCGGTGAGTGCCGATAAGGCGATAATGATTGGTGATTCTGTCCATGATTTAACCATGGCCAACAATGCTAATATGGCCAGCATTGGGGTAAGTTATGGTGCCCATGATGAGGCTCGGCTTAAAGGGCTTGCTCCTTTGGCCATTGTGAATACTCCTGCTGCAATCCGTCAATACTTGTAATACGCAACGCTATAAAACGATGGGCTTGTAGACTATTGTGTACAAACCCTTCATTTTATAGCCTGCTTTTATCATCAATGTTGACTCAGTACATCCATACCCTGTTGTTCTAATAGCCCAATAAGCTTAATCAATGGCAACCCAATTAATGTATTGGGATCATCTCCTTCTAATTTGCTAAATAGGGCAATTCCGAGTCCTTCGCTTTTAAAACTGCCGGCACACCATAATGGTTGTTCTGTTTCGACGTAATAACGGATCTGTGCGTGTGTTAATGTTTTAAAATGAACGGTAAAAGGTTCGATGCACGATAACATCTGCTGAGTTGTGTTGTGGTAGACGGCAAGCCCGGTATAAAAGGTGATGGCTTGTCCTGATGCCGCAGAAAGCTGTGCGATAGCATTATCTATGGTATGAGGTTTACCAATAATCTGGCCATTAATAACCGCCACTTGATCTGAACCTATCACCAATTGTGGTTTATCGGTTTTTGATGCCAGTTGCGCTCCAGCGAGGGCTTTTTGTTCTGCTAAGCGTTGGACTAATGCTGGTGCGGTTTCATTTTGCAGAGGTGTTTCGTCTATATCTGGACTAACACAATCAAATGGCAACATGAGTTTTTGCAGTAAGTGTTGACGAAACGGCGAGGTTGATGCGAGTACAAGTTTGAAATTCATCGATTAATTGCCAGTAATTTTTAGTTGGTCATCATTTATCTGTGAGTTTACTGTATTCATTGGGTCAAATGGAGTATTTTTCACCGAGTAATGCTTGTGTGAGAGGGCTTGGTTCGGTAAAATTTGGCAACTTTCAAATTCAATGCCAGATAAAAGAATACCTAATTAGTCAGTGTTAGGTGAGGTTACCGTATTTTTACGGAAATTTTCTTTGACTCTAGCGTTTTCAAACTATAATATGCGCGCCTTATGCAAACAGTAAAGATACCGGTTTCAATTGATCCTATACGCGCTGCCTCTAGTGGTCTTCGTTATGAAGGTTACGTACCAGGTAAGCAACTAAAGCGATTAAGCGAGTTATGTACCGGCGACTGTTCCGACGTAGTTGTGTCGTTGGAATGTGGCGTCGACTTACAGGGGATAGTCTACCTTCGCGGGAAGGCTGTGACGGAGCTCACTCTGCTATGTCAACGTTGCATGACACAATATACTACTGAGGTTACGGTCGACTTTTGTTTTAGTCCTTGTCGGACTGAGGCAGAAATCGATGAGCTCCCGGATGCGTATGACCCAATTGAGTGTAATGAGATTGGTGAAATACGTCTGCATCAATTGATTGAAGATGAATTGATAGTCGCTATGCCTATCATCCCAATGCATGAAGACACTGATTGTAATTTGGGATCGAAAGATATAGTTGTAGGCGAGATCGAACCCGCTCATGAGGAGCGTCCAAATCCGTTTGCAGTGTTAGAAAAACTGAAGAGCAAGTAATCTAGGAGACAGGTCAAATGGCTGTACAACAGAATAAAAAATCACGTTCAAAGCGCGGCATGCGTCGTTCACATGATTCATTGGGCACTGCTCAATTATCAGTAGACGCAACTAGCGGTGAATTACATCTACGTCACAACGTGACTGCTGATGGTTTCTACCGCGGTAAAAAGGTAATCAACAAGTAATTTGTTGATTATCTGATGACAAATCTGACGCTTGCGTTAGATGCGATGGGGGGCGATCACGGTCCCCACGTGACAGTGCCTGCAGCGATGCAGGCATTGAAATTTCATACAAACCTCAAAATTATTTTGGTTGGTAATCAAACCGAAATTCAACAGTATTTACCCTCAGCACCTTCTGCCGATTTAGACCGCATCGAAATCATTCATACCACTGAAGTTGTCACCATGTGTGATAGGCCCGTTCATGCTTTGCGTTCACGTAAAAATAGCTCAATGAGAGTTGCGCTTGAATTAGTACGTGACGGAAAAGCGGCCGCTTGCGTTAGTGCGGGTAACACGGGTGCGTTGATGGCCATGGCTAAAGTGTTATTAAAAACCTTACCTGGTATTGATAGGCCAGCATTAGTGTCTTGTTTACCTGCAGTGACAGGTAAGCCGGTTTATTTGCTGGACTTAGGCGCAAATGTGTCTTGTGATTCAGAAGCGTTATTTCAATTTGCCATTATGGGCTCAGTATTATGTGAGGCAGTCCATAAAAAAGCCCGCCCTAAAGTGGCATTATTAAACGTGGGTATTGAAGAAGTAAAAGGTAACGACCAAGTCCAACAAGCTGGGCAATTATTACAGCACACTGACCAAGTCAATTACATCGGCTTTGTCGAAGGCGATGAAATCTATACCGGTAACGTAGATGTCATTGTGTGTGACGGTTTTGTGGGTAATATTACCCTTAAAGCCTCAGAAGGTATTGCCAAGCTCTTAGTACATCAATTAAAGCGTGGTTTAAAAGACGGCTTTTTTGTACGTTTACTCTCCAAACTCATCGCTCCACACATACAAGCAGTACTCAGCAAGATGAACCCCGACCACTATAATGGTGCAAGTCTGATAGGATTGCGCGGAATAGTAGTAAAGAGTCATGGTAACGCTGATGAAGCTGCATTTTTACAAGCATTAAATTTAGCAGCAACAGAAGCAAAACGTCGTCTTCCTGAAATGATTAAAGATCGTTTGGAGTCGATTCTTTTAGACATCAATAGCTGATCTCATATATGCACACAAAAATTCTCGGAACAGGCAGCTATCTGCCTGTGCAAGTACGCAGCAATCAAGATCTCGAAAAAATGGTTGAAACCAGTGACCAATGGATTGTTGATAGAACCGGTATTTCTGAGCGGCGCATTGCTGCAACAGATGAGTCGGTGTCAACAATGGGCTATCAGGCTGCATTAAAAGCGCTTGAAATGGCCGGCATTGAAGCCAGCGAGCTCGATATGATTGTTTGCGGTACAACCAGTGCAACGAATGCATTCCCCGCAGCAGCCTGCGAAATTCAAGCTCTACTCGGTGTGAGTAATATTCCTGCGTTTGATATTGCCGCTGCCTGCTCAGGCTTTGTCTATGCCTTATCAGTTGCAGACCAATTTGTTAAAACCGGTGCAGCCAAAAAAGTATTGGTCATCGGTGCTGATGTGCTGTCACGTCTATGTGATCCAAGCGACCGTACAACAGTAATTTTGTTTGGTGACGGTGCAGGCGCTGCAGTAATAGGTGCCAGCGATACCCCAGGTATTATTGCGACTCATATTTATGCCGATGGCAGCCAAGGTGATTTACTTAAATGCGCTTTTCCTCCGCGCTCAGGTGAAAGCTCTGAAGCCGTCAGCTTTATGACCATGAAGGGCAATGACGTATTTAAAGTGGCGGTGACTCAATTATCTAATGTGGTCACTGAAACACTAAGGTTAAATAATGTCGATAAGTCTGAAATTGATTGGTTAGTGCCGCATCAAGCCAACTTCCGCATTATTAATGCTACCGCGAAAAAACTCAGCATGAGTTTAGATAAAGTGGTGCTTACCCTTGCCAAGCATGGTAATACCTCTGCCGCGTCAGTGCCTATTGCGCTCGATGAAGCGGTGCGTGATGGCCGCATTCAACGAGGCCAATTGTTATTACTCGAAGCCTTTGGTGGTGGTTTTGCCTGGGGCAGTGCATTAATTCGTTTTTAATTTTTACAATATTTATACAGGTAAGCGTTTATGGAAAATGTTGCTTTTGTATTTCCTGGTCAAGGTTCTCAGGCCGTAGGAATGTTAGCTGAACTGGCACAATCTCATGAAATTATTGGTCAAACTTTTGCCGAGGCGAGTGAGGCTTTAGGCTACGATTTATGGGATCTGGTGGCAAATGGCCCTGCCGACACCTTAAATGAAACAGACAAAACCCAGCCAGCACTGCTTGCAGCAAGTGTGGCTATTTGGCGTGCTTATCAAGCGTCTAACAAACCAATGCCTTCATTACTCGCAGGCCACAGCCTAGGCGAATATTCGGCTTTAGTATGTGCGGGTGTGATTGAGTTTACTGATGCGGTTAAATTAGTTGAACTACGTGGTAAATTAATGCAACAAGCGGTACCGGCAGGCTCAGGCGCGATGTTTGCTATTATTGGTCTTGATGATGATGCCATAGCCAAAGCCTGTGCAGAATCAGCACAAGGGCATGTTGTCAGTCCGGTTAATTACAACAGTCCTGGGCAGGTTGTGATAGCAGGCGAGAAAGCGGCTGTTGAACGTGCCGCTGCTGCATGTAAAGCCGCTGGCGCTAAAATGGCTGTTGCCTTGCCTGTTAGCGTGCCATCTCATTGCGCTTTAATGAAACCCGCTGCCGATGAATTAGCCAAAGCATTAGTTAACGTTACTTTTTCTGCACCAAACATTAATGTGGTTAATAACGTTGATGTGGCAATGCCAACAGATGCCGATGCAATTAAAGATGCATTAGTGCGTCAATTATATTGCCCAGTGCGTTGGAGTGAGACAGTTGAGTTTATGGCGACACAAGGTGTTACAAATTTAGTTGAGTGTGGTCCTGGTAAAGTGTTAACCGGTTTAACTAAAAGAATTAATAAATCGATATCCGCTCAAGCGGTAAATGATGTTGCTTCATTTGCAGCATTAACCGAATAAAGGAGTTTTTATGAGCTTTAACATCAGTCTAGACGGCAAGGTAGCACTCGTTACCGGCGCCAGTCGTGGCATTGGCCGTGCAATTGCTGAGTCGCTACAACAAGCGGGAGCGCTTGTGATTGGTACCGCAACAAGCGAAAAGGGTGCGGCAGCAATTCAACAATACCTAGGTGACAAAGGCTTTGGGATGGTGTTAAATGTCACTGATACTCAGTCTGTTACAGATTTATATAGCCAGATCAAAGAAAAGGCTGGCGATGTAGATATACTTGTGAACAATGCTGGTATCACTCGCGACAATTTATTGATGCGTATGAAAGACGATGAATGGCAAGATATTATTGACACTAATCTGACGTCATTATTTAAATTGTCTAAACCTGTAATGCGATCTATGATGAAAAAACGTTTCGGACGTATTATCAGTATCGGTTCAGTAGTAGGTACAATGGGCAATGCTGGCCAAGTAAATTACTCGGCAGCAAAAGCTGGTTTGATAGGATTTACAAAATCTCTTGCAAGAGAGGTTGCATCTCGTCAAATAACAGTGAATGCTATTGCACCTGGATTTATTCAGACAGACATGACAGATGAGCTGACACCTGAGCAGCAACAAGCTATTATGTCGCAAGTTCCGATGGAACGTTTAGGGCAAGCACAAGAAATTGCCAATGCAGTATTGTTTTTGGCCTCAGATTCAGCCGCTTACATCACAGGTGAGACATTGCATGTGAATGGCGGTATGTACATGGTTTAAGGGCGATAGGTAGGAAACTACCTTCATTTGAGTCAGTGTTAGTGACAATTCAATGTTAATTTTTGTGGTTAGACCACAAAATCTAAGCTTGCATTGTTATCTAATTCGAATAAACTACTCGCAATCTTACGCAAGTGCGTAATTTGAATAGGAAAGAAAACTAATGAGCAACATCGAAGAACGTGTAAAGAAAATCATCATCGAGCAACTTGGCGTTAAAGAAGAAGACGTTAAATCAGCTGCTTCTTTTGTAGACGATTTAGGCGCAGATTCTCTAGACACTGTTGAATTGGTTATGGCTCTAGAAGAAGAGTTTGATACCGAGATCCCTGACGAAGAAGCTGAAAAGATCACTACTGTTCAAGCAGCGATCGATTACGTTTCTAAGAATCAGTAATCAAGAATTCACAGAAACAGGCGGCATTTATGCCGCCTGTTTTTGTTTAAAGCATTTGTAAACGCTCGTTCCATTTAATTGCATGACAACACTCCTCCTGATCCTGCTTACGTTATATCGCAATAATGGCATCGTAGCTGACTGTATTAAAAGGTGAATAGCATGTCTAAACGTCGTGTCGTCATCACAGGCCTTGGCCTTGTGACTCCTGTAGGTAATGATGTCGAGTCTTCTTGGAATGCCTTATTGGCAGGTAAGAGCGGTATTGCCCCTATTACTAAGTTTGATGCCAGTGAATTTGGGACTCGCTTTAGTGGTTCGGTAAAAGATTTTGACATCGAACAATATTTATCAAAAAAAGATGCCCGTAAAATGGACTTATTTATCCAATACGGTATGGCAGCGGGCATTCAAGCCTTAACAGATTCTGGCTTAGATATGAGCCAAGAGAACCCCGCTAGAGTCGGAACCGCAATTGGTGCGGGTATGGGCGGTATGTGGTTAATTGAGCAAGGCCATTCAGCGTTACTGAATGGTGGGCCGCGTAAAGTGTCACCATTTTTTGTACCGAGCACGATTATTAACATGATTGCCGGACATTTATCGATTATGTATGGCATGACAGGTCCTAATTTTGCGGTGACAACAGCCTGTACCACAGGCGTGCACAATATTGGTTTTGCTGCTCGTACAATTGCTTACGGTGATGCAGATGTCATGGTGGCCGGTGGTGCAGAAGATGTGACCTGTCCGTTAGGCGTTGCAGGTTTTAGTGCTGCAAAAGCATTGTCGACACGCAATGATGATCCAACAGCCGCAAGCCGTCCTTGGGACAAAGACCGCGACGGATTTGTTATTGGTGATGGTGCGGGTGTGATTGTGATGGAAGAATATGAGCATGCCAAAGCCCGTGGTGCTAAAATTTATGGTGAGCTCGTTGGTTTTGGCATGAGTGGTGACGCATTTCACATGACATCACCACCAAGCGATGGTGCGGGTGCCGCTGCAGCGATGCTTAACGCCATCAATGATGCACAAATTCAAAAAGAGCAAGTGGGTTACATTAACGCTCACGGCACCTCAACC
>BCQK01000092.1_pt1 | contig 10357 bp, 8 predicted proteins | sample 1008131 | NCBI WGS metagenome assembly BCQK01 (sample SAMD00035458, study PRJDB4067) | museum specimen metagenome | isolation source: Liagora japonica specimen isolated from | place: Japan
CATTATCGACAGTAACAATTAAGTCAGGCCTTTGCTCTCCAACAAGTTTGGCTATAGCTGGCGTAAGCCCGTAGCCATGCTTGACTCTATCAGGAACAATGTAATCAACGTTTTTAGCACCAAGAAGCCTTAGCCCTTCAACGGCTACTGATGTTGCTGTACATCCGTCACAATCATAGTCACCAACAATAATAATCTTGGAGTTGGCCATAATGTGATTAATGATGACATCTGTTGCTTCTGCCATGCCCTTCATCAGCGCAGGGTTAATTAGCTTTGTTAGAGAATACTCAATATCTCCAGGGCCATTTAGTCCTCTGTTTTGATATATTCTATTCATTAGAGGGTTTTCATGCACAAAAGCGTTGCTCTTGGCTTCTCTCTCTAAAACGGGCATGATTTTCATTAATTTAATTCCATATAGTCTTTTTTACAAGTATACCTAACCAGAGTTAATTAATCAAAAAAAAACAAACCCATAATTAATAAAAGAAAAAAAACCAGCGGAAGCTGGTTTTTTGCAATCATTAACTAATTAAGCTTTAATCTTCGCTTTCACCTGCACCATCTCGAGTGTTGTGGTAATACAGCGTTTTAACACCAAGCTTGTAAGCGTTTAGCATATCTTTGAGGATCAGCGTCATTGGCACTTTGTTGCTTTCAAACTTTGATGGATCATAGTTCGTGTTGGCAGAAATAGCCTGATCAACAAACTTCTGTATAATACCAACAATTGTCAAATAGCCAGTGTTGTCAGGGATATCCCACAATAGCTCATATTTGTCTTTTAATAAGTTAAAATCTGGAACAACTTGCTTTAAATTCCCTTCTTTGCTTGATTTAACGCTAATTAAGCCTCTTGGAGGCTCAATGCCATTGGTTGCATTACTGATCTGAGAGGATGTCTCTGATGGCATAATCGCAGACATTGTACTATTTCGCAAACCGTAAGTTAGAATATCTGATCTTAAAACATCCCAGTTTTTTAATAGCGGTTGATCGCAAACGGTATCAAGATGTTTTTTATAATTATCCACAGGCATGATACCTTGAGAATACTTAGTATCACCAAAACCAGGACATGGCCCAATTTCTTTAGCCAGCTGACATGAAGCTTTGAGTAAGTAGTATTGCATTGACTCAAATATTCTATGAGTAAGGTTATTTGCAGAACCGTCAGAGTATTTCACACCCTCTTTTGCAAGACGATTTGCAAAGTTAACAACACCGATACCAAGAGAACGGCGCTTTAATGTTGATAGTCTTGCTGCAATAACTGGATAATCTTGATAGTCCAAGAGTGCATCTAGTGCTCTAACGGCAAGTTCACACATTTCCTCCATCTCTTCTTCGGTAGTAATCAAACCAAGGTTTAAAGCAGCTAATGTACACAGTGCTATTTCACCATCTGGATCTTTAACATCATTAAGCGGTGCTGTTGGCAACGTTATTTCTAAGCATAGATTGCTCATGAATGTTGTTGCCACCTTTTCGATAAACGCGCCATATGTATTAACGTGATCCACGTTCATTGCGTAAATGCGACCTGTTGATGCTCTTTCTTGACCAAAATAGCTAAATAGCTCAACGGCACTTATGGTTTTTCGCTCAATAATAGGGTTTCTTTCTGCTTCAAGATAAAGCTGCTCAAATTTTTCTTGGTCATTAAAAAACGCTTCATACATACCTTTAACTGCAGTAGGGCAGAATAAAGAGATTACACCACCCTGCATGAGTCGTTGGTACATCAATCGATTTAATTGCACGCAATAATCAAGGTGCCTAACACGGTTGTCTTCAACTCCGCGATTATTTTTTAGCACTAACAGTGACTCAACATCTTTATGCCACATAGGATAAAAGACGGTTGCTGCGCCACCACGAACTCCACCCTGAGAACATGACTTAACAGAAGTCTGGAAGTATTTGTAGAATGGAATTAATCCTGTATGAGAAGCCTCTCCATTTCGGATTTTGCTTCCAAGGGCTCTTAGTCTGCCGCCGTTAATACCAATACCGGCACGCTGACTCACATACTTTAAGATTGATCCTGAAGTTGCTGCGATTGAATCCAATGAATCACCACAGTCTATTTTAACGCATGATGAAAACTGTTTTGTTCTCGTTCTTACGCCTGACATGATTGGTGTTGGTAGAGATATTTTGAATTGAGAGATCGCGTCATAAAAGCGCTTCACTATATTCATTCGAACATCTCTTGGATACTTAGCGAATAATGTGGCTGAAATTAGGGCGTATAAAAACTGAGGCGTCTCATAAATCTTGCAATTGGCTTTATCTGTTCTGTCTTTAACTAGATACTTGCCTTCAAGTTGATTTACAGCGGCATAACTAAAAGTCATATCACGAGAATGATCAATAAAAGAATCTATTTCATTAATCTCATCTTTTGTATAAAGATTCAAGATATCAGGATCATACAGACCTAAAGAGATAACATTGTTAATGTGCTCAAGTAGCGATGGTGGTTCAAATGTCTTATATGCTTTTTTACGAATCTGAAACATGGCCAGTCTTGCTGCAAGGTGCTGATAATCTGGTGTTTCAACAGAAATCAGATCTGCTGCAGCTTTAATGATCACATCATGTATTTTCGATGTCTCAATGTTCTCGTGAAACTGTATTTCAGCGTTCATCTCAACTTGAGAAACTGATACATTGCGAAGTCCTTCCGCTGCCCAAGTAATCACTCGGTGAATTTTTTCCAGATCAATTGGTTCTTTAGAGCCATTTCGTTTTGTAACAAGCATTTATTTTACCTTTTTCTGTTTATTGTTAATAATTTAAATTGAGATAAGATTTAAAAATAATCTACCTTGCTTTAATATCTTTCATCAAGGCTTTTTATCAAAAGTAAACATACCGATAAATGACTGCCAGACACCAAGATTGTTTTCTTTTGCCTGATTTTCGGCATCGATATAGGCTCCATTAATGCTTTCTGGCAGCCTTTTATCGATATTAAATTTACTTACACCATCTTTAATCATGCTTTTTGCAACATTTTGTTCGCCCAAAAACATCTCACAAACCATCTGCCTTTTCTTGTTGACCCCTATGCAATTAAAATCAAAAACCTGATCAATAACAACTGATTTAATAAAGTTGTCGTGATAGTCTCTTAACTGACTATACGTGTCAGTATAAGTCTCTGATTTCAAGCCATATATACTAACTCTGTATGCTTGAAATTGCTTCTTGTAATTACTTCCATTGGTCTTTGATAGGATTTTTTTAAACTCTTTTTCTTCAAAGATCTGAATCCAGAACTCGGGGAATTCATCTTGATATGCCACTTTCGCCTGGAATCGAAATGATTCAGGAAAAATTTTTTCCATATTCTCAGCAAAAGCTGAAGAAGCTAGGCATGAGTATGCTAATATTATAGAAACAAATATTGGTCTTATCATTTTTTTTTCCCAATTTTAATGTATTGATAATATCACATAGATAAAAAACATAAAGGTCTATCATGACGAAATTTATGGCATGTATTGAAAAGGTTTTGTACGAAAGCGATACAAATGGTTATTGCGTTGTTAAAGTGAAGGCTATCGGAGATAAAAGCGAGGGTGTCATTAGAAATGCCACAGGTAAAAATGACGTTATTGTTACTGGGACGTTTTATAGCCCTGTAGTGGGAAAGTTTATTAGTTGTGAGGGGGAGTTCAAAAGCAACCCTAAGTATAATAATCAACTAGGTTTTTCAGCATCTGCAATTTTGTTGTCTCGGCTTGACAACCATAATTTTACCCGTGATTTTTTTGAGTCCCCTCTGTTTAGAGGGGCCGGAAAGCAGTATGCATCAATAATTTACGGTGCTTTTGGTGACAGCCTTTCTGATGTTCTTACAAACGATCCTTTGTCGATTCATAACGAAACAGGAATAAAAAAAGCGGATCTTATCGCGATAATTACTGAGTGGCAGAGATTGAGTAAAATTAATGCCTTTGATAACTATAACTTCTTGAGAAACTTAAGCCTAACAACAGAGCAATCTGTTGGGCTTTTATCTACATTCGGCTCAAAAACGAAACACATCATCATTGAGAACCCCTATGAGATTATGTCCAATCAATCAATTGGTTTTTCAACAGCGGATAGCGTTGCGTTGTCGATGGGAATGGATAATTTGCACTATTGCCGAATGGGAAATGCAATTGGTTATTGCATGAATTATTTTAAGTCGATTGGAAACATTGGCGTTAACCTTAACTCTGTACTTACCATGTCACAAAAGTTGATAAGAGTTGAGCGTGAAAAAATCAGTGAATTTATCGAAACGAGAGTCGACAGAAAAACAATGTTTCTTATGAATGATGATAATAACCTTAGATTCCTTATTGACTCATCTTTGTATGAGACAGAAATGTCCTGTGCAGAGCAAATCAAAAGAATAATGACATCACCATTTCAAGGTCGGCACAAGCCCCTTAGGCTTGATGATTCTTTTCTTAAACAGAAGCAATTGCAATCAATAAAAACTGCCCTTTATTCAAAAATGAGTATCGTTACTGGTGGGCCAGGATATGGTAAGACCACTGTAGCAAAGTCGATTATTGAATCACTAAAACAGTCGTCCAATGATAATGGTAGAATAGTTCTTGCTGCACCTACAGGTAAAGCTGCTGGCCGACTATCAGAATCAACTGGAATGGAGGCGCAGACAATCCACTCGCTTCTTGGATATGATGAAGCCAGTGGGTTCAGTGGAAAAGAGCGAAAGATCCTTGATTTGGACACGTTACTAATTGATGAAATGTCTATGGTTGACATTGTGACTTTTCATGAAACACTTTTGTCTCTTCCGTCTCACGCAAGGCTTATACTTGTCGGCGATGATGATCAGCTAAGTAGTGTCGATGTTGGGAACGTATTAAATGATTTAATTCGTTCTGGTGTTGTTCCAAAAACAAAGCTTGATGAAGTTGTTCGCCGAGATAAGGATAGCGAGATCAACCTTGCTGCTGATTGTATTAATAATGGCATAATGCCAAATCTTGACGGCAATGCTGACTTTATTTTTATTGAGGCAGATACCGATGTTGATGTTTATAATGAATGTATGAATCTCATTAAGACAACACTGCCTTTGACTCATGGTATTAGCCACAGAAACACCCTCCTCCTATCGCCAAAATGGGCAGGTATAGATGGTGTAGATAACTTCAACTCTAAAATAAGAGATGTTGTTAACCCCGTCTCTGCAGGCAAGTTTAGTGTTAATAAATACGGAAAAACATTTCGAGTTGATGATGTTGTAATGCAGACAAAAAATAACCGTGATTTAGATATCAGTAATGGAGACACCGGTGTTATTTCATTTATATCATTGGAAAAAGGTAATTCTCATGCCATTGTTGATTTTGATGGCAAGAAAAAGAAGCTTTCGATTAACGAACTTTTTTCAATGAAGCTTGCTTACGCACTCACCATCCATAAGTCTCAAGGGTCTGAAGCGGAAGCCGTTATTATTCCTTTATCAAAAAATCATGAAAACATGCTTTCAAGAGAACTTTTGTATACCGGCGTAACCCGTGGTAAGAAAATTGTTTATATCGTTGGTAGCAAAGATGTTCTTGAGAAAAGTATTAAAAATCTTGAAAAGAAGAACAGGAAAACATTTTTAATGAGTCATTTGCAGAAAATACTTCCTCAGCTGCCAAAGGAAATGGACGTCAGGAAAAGGAATGATAAAAGAGAACATTCTCCATCAATTTAAATGAAAAGGCCTCAAATTAATTGAGGCCTTTCTGTTTTTACTGGCTGCCTAGCTTATGCTTAAGACTGAAACAACCACTGATGCAACGGTGGCTAATGCTAGAAATGAAGTGATAATGTAGTTAAAGTTTATCTTTGAGGTAAGGCTCTTGATTGTTAAGACCTGATCTCTGGCGATTGTTCGAATTTTATTGTTCGAGTCAATTGCTCTTGATAGATTGCCGCGTAGTGTAAGAATTTGAGTTTTCAAGAATGAATTATGATCTTCTGCTTGCTGCTTAGTTATTCTGAGGTTTTCAATTTGACTTTGAAGATCGTGCACTTTGTTTTGCATATGGATCATGCCAAGACTAATGTCACTCATATCAAGATTGTTTAGCTCTTCAATTTCCATTTTAAGAGATGCAACTGTTTGCTCTAGTTCAGAAAGCTTGCTTGTTAGATCATGCTCGCTGCCTTTTAGTGCAGCTATTTGCTCTGCTGCAAATTCATAATTGGCCGTTGCTTCATTCAGTTTTCGAATGTATTCGCGATTATTATTTCTTTCATTTGCAAGCTCTTGCTCAACTACATTGTATTCTTTTTTAGAAATATAGTTACCTGAGTTGTAATGAGACTTCAATTGTTCCATTTGATAATTGGCATTATTAATGTGAGCTTGAGACTCTTGCTTGATCATCATGGTGTGTTCGGCAAGTGACTTTTCAAACTCAGACTTAATGGCATTTAACTCAATTTCTTTATCTTTGTTAAAAGCAATTCTAGCCAGTGCTATGTCGTCCTCTGCTTTCTGAATCGCTTTTGATAACTGGAGTGTAAGCTGTGCAGAACGCTCTTTTTCAGAAAGATACTTTCCTGTTTCTGCATCACGCTCTTTTGAAACGGCTAATATACGCTGGCTCATTTCACTTCGTTCTTGAAGATGGCGTTGCTCTTGTTCCATCTTCTTTGAAAGAATAGCAGAGTCTTTTGCCATGTGATATTCGGCGGCGTTTGCTGGTGGACGTCTTAATATCGAGCAAATGTCATTATACTCAAGCACAATTTCTTTTGCGTTGTCAGCATAAATACCGAATTTTTCTCGATAGCTTAACGCCGATACTCTATTCTCCCAATCTTCCCATGGAATATCGATACCATTTTGACTGGTGATAAAAGAGTGTATGTTCGAAAATCCCATGCTGCCAGCAATGCTGTAGATAGGGATTTCTGTGTTCTTGTCTTTTAGTGCGTCACACACAGGGATCCCGGCTGCAGAGGCAATACTCTGAAGCTGAATAGCCCAGTCCATAACCTTTAGTGATGCTTTTACTTCACGTAAATCGTCATTTCGAGGGGAACCCTTACTCATTTTGATGACATTTTGTGCTTCTGCCATGATCCTACCTTCTTATTATTCTATACAAAACATGCTTTCGGATAATACATTCAAACTTAATTGAATGCAAAAAAATGTTTTCTTTTTTAATAAATAAAATAATGGTGTGGTATAATATCAAAAAATAAAACTCAGTAGGTGCTAAATGAGCAACGTTACACTTATCGATGATCCAAAATCAGCACTTAAAAGCCACTTTGGTTATGATGATTTTCGTAGTGATCAAGCCGATATTATTTCAAAGATCCTTGAAGGCAAGGATGTCCTTGCTGTTATGGCTACCGGTGGCGGTAAGTCATTGTGCTTCCAAGTCCCAGCGATATGTATGAAGGGAACAGCAATCGTAGTGAGCCCGCTTATTTCCTTGATGAAAGATCAGGTTGATGCATTAACGTCAAAAGGTGTTTCAGCGGGTCTTCTTAACTCATCTTTAGATGCTGAATCTTCGGCTAAGGCAATTAATAAATTAAGTAGCGGTCAATACAAAGTGTTTTATGTGTCACCGGAAAGACTGTGCACAGAAGACTTTAAAAATCTAATTAAGGGAATTGATGTTTCTTTCTTTGCTATTGATGAAGCTCACTGCGTTAGTACATGGGGTCACGACTTCCGAATAGCGTTTACCAAAATCAAATCTGTTTTTACTGAAGTTGAGCAGGCTCTTGGTCGTAGAATCAGCAAGGCTGCCTTTACCGCAACAGCAACAGATCTTATTAGAAAGGACATTATTGCTCAGCTAGATATGGATGAGCCTGAGGTGTTTGTTGGTAGTTTCGATAGGCCGAATATTGAACTTCATGTTCGTTAGACTAACAGCAAAAATGCTGAATTGATTGATATCATTAGTCAGTCAGAGAAAGAACCTACGATTATTTACACTGCAACCGTTAAGGCTGCTGATGCGGTTTATAGCATGCTTAGTGCAAATGGGTTTTCGACTGGTATTTATCATGGTCGTCTCAAGCCTGAAGTGAAAACTGCAATGCAGGATAAGTTTCTTAATAATGAAATTCAAATTATCGTTGCCACTAACGCATTTGGCATGGGTGTTGATAAGCCTGATGTGAGAAAGGTGATTCATTATCAAATGCCCGGCAATATCGAGAACTATTACCAGGAAGCGGGCCGTGCTGGTCGTGATGGAAAGAACTCCAAGGCGATTATGCTATTCAGCGCAAGAGACCGTGGCCTACAAGAGTTCTTTATCAATATGACATTCCCGTCAAAGGATGCGATTATCGCTGTTCAAGCGGCCGTTGCGGCGCTTTGTGACGGACATCCGGCTAACCTTAATACCTCTTTGATTTCTCAAGTGGCTCCTGATACTGTTCCTGAAAATCAAATTGGATCGATACTGCGCATATTGGAATCAAATGGCGCAATCGAGATAAAGAACCTAGATCTGGAATATGATGGCAACTTTGCTATTGAACCACTTGATATTAATAAGGAAATTGACCTTGATTACCTTGCGGTAAGGCGTCGGGTTGTTGCGAGCAACCTAAATGCAATGGAACGCTTTTGCAAAACAGAAATGTGTAGAAGAACAAACATACTTCGATATTTTGACCAGGAACAGAATTGCTCAAATTGCGGAACCTGTGATACCTGTATTTCAAGAGAATACCATAACGCTAAAATTAACAGCATTATTCCAGAGGAAACTTTGAAGTGTGTAATAGCGACCATTGATGAGCATCAAGGTCGCTATGATGAAAAGATGATACACAATATCCTTTTGGGTGCAAATAGCTCTACGATAAAAAGAAAGCATCTTGATAAATATGAGCATTTTGGTGCATTAAAATCCTGGGCTAAAAGCGATATGTTGCAACTGATAGAAAAGTGCATCAGTGAAAAGTTGGTTATTCGATCTAATTTGAATCCACTTAATTTGGTTGTGACATCTGCTGGAATTAGCGTTATTGATGGTTCAAAGCCAAAATCAATTTTAGCGGCAGACGTCTCTAAAAGCTTAGTGAGTCCTTCATCGATAGATAACGCATTAAGTGGCACTCGCGTGCATAGCACTCATGATGTTTTTGATACTATTTTGTATGAAAAACTAAGTAAGTATCGTGACTTTTTGGCAGCGAAGCACAATAAACCGCCATTTATGATTTTTACAGATAAAACACTGAAGCTTCTAGCAACAACGGTTCCTAGTGATGCAAAAGATCTTGAGTTGGTTGGCTTGTCTCCAAATCGAATTAATCTATTTGGTGAAAACTTAATTACAGCCATATCAAATCACCATGCAAAGAAAAACAGTAAAAAAGAATTAAATGCAGAATCTCCAGACTTAATAATGTAGGAATAACAATAAAATGAAAGGCAAACTTTTTGTCGTCGATGCTATCGATGGAGCTGGAAAAACATCAACAATAAATCACTTGGCTAAATTGTTGTTGTCTTATGGTGTTGATGTAAAAGTGACAAGAGAGCCTGGTGGAACACCAATGGCTGAAGAAATAAGAAATGTGCTTATTGCAAATAGAGATGAGCCAGTTAATGATGTTACTGAGGCCTTATTAATGTTTGCATCTCGATGTCAGCATTATCACAACCTCATTAAACCATCGGTTGAGCAAGGGGTATTTGTGGTTAGCTCAAGATTCACAACGTCAAGTTATGCTTATCAGCATTATTCTCGGGGTCTCGATATTCAGATTATCAGAGATCTAGAAAAGATGGTGCTTGGTGATTTTAGACCTGACATGACGTTTATTCTCGATGTATCTCCTGAAGTATCGATGCAAAGAGCGATAGAAAGAAATGAACTTGATCGTATTGAGCAGTCAGGCATAGAGTTTTTTCATAAAGCCCGAGCGGGATATCTCGCCCAGGCGGCAGAAAGCCCTGAACGATTCATTGTTATTGATGCTAATCAATCATTGAAAGGTGTTCTTTTCGATATCTCAAAAGAGGTTAGCATCCTAATGGGAAAAGGTCTTTAATGAATATCAAGACATCATTGTCGAATAACGTTATATCCATGCAGGGAAGAGAGAACAAGTCTGTTTTCTCTTCTAGTGATGATGCGATAAAGGCCATCATGGATAAGGTTGTAAAAGCAAAGGAAAAGGACAGAAAATCAAAAATTGAAGAATCTTTTGGGATAAAATAAAAAATCCTGCAGTCATTAATTGCTGCAGGATTTATTTTTGTAATTAATACCCAGATTGCTTAGCCATAATAATAAATGATGATGGAGACATACTATGCTCAATATTGCTT
>BCQK01000093.1_pt1 | contig 10313 bp, 12 predicted proteins | sample 1008131 | NCBI WGS metagenome assembly BCQK01 (sample SAMD00035458, study PRJDB4067) | museum specimen metagenome | isolation source: Liagora japonica specimen isolated from | place: Japan
TCCTCCGATTACAGCTACATCCACTTGACCGTTTGCTACACTCCAAGAAATTAAACGCGTTGAATGAACTTGCAATTGCACAGTAACCTGAGGATAACGCTGCCTAAATAAGCCAATTAAACGTGGCATCAAATATGTACCAGTTGTTTGGCTAGCGCCAACCACTAATGTCCCACCCTGTAAATTTTGCAAATCTTCTAATGCTCGACAGGTTTCTTCACACAGAGCTAGAATTCTACCACCATAACGGAGAAGTAAACTTCCAGCTTCAGTTAATGTAGCTCGTTTATTACTGCGTTCAAAAATAGGTATATTCAATTGTTTTTCTAAATTTTGAATTTGTAAACTAATCGCTGGTTGTGACACATATAAACTATCAGCAGCTCTTTTAAAACTTCCCTCCTTGATAATTGCTTTCAATATTCTTAATTGATCTAAAGTAAACGGAAGATCTCTCATTAGTTTTTATTTTACCTCATCTAATTACGATACATAAAGATTTCAAGGAAACAAGGAACATACTTATTAACTTAAACATATTTTTGACATATATTATAATTTTTAATGCAGAAACAAGAATATCATAATATAATATAACTATAAGTATCATAAAATAATACAAAGTAATCGACTAATTACAAGGATGTGACTAAATATGGATATGAGACTCTTAATTGTATTAATTCCTGTCCTAGCAGCAGGATCATGGGCACTGTATAATATTGGACGTGCTGCATTACAACAGCTACGTAGTATGAATTCATAGTAACTAAATATTTAAGGCCAATATAAAAGTAAATAATAACCAAAAAACAAGAATGGCCTTTACTTCAATGGACAATATCTAGTAATATAACGTATTGAATACTATATAACGTATATTATAACTTCTTGTAAAATTATTATGGCTGTACCTAAAAAACGTACTTCGAAAGCTAAATCACGCTCACGTAAATCGAAATGGAAGCATAAAGCTTTCTATGCAAGTCAACAAGCTGTTTCGCTAGGAAAATCAATTATTAGCGGAAAAAATCAAAGCTTCATTTATATTAATGAGATTGAACAAAATAATAATACATAAACTTTAATATTTTGCAACATTCTTGGACGGTATAGAAAGGGTAAAATTAAAGTATATAATGAATTCACCACTTAGTTTCTTGATACGATGCAGCCAAACTGGAGAGGTTTGGTTGTTCAATTGCCCAGATGGCTGTCAACAAATTCTTAACGCATCTAAAATACGACTAAATCAAATACATCACATCGTCATCAGTAGCCTCAAAATTGAAGACATTAGTGGTTTAGTGGGATTACTGTCAAGCCTAAGCTTAAATGATCGTATTAAAAATATAAATCTATATGGGCCTCCAGGACTGCTAGCATATATAAATCTTGCAAGAAAGTATTCTAAAACTACTTTCAAGTACCATTTAAGTATTTACATACTTCAATATACTGTCATGTATAAATACGGCCATTTTCACCTGTATCTGTATCCCGTAGATATATCGAATAATAATATTCAATATACTTTTTTAGAACAAGAACGATACGGAAGATTTCAATCATACAAAGCACAATTACATGGTTTTCATGCAGGTCCACTTTACGGATATCTTAAAATGCATAACAAATACATCTTACCAGATGGCACAATAATTGCAGGAAAATATTTTACAAACACATATTTAGAAGGCATTAAATTATCATACTCTAAAGATAAGTATGGTTTTAGAATAAATTACGAATTAATCAATTCCTACAACTATTTGCTTGGATGTAAGTCCAAGCATTTGTAAAGATAAAAAACATATTGAGATTTTATTACTTGTATTAATTGGATAGAATATGTATATTATATAGCTATACAATAGCACATTTAGCTAGATGTATGTGATCCACAAATACTGACCAGTATATAACTATGATATATGCAATTCTTGAAATAAACGGTAAACAAATATGGGTAACACCCGGAAAATTTTATGATATCGATAAAATATCCGCTCAACCCGGTGATTATATAAAAATAGAAAACATATTATTCTTAAAAAATGAACAAGAAATACTAATTGGCAAACCATGTTTGAATAAAGTGTATGCAAAAGGCAAAGTTTTAAAACATCTGAAAGGAAGAAAAATTACTGTATTCAAAATGAAACCTAAAAAAAATATGTATTCAAAAAATGGACACAGACAAGAATTAAGTAGGATATTCATTGAATCAATCAACACCTCAAATTAAATAATTATGGCACATAAAAAAGGAAGCGGTAGTACTAAAAACGGACGGGATTCAAATGCACAAAGACTTGGAGTTAAAAAATATGGTGGACAACAAGTCAAAGCTGGCAATATCTTAATCAGACAACGCGGTACCAAAGTAAAGCCTGGCAACAACGTAAAGAGGGGTAAAGACGATACTTTATTTTGCGTTATAGATGGAATCGTTTATTTCCACAAAACAAGTAAGAGACAAAAAACAGTCAGTGTATATGAGTATGATTTTACAGCATAAATTATACGTTGATTTATGTCATAAACTTCACTGATAGTAAAATTATTATGGCAAAAGCTATTTTGTTAAATCAATGATCAAGAAAATTATCATTTCACAGTTAAACAATATAGCTGCGATTATACATAACAGTAAAATTCAAGAACTCATTATAAATAAAGAAACTTATCAAATTTATGATATTTATATAGGAATTGTTCAAAAAATATTTACAAGCATAAATGCAGCTTTTATTAAGCTTAATTATAATGAAAAAAGTGGATTCATTCACATTAGCGATACAAAATACCTCTACAACTCAAAATACTACAATTTTAATAATATTTCAGAAGTCCTGTCGACACAACAAAAAATACTAGTACAAATTATAAAAGAACCAAGTATTACTAAAGGACCAAGATTAACTACTAACATTCATCTTTCTGGACAATATGTTATATTAATGCCTTTAAACAATACAATATGCATTGGGCACAACATTTATGATGAAAATGAACGCTCATTTTTACGAGCATTAGGCATTTTAGTTAAACCTTTTAGCATGGGAATTCTTTTTAAGGAAACTTCTGTAGGGATAGAAGAAAGAATTTTAATAAATGATATTCATAATTTAGAACGTCGATGGAATTTCATCGAGAAATCTGCCATTGAAGCTTCTGGTGCTCGATTACTTTATAGTGACAATAATATAGTACAACGAATTCTTAGAGATCACTTTAATACAAGTATTACACTCATAATCACAGATTCTAAAAACAGTATTCAACAAATTCATGAAAATTTAATATATCACAATATAAAAACTGATAAGACACGATTGTCGATACAATTATATAAACATCGTTTATGTATATTAGAAAAATTTGGAATTACATCTACTATCTTCACAATGCTTAAACCAAAAGTAGAAATGGCTTCAGGGGTATATTTAATAATAGAATCTTCAGAAGCTCTTACAACGATTGATGTAAATTCCGGATCTTTCAATAATGATAAAAATAATCATGATTCTATGTTACAAACCAATTGTTTGGCTGCAACTGAAATTGGCTATCAAATCAAAATTCGTAACTTGAATGGAATTATTATTATTGACTTTATAGACATGAAGTCTCATCAAGATCAACTAATACTATTAGAACATCTCAATAAAATCTTATTATATGACAATGCCAAACCTGAAATTATACAACTTTCTGAACTAGGGCTCGTGGAATTAACAAGAAGACGTCGTGGACAAAGTATGACAGAAATTTTTGGAGCAGTTAAACAACAGCCTAAATCTATAAATAATCATACATATAAGATAAAAGATAAGGATATCACTCAATCAAAGGGAGACATAAACTCTATATTTTTCAAAAAAACGTTTACAGATAGAAGTAGAGTAAAAATAGAAAATAAAAGAAAGCGTATATTTAACAATATAAAATGTCAACACACTTTACCAGTAGGATTATATTATTCAGTTATAGATTACAAAATTCATTATCATTGATGTAGACATTAATATTCAGATAAGTACAAAGACACTAAAAATAGTGCTGATATACAGTTATGTATATCAGCACTATTTCATGTTTTTATTCTAAAATTCAAGTCATAGCAACTACTAGAAACTAACCATTTACAGATGGAGCAACTAGAGCTACTGGACAAGATGCACCAGATGCTAAATCTAGTGGGAAGTTATGAGCATTACGCTCATGCATTACTTCCATACCAAGGTTAGCTCTGTTCAAGATGTCTGCCCAAGTGTTAATTACACGACCTTGGCTATCAACTACAGATTGGTTGAAGTTGAAACCATTTAGGTTGAATGCCATAGTACTTACAGACATAGCTGTAAACCAGATACCTACTACAGGCCACATACCTAAGAAGAAATGTAAAGCACGAGAGTTGTTGAAACTTGCATATTGGAAGATTAAACGTCCAAAGTAACCGTGTGCAGCTACAATATTGTAAGTTTCTTCTTCTTGACCGAATTTGTAACCATAGTTTGCAGATTCATTTTCAGTTGTTTCTCTAATTAAACTTGATGTAACTAGAGAACCATGCATAGCACTAAATAAAGAACCACCAAATACACCAGCTACACCTAGTTGATGGAAAGGGTGCATAAGAATGTTGTGCTCAGCTTGGAATACAAGCATGAAGTTGAATGTACCAGAGATACCTAAAGGCATACCATCAGAGAAGCTTCCTTGACCAATTGGGTATACAAGGAATACTGCTGCTGCTGCTGCTACAGGAGCTGTAAAAGCTACTGAGATCCATGGGCGCATACCTAGACGGTAGCTTAGTTCCCACTCACGACCAATGTAACAACATACACCAAGTAAGAAATGAAGAACAACTAATTCGTAAGGTCCACCGTTATATAGCCACTCATCTAAAGATGCAGCTTCCCAAATAGGGTAAAAGTGGATACCAATTGCTGCAGAACTAGGAATAACAGCACCAGAAATAATGTTATTACCATAAAGTAGAGAACCTGCAACAGGTTCACGGATACCATCAATATCTACTGGAGGAGCAGCAACGAATGCAATGATGAATACAGATGTAGCAGTTAGTAATGTAGGAATCATTACAACACCAAACCAACCAATGTAAAGGCGATTTTCAGTGCTAGTGATCCAAGTACAAAAACGTTCCCACAGGCTTGCGCTTTCGCGTCTTTCTAAAGTAGCAGTCATAATTTTATATAATTTTTTAGGATTAATCTAGATACTTCCCAGGCTTAACAAGACCTGTTGATATATAATTACATATAGAGAGTAAAAAAAACAAAATATATTAAAACAACCTCAGTAAGTACACCCAGGAAACATGTCTTATTATTTTATTAATATAAAATATATAATGAATACATGATCAATATAAATTAGGGATTGACCTTTTAGTCGTCTTAGAGCAAACTATATTAGTAAGTAAAGTACAAATAAATAATCGGGACTTTAACAAAAGTTGCGAAGATCTCATGGTCAGATAATTTACAACACATAGAAAATATTATTAAGTAACAAATAAGAAGCCTGGAGTATATCAGATATGTCACATCTAAGTAAAATTAAAACCCGCATGACAGATACACAAATCTTACAAGATACGTTAAGAGATTTCAAAATTTTATATACTGTTAACAAAAATAATACAAGTAAAAAACCATCAATCATATTACATCATCAAATTGAAAAAACCCAACAACTATACGCAGAATTCACATGGATGAATGATAATTATGAACTAGTTGCTGATTCACCAACATGGCAAGATAAAAGATTTCTTGAACATTGGCAAAATAAAGTTTATCAGAAGTATGCCTGTAATACAATCATAAAAGAAGGGATTAAGGCAGGTTTCACAAGTGAACTTTCTAATTCAACAGAGAATAACAATGGGACGATTAAATTAGTCTTGGAGAAGTGGGCATAAATCATACAATCTATTAGTGTAATATGCGGACGGAGAGACTCGAACTCTCACAAGATAATCTCACTAGATCCTAAGTCTAGCGTGTCTACCAATTCCACCACGTCCGCGTACAAAACAATATCTAACTTAACACAAAATTTGTTACGGTGCAATAGTTTAATAAAATGAAATACCTTTCGATATATAGGTATTGCATTTTTATTATTCATATAATATAATATGTGCAACAACACTTTCCTCAGTAGCTCAGTGGTAGAGCAATCGGCTGTTAACCGATTGGCCGTAGGTTCAAATCCTTCCTGGGGAGTTATACTAGAACATAGACAACAATTTTAAATATCAATGACTAACTTTACAACCAATCTATTTTTTGCACAACAATTAATCAACAATATGCTGATTGGGCAAATAACAACATCATCAAGTTTTAGCTTTATTGCAGCTTTCATCGGTGGTTTATTTACCAGTATCAGCCCATGTGTACTTAGCTCTATTCCTATTGCAACATTATATATACATCAACGAAGTAATAAAATATCTAATACAACAACATTAATCGGAGGTATTACAACTTCTTTATTAAGCATAGGATTAATCAGTATATTTATTAAGAAATATACATGGTCTTTTATAGGAGCAATTCCTCTATTATGGCCACTACTTTTAACGATAATAGGTCTAAATTTATTAGAACTCGTACCTCTTAATCTTTTCAAAAATCCTACAAACTATTTACAAGATACACACAAATACAATGAGATTATTAATACATATTTTCTTGGAATCGCTCTCGGCATCACCATATCCCCTTGTAGCACGCCAATTACTATTACTATACTAGCTTGGATAAGCATAACCCAAAAATATATCAACGGATTATATTTACTATTCATGTATACTCTAGGCTATATCATGCCATTATTACTTTCAATCATATCATTGAATAATTTTCAAATAGTAACTACTGTCAGTCAAAAGAGTTATATAATAACAAACATACTAGGATTTACTACTATCAGTATTGGTAGCTATTCTTTATTTAAAGAATTATTAGTTCTTATATAATTTCATTGCATTTAAACATAAAAAGAATAAAGGAGTCTTTATCTGTGAGATATAAAATTTTAAGATGGAAAATTATTAAAATTTTAGGTAATTTGAATGTTTCTATCTCACTATTATTAATCATTGCCTTAACAAGTATATCTGGGACTATTATAGAACAAAATCAAAGTATAAGTTATTATCAAGTCAAATACCCTGTTGATGTAAATACTTTCTTTCATCTTGACTGGCTTTTTATAACCAAGTACCATTTAAACGAAATCTATACTAGTTTTCCATTTTTTTGCTTAATTGTTCTTTTCAGCTGCAGTCTTATGATCTGTACTTTTTCAACCCAATTACCAAGCTTAAAAAATGCTAGAAGATGGAAAATGAAAAAAGAGTTGAGCACCAGTAGTCTAGTATACAACACTATCACATTTACGAATAGAACCTTTTGTATACCTATCTATGCACTTGCTAAAAACAATTACTATACTTTTTATCAAAAAGAAACAATATATTCTTACAAAGGCTTATATGGTAGAATAGCACCGATTGCTGTTCACTTTAGTATCATCTTTTTACTCACTGGTACACTGGGCAGCTTATTTTCATCCTTTTATATTCAGACAATGGTACCAGTAGGAGAAACTTTCAACTTACATAACATTACCAATTCCGGTATATTCAGTAAAATACCTGATCAAATTACCGGTCAAGTCAACAAATTTCAGATAGAATACTACCCAGATTCATCAATCAAACAATTTCGTTCCTCAATACAGCTTCAAAACCATAAAACAGACAAAGCAACTGCAAAAATTATAGAAGTAAATGAACCATTAAAGTTTGATGGTCTGACTGTCTATCAAACTGATTGGCAAATTAATGGACTACGAATGCAAATCAACTTCAATACCAATGTGCAAATTCCTGTTACGGAAATCAACAACGATACCCATTACTGGTTTACATCAATAATGTATAATACAAATAAACGCTTGTCATTTATTATTTCTAATTTGGAAGATGATATAAAATGCTATGATAATCAAGGACATTTTATTACTTCAATGAATTTACAGAAAACATATATTATTGACCATATTCCGATTCAAATACGTTCCATACTGACAAGTACAGGTTTACAAATTAAAGCTGACTATGGCATAGGACTGATTTACATAAGTTTTGGAGTATTAATGATCAGTATATTAATTAGCTACTTTTCATTCTCTCAAATATGGATAAGTCAGAAACATAATAAAATAACTATAGGAGGTAATACAAATAGAGCATACTTGAATTTTGAAGAAGATATCTTCCATATACAAAAGTTTTTAAATGACAATAGATTTGAGATACCATAAGAAAAATACTATTCAAGCTTCATATAAACCATCAACAAAATTTTTCAAGATCTGCTTACCTTCATATGTCCATAAACTTTCTGGATGGAATTGTATACCTTGTAAATGTTGATATTTTTTATGCTTACAGGCCATAATGACACCATCTTCACTCCATGCAGTAATCTCTAAGTGACTGGGTACATTATGAGGACTCATTACTAAACTATGGTAACGTGTAGCACACAAAGGATTAGGAAGAGATCTAAAAATACCTTTATTGTCATGATATATTAAAGAAGTTTTTCCATGTATTGGTTCAGGCGCATATATAACACAGCCCCCAAATACTGATGCAATTGCTTGATGTCCTAAACAAACTCCTAAAATAGGAAATTTTTCGTGCAAATATTTAATCACATCTAAAGAAACTCCCGACGTAATAGGTGACCCAGGACCTGGGGAAATTATAATAGCCAATGGTGCTAGAGATTCTATTTGATGAATAGTAATAGAATCATTACGATATACTTGTACTGCAATACCAAATTCGCTAACACATTGCTTTAAATTATATGTAAAACTATCATAATTATCAATAATAATTATCATAACTAACTCCTTAAGCGATTAAATTTAAAATAGTAAACCTGTAGACGGAGAACTGGAAATAGCACGGTCGGATTTTGGCATACGTTTTGATAAATATGCATATCTACCTGATATTACACCAAGATGCATCGCATTAGCCATTGCAACAGGATTATGAGCCTTTGCAACAGCAGAATTAACCAAGACAGCAGATGCACCTATCTCAATTGCTTTCACCGCATCGCTAGAAGTTCCTAAACCAGCATCTATAATTACAGGTACAGAGATTGTGTCAAGAATAATTTGCAAATTTTCAAGATTCTGCAGACCTTGACCTGATCCAATTGGTGATCCTAATGGCATAACAGTACAACATCCAATCTCTTCTAACTGCTTAGCTAAAATTGGATCAGGAAATATATAGGGAAGCACACTATAACCTTTATTGACTAAGTATTCAGCTGCTTTCAGTGTACCAATTGGATCAGGAAGTAAATACTGTGGATCTGCAATAACTTCTAATTTAACAAATTTATTATCTATTTGGCCCAATCTTTTACATAATTCATGTCCCAGAGCTGCTACACGAATTGCTTCTTGAACAGTTGTACAACCCGCTGTATTCGGTAATAACCATATTGAATCCAAGGGTAATAAACCTAAAATATTATCTTGATCTGAAACATGAGAATTTTGCAGTCTCCTCACCGCTACTGTTACTATAGATGCTTGACTTGCATGAATACTAGCCAACGCTTCATAAGTACTTCTATATTTGCCAGTTCCTAGCATAAGTCTTGAATGAAATATTTTATCACCAATAATAAAACCTTGATCAGATTTCATTAAATCTTCTTTAACTTGATCCATTTTCAGTAAAGCCATAAATTATAAGAAAACAATAAATATATAATATGTAGAAATAAGAATGATAGTATTGTAGAATTAATCTCAATTGTTTATCAATATTATATTGTTTAAATAAATCTTGTAAACAAATCACGTGTATATGCACAAAAGTAAAAATTGAATAATATAATGCTTAAACATTAATCAAGCAGTATAATTTACTTAATATTATCCATCGATTCATAAATCTTCATGCCTAAAAGTTTCCCTCTATCAATTACTATAATCGCCTTGACTTTTGTAACTGGCCTAGCAGGTATTACAATATATAGAATCTTTAATCTAAATAATAATAATACTAAAGACCAAACGTTTAACAAAAATACTATTACTACGATCGATAGATTCTGTTCAATACCAGCATATTGGCTACCACTTTTGGAAGGTTTACAAAATTTTGGCCAACAAATTCTACCTGATTATCCATTTAGTTTAATGAGTTTATATAAAAAAAC
>BCQK01000096.1_pt1 | contig 10262 bp, 2 predicted proteins | sample 1008131 | NCBI WGS metagenome assembly BCQK01 (sample SAMD00035458, study PRJDB4067) | museum specimen metagenome | isolation source: Liagora japonica specimen isolated from | place: Japan
TCTATTTCTGAGTGAATTTTGATTGATGCAAATCCAGGCTGGAACCATGACCAAAATTTATTAATTTTAATGGTGAGGATTAGATCGGCATTTGCTCGATTGGTTTCATTGTCTGCAATTACTTCATAACCTGATTGTTTAAGTGCATGAGTTGTACGCTTTTGTAATAACTCAGAAACGGTCTCTTTTTCTAAAAGAATATCGCCTAACGCTTTTCCGTAGCCATTTCTTTTACGCGCAACAGCTTTTGCTTTTTCTTCAGCAGTTGCTTTGGCTAAACCATCCTTTAAAGACGGAATATCAGGTGTGGTGGGTTTGTCTTGGAACATTCTATTGTCTTCGACCAGTGCAATAATCACTTTTTTTGAGTTCGACACTTCTTGAGAGGATGCTGAAGTATTAGGCGCAGGAACTTGAATCAATCCGCGTGATGTCGCACAGCCTGAAAGAGTGGTTATTAAGAGCCCTATAGCAAGTAACATGGAAGAGCGTTTCATTTAAAATCCCCGAGATTGGTGGTTATTGTAAAAAAGTGCATAAAGTTAATAAATACGTTCTAAGAAAAAGCTTAACTATTTAATTTTTAGCAGTAATTAAAAAGATTGCTTTGCAGAAGACAGGGGGATTTTGATTGAATTTTACCTAAAGGTAAATAATAAACATTGTCAAATGAGAGTAAAAACGTTAGATTACGTTACAAATCTAATGATTAATATTAATAATTGTAAAGAATGAATAAGCGTTTTTATTTAAGTCTAAGTTGTCTTTTCGTTGCAAATGGTGGCTATGCCGCCAATGGGGGATCAGGGAATTTCAATACCCAACCTGTGTTTCCTGACGATTTATCTCTACCCGAACTTATCCGACAAGATCAGCGTTTAAATGACTTCAAGCAACAGCTAGATACTCAAACCATTATTCAGCCTGTCGCATCGAATTTACTCAAGGATCAAGTGCTGATTGTTGCAGAAGATCCATGTTTTGATATTCAAAAGATTGAGGTCAATGTTGATGATCCTAATCTCAAGGCGATGGATACTTTTAGTTTTTTGAGTAAAACACTGAATAAAAAAAGTCAGGCTATAGTTGGGCAGTGTATTGGTACACAAAGTTTACAAAATGTAGTGAGATTTGCTCAGAATGAGCTCATTAAAAAAGGCTTTGTTACCAGTCAGATCGTAGTGCCTGAACAAGACATGACTCAAGGCATTTTAAACTTTCAGATCGTGCCAGGCCGTATTGCAGAGATTGTTCATGATGGTCCACATATTTCAAAATTGCAGTTAATCATGGCACTTCCATTTAAAGAGGGAGATATCCTCAATATTCGATTATTGGATCAAGCTTTAGAAAACTTAAAAAAAGTATCTGGGCTAGAAGTAGATATTCGGATCGAAGCTGCAGAAGAAGAATCTGTTGCGGGGCAGAGCAAACTACTGATTACGACACTACCGTATAAAAAAGTAAATGTGAGTTTGTCTGTAGATGACTCAGGAAACAAAACCACAGGACAATACATTGGGAATGTGGGAATTGCTCTCAATAATCCTGCACGGCTGAATGACAGCCTAAATCTAAACTTCAGTCATTCCTTAGATGATATTCATCAGGATCGTAATAAAAGTTACTTTGCCAGCTACCAATTACCATTCAAGACCTTTGACTTGAGTGCCTCTTATAACTGGTATGAATACGATCAGTATGTTGCAGGCTACGAAAATCCGATTTTATACAGCGGTGAAAGTCAGCAGACCAATGTCACCCTGTCAAAAATGTTGCTACGGGGAACGCAATATAAAACCTCTGTGTACGGCAAAGTTTATCAAAAACAAAACCGTAACTATATCGAAGACATTGAAATTGGTGTTCAACATCGACGCACCGCTGGCTGGCATGCAGGTATTCAGCATAAGCACTATCTTGGTCAAACCTTAGTTGATGTTGCACTGGATTATCGAAGAGGTGTCGGCGCATTTAACTCACTTGCCGCACCAGAAGAAGAAATCACCGATATCTTTGGTAACCCACTGCCTGTTGAAGGCTACTCACGTGCACCTTTGTGGAGTGCCGATCTACGTATTAACTATCCTTTTGCTTTACTCAACCAACCCGCCCAATACCGTATTAATTGGAAAGGGCAGTACGCCCCAAAAGTCTTGGTTCCGCAGGATCGTTTTTATATTGGTGGCCGATACAGCGTACGTGGCTTTGATGGGGAAATCATGTTGTCTGGAGACAATGGTCATTTCTTACAGCAAGAAATCAACGTCAATCTTCCCTTTAACAGTCAGCTTTATGTCGGTGTAGATCAAGGTTGGGTTGGTGGGGAACACAGCATTTCAGGTCAACGTTATCTAGCGGGTGGGGTTGCAGGAATGCGCACCTATTATCAAGGCCTTTATCTTGATGCCTTTGCGGGACATGGACTGGTTGCACCAAACAGTATGAAAAGAGAAATGATCACAGGCTTTAGCCTTAGTTATTCTTACTAAAAAATTTAACTTTAAAAACTTAATTTAAAAATAGAAGTCCTTTCAATGAACAAAAATCTTTATCGCATTATTTTTAGTAAAGCTCGCAACATGTTTATCGCTGTGGGGGAAAACAGTAAGAGCCAAACCAAAGCAGCTGGAGAAAGTACAAAAACAAGCACATCCGTAGAGAGTCAAGATCATACCGCTTTACATCAACATTGGGTGGTCAAAAGCCTTGTTGCGAGTATCAGTTTATGGATGCCTTTGGCTCCAGTTTATGCACAAATCCAAGCAGATCCATCTGCCAATGCCGCGCACCGCCCAGTGATTGGATTGGGCAAAAATAACCAAGGGCAAAATGTGCCTGTGGTGAACATTCAAACACCAGTGAATGGTGTATCTCACAATATCTATAAACAAATGGATGTACTTAATAATGGTGTCGTGCTGAATAACAGTCGTACCGGTGCAGGTTCTGCGATTGTGGGAAGTGTGGGTGCGAACCCATTCTTAGCCAAAGGTGAAGCTCGACTCATCTTAAACGAAATCAATTCAACAGCTGCAACGCGCTTTGAAGGCAACCTAGAGGTTGCGGGGCAACGTGCAGATGTGATCATTGCCAACCCAGCGGGTATTAACATTAAAGGTGGTGGTTTTATTAATGCCAATAAAGCCATTTTTACCACTGGAAAACCACAGCTAAATGCAGATGGAAGCCTACAACAATTTGTAGTAGACCAAGGCAAAGTAACTGTTAGTGCAAACGCAGGTTCAAATCTAGGTTTGGGCGGAAACAACAATAATGCGGATTATGTTGATATTTATGCACGGGCATTAGAGTTGAATGCACAGCTTCATGCCAATCAAGATCTCAATGTGATCACAGGTGCAAACACCATTTCAGCGAGCCTCGAAAATATAGAAAGTAAAACCTCAACAGCTCCAGCGCCTGCCTTGGCAGTCGATATCAAAAGTCTAGGTGGGATGTATGCCAATAACATCTACTTGATGGGGAATGAAAAAGGCTTAGGGGTGAGTAATGCTGGAACACTGCAAGCGACGAATAATTTAATCGTGACCAGTGCAGGTCAAATTGTACATAGTGGAACCATCACAAGCACAGATAAAAAGAATGGTTTGATCAGTGTGGCAACGACAGGGGCAGGAGCTGCTGCTGATATTGCTGTAAGTGGGACAATTAATAGCTATGGATTGATCAATGTAGATTCAGGTAATGATTTGAACCTGACCGCTAAAGATATCACTTTGAACTATGATGCAACGACTAAAAATTCTGCTGCGCTGATTGTGAATGCTAAGGGTAACTTAAATTTAGCATCTGGCACAAACATCAGTAATTTAAGTACCGATGGTGATCTTTACATCGATGCTAAGAACATTAACTTAGCTGCAAATTCAAAAGTACTGAGTAATCGCGGTTCAGCCACAATGAATGCAGGTGAGAGCTTAATCAGCAATAACACGGCGAATCTAATTGCCGCAAAAGACTTGAATTTGACCGCGAATAAAGATCTGAAGTTGCTTGGAAGTGCACTGCAGGCAAGTACAGGTTCCATTAATGTGCAATCAACAGCAGCCGATGCACAACTGATACACGTGGATGGTGGAACGCTGTATGCAGGTAAAGACTTCAATGTCTACGGCACAGGTGATGTGAGTTTAAAGAATTTAAGTTTTAATCTCGTTGATAATGCAACACGCTTAAAAGATATCAATGTCTATAGTGGTAAAAATTTAAGTTGGGATAACAAAGCTAAACCATTACCAAAGATTTCAGGAAAAGTACAACTTGAAGCAAAACAAGGTTTAGAGCTATCAGGTACAGCCATTCATGCTGCAAATGGCATAGTGATGCAGTCGGATACCTTGAACCTGAATAGCGCAATCAAATCTGATCAAGGCATTGATCTGACCACGCATAAAGCGATGAACCTTGCGCAAGGGACAGCACTAACAGCGACCAAGGATGTGAACCTCGCTTCATTACAAGGGAATATTCAAGCACAAAGCCTGAAGGTCAATTCATCCCAAGGCCGTGCTTCGATCATTGCAAATGAAAATGTCAATTTAAACTCAGTTCAGGCAACAGTTGCTGCATCTCATGCAGATCGTGATGAGGAGATCACGGACCAAACCGTGATTCATGCGGATCAGGGCATAGTTATTGCTAGTACTGAAAAAGGTAGTGTAACTGTGAATTCGGCTGATTTAAGCTCAGCCAAAGGTGATTTACAGATATTGGGGCAGAATGGTGTAACACTGAACTCCAATATAGATGTTGTGGCGAGTGGAGATAATGCACGTGACACATTACTGACGAACCAACTTAAGGCAAAGTCGGTATCCATTGGTACCAAGACAGGTAATATTGATATTCAAAACACGGCCATGGAGTCGACAGTAGATCAGCTACATTTAAACAGTGAAGCGGGAATGCTGACAGTGAATAACAGTATGCTTCGATCGAAAGGTAATACTGAGATATATGCCAAAGACATATTGACCCTTAAAAATGTAACTGCGAACGCTGATCAACACTTAGCGCTGAATACGCAACAAAGTCTATACCTTATTACAGACTACACACCGACCGCAACAGTATGGAGCCCAACGGGTAAAACAGCATTGACTACAAAAGGAGTGTTATCTCTCACCACTGCTGGCAATCAGTTAATGCAGAATACAACTTTGACAGGAGGTGCTGTCCTCGTTGAAGCAAACCATTTAGATATCAAATCTGGTGTGATCTTGAATGCTATAGGGAGTGATTTACTTAAGAATGATGCCAAGCTCAACAGCTTAAATGGTGATCTCAGTGTTCAAACCACAGGAACAGAAGGTTTAACCATTGATCCCAAGACTATGAGTCTAACTGCAATCGGTGATATTGAATTGGTTGCGAAGAATGGTGTTTTAAAACTTGCAGGATATGGTGGTACGCAAGGCAATGGTTCTGAGCAAATTGTGAAATTAAATACTTCTGGTGGTGGGGTTAATTTAGAAGGGAAAAGTATTAATATTGAAGGTTCGCAAATTACTGCAAGTAAGGATATTAAAATAGTTTCTTCTGAAGAAAATGTAGTTATTGAAGGGGTTAAGAATTTATTAACTAATCAGTTATCACTTAAAGAAATTGACCGATTAGAAAATGAATCAGCACAATTGCAGAATAAGCAAATACAAACTAATGAAAGTTTACTTTTTAAAGCAGATAAGCAAGCTTTAATGGATAAAATCAACCAAATATATTCATCTCAATATAAAAGTAAAAGATTTTACACAACTGATCATAATTTTCCTGAAAAGTTAAGAAATCAATTTGATTCTCAATTTAAACAAGAGATTTTTAATTTTTACAATAAGTATAGAGCAAATTTTACAATAAATTTAGATATTCGTCGCTTACCAGTTTCAGATAATTCTGGATGGAGAGTACATGGATTAGATATTAAATTAGATTTACCGTACGCTGAAGAAATAAAAGAAAATGAAACCGAGAGGGAATTTGTAAAACAACCCTTAAATGGATATGAACATATAAGTTCAATTCTAACCAGTTCTGTTGGAAATATTAATATTACTTCGAATAAAGGAACTAAAATAACTGGTTCTGAAATTACTGCGATAAATGGACTGGTTAATATTGAAGCTCGTGCACCTTTAACTCAAACGTATACAACTACAACCTTAGGGGCAGATGGGAAAGCAAAAACACTTAATACAAGTATCATTATGGATGGTTTATCAGATTTTTATGAAAAAGGAAAAGAAACAGATACTAATTACAGTATTCGACGTTTGATTACTCCAACTGTGATTAATGGTTATAAAGGAGTTAATATAAAAGCAGTCGGAAGTACTGAAGGTGATAATCTTGTTTTACAAGCGACAGGTGTAATTTCACAAAATGGTAATGTTACAATCCAAGCTAATAAAAATATACTCTTTGATGCAGCTGTAGAAACGAACTATGACCGTTCTACAAAAACTGAAAAGAAAAAATCATGGGGTGGGCTCAAGAAAAAATATATCACAACAAAAGTAGAAAATAGTGAATCCAATGCAGCATCAGTAGATATTCAAGCAAAAAATATTTATATAGAAAGTAAAGAGCAGAATCAGAATAATAGTGTGGATATATATTCTGGTAAGTTTACCGCTGATGGAGGAGTAATTTCTATTCGTTCTGGTGGGAAACTTAATTTTTATACTGTTGAAGAGTCGTCGAATAGTCAAACGGATGTAACAAAAAAATCGTCTTTTGCTGGAATAAAAACAGGTTCATCAAAATACAGTTCAACTCAAGAAGTCCTTTCAGAATTACCAACAAAACTAGAGGCAGATTATATTGGTGCGAAGTCTGGTTATGACATGCGTTTGCAAGGGACAGAGTTTGAGTATTTAAAAGAAGCAACTCTAGAGTCTGGTGGAAAAATTGAATTATTTCCAGCGATTACGAAAATTACAGATATTACAAAATTAGAGAAATCTTCTATTGTTTGGCAGTCAATACAAGATAAAGGTTCAATTACTGAAACTGCAAAGCTTCCACAGTTCAATGGCCCTGTATCACCTACATTCAAAGCAACTGGTGGCATAAGTGTTCAAATTCCAATTTCTGAAAAAGATCAAAATAAAGCTGTTTTACGAGATGAAATTTTAAAATTAGCGAATCAACCTGGCAATGCGTACCTAAAAGAGTTAGTCAATAGAAATGATGTGGATTGGAATACGGTTATTCTTGCTCAGAAAGATTGGGATTATAAATCAGAAGGTTTAACAGGTGCTGGTGCTGCGATTATCGTAATTATTGTTGCTGTATTGACGTATGGTGCGGGTACAGCATTAGCTGGAACAACAGCTGCAACTGCTGGTACAAGCAGCACTGCGATTGGTGTAACCACAACAGCAACTGCTGCAGGCTCAACAACTACTTTTGGTGGTATTACTTTAGCTACAACAGTTGGGACAGGTGCATCTGCTGTTACAACTTATACAGCCGCAGGTACAATGATTAATACAGCCCTTACATCCCTTGCTACTCAATCTTCAATTAGTTTAATAAACAATGGTGGAGATATTAGTCAAACATTAAAAGAATTGGGAAGTAAGGAGTCCATAAAAAATCTAGCTACAGCTGTCGCTACCGCAGGAGTTTTAAGTCAATTAGCAGATGTACAGCTAATGAAAGAAATCAATAATCTTACTAAAACTGGCAATCTTATAACGGATTTAACTGCTAGGACAGTGCAAGGCGTTATAAATGCAGGAGCAACTTCTCTCGTAGATTTAACAATTAATGGTGGTAGTCTAAGTGAAAAGCTATCTACAGCTTTATTGGCTAATACTGCAAATTCCTTACAAGGAGCATTATCAGTTCAAATTAAAGGGATTGAAGATGTTGATTACTTGTTGCATAAAATTGCACATGCAGCTGCTGGTTGTGTTTCTGCAATAGTGGGTAAGGCTAGTTGTGAAGCGGGGGCAATAGGAGCTGCTGTAGGAGAAATTGTTGCAGAGTCAATGGATGAAACAATAGAGAATCAGGACTTTAAAAGTGATCAAGAGATTCTAGATTATCAACGAAAAGTGAAAGATGTTTCAAAGTTGGTGGCAGGAACGGTTGCAGGATTAACTGGTTATGATGTTAATACAGCAGCAAATACGGCTGAAATTGCTATCAGTAATAATCGCCAATTAAGACAAACTGAGATACTGAGAATTGAATTATTAGCTAAAGGTGATAAGGCACAGCAAGCTCGCTTAAGCATTGCCGCATGTGCGATGGTAAAATGTGCAGAAGGTTATGAAGGAACTACCGAGTATTCTTATTTGAAAGCAATTCAAGACGCTGGTTTATCTGATAAGTTTAAAGCTGAGAGAAGTTTGTTAGCTAATCAAAAATTTCGTGTAAATACTGGGAGTTTTGTAAATATAAATCAACAGTTGTTTGATTATACTTTAATTGATAGAAAAACAGATAATGCTTTATCAATTTATAACCCGATAGATCGTAAATATGACATAAAAGATCGCTCTACAGGTATTTTAATGGTGGCTGGCGGATCAACTGGTATGCTTGGATCTGCGACTTTAGGTTCTACATGCCTGACAGGGGCTGGTTGTGTTTTGGCCCTCGGGGGATTTGTTTCTTCAGCAGATTTAGCCGCGGCTGGTGTAAAACAAACTTTAAATGGCAAATCTTATAACACTATTGGTGCCAGTGTAATAAGTGCCACTACAGGGCTGAGTCTAAATCAATCTGAGTTTATATACGGTCTTCTAGGATTGGCATCTGTTACTAATGCTGTAAGAAGTCAGGCTAAAGAGGCTGTTAATGAAGGCCGAGTACTTGTAAACAAGCCTGTAGCGAATTGTGTAAATGGAACGACTTGTTTTGTAGCAGGCACATTGATTGAAACAAATCAAGGTTTAAAGCCAATTGAAAGTTTTATTGGTGGAGAGTTAATTTGGTCAAGAAGCGATAATGACTTTTCGTATAATTATCAACCAGTTGTTGCAACAAAGGTAACGCATAATCAACCAATTTATGAAATTGTTGTAGATAATGATTTAGGTATTAGAGAAAGTTTCCTCACCACTGAAGAACACCCTTTTTGGGTTAAAGATGTTGGTTGGCAACAAGCTTCGGTTTTGAAAGAAGGCTGTATACTTTTAGACAGAAACAATAATGATTTATACGTTGTAAGCCAAACATTATTAGCCAAACTAGACACAGTTTATAATATTGAGGTCGACGATTATCATACTTATCATGTTGGGAAATTTGGTGTATGGGTACACAACTCAAACTGTTGTGATCTCGTATATCAGAATATTGCAAAAGAAACGAAATATGGTGTGATTAGTAATCGTAAATTAGATGAAAATGCTCTTGAGATGGATCTTACTTCTACTACGAGTAAACAAGCAAAGCAGGTTGCACAAAGCGGAGATCCTTTGGGAGTTAAAACAGAGGCGTTATTCGAAAATGTAGTGAAAGAACAGGGAGGTAAAGTACTCTCTGGTGGTAAATATGGAAATAACAATGGTTATGATCATGTTATTGTGTTTAAAGATGCCCAAGGCAATACAAATTTGACAATGATTGTAGATAGTAAACAGTTAGGTCGAAAAGGAATTAAGCTAGATCCTAAAGCCGCTGGCGGTAACATGCAAATGTCTGGTGAATGGGATGCAGCTGTTCTTGCTAAATTAGACAAAAATAGTGAAGCATACAAAGCGATTACAGCTGCCCAAAAAAATGGAACATTAGTTAAGGGTGCAGCCTACGTTGATAAAGGTACAGAAAAGCTGATGCTAGTACGAATTGATCCAACGACAAAAAAATAATTTAGAGAGAAATTATGGATAGTGTAAAAGTAAATCATTCTGAAGCCTATCAAAAAGCTTTAGCACATGTAATTGAGCATGCAGCATTTAATGAAGATATTATGGAGTTCGTAGATTATGTTACAAATCAAAAGGGCAATGTAGTATTTTGCACTAGAATGTTAGGTAACTATGCCGAAGCTAATGCAATGGTATCTTGGTTTCGAGATGGTGATTTAGCTACTTTTAAACAGTGGTGTTATATTTCTGCTAAATTAGGTCGTATGATTTTTCAGTTTGATGTCATGGAGTGGTTTCCAGCTTATAAGCACTTATATGCTTTACTATCAGACAATGAAGAGATTATTTCATGGTACAGTCAGCACCGAATATCTTATGATCGAATAGATTCAATCAAAGATCGAGATAATCCGC
>BCQK01000097.1_pt1 | contig 10220 bp, 7 predicted proteins | sample 1008131 | NCBI WGS metagenome assembly BCQK01 (sample SAMD00035458, study PRJDB4067) | museum specimen metagenome | isolation source: Liagora japonica specimen isolated from | place: Japan
CAATTTTTTATAGTTGATGGTGTAGTAATTCACCCGCATAGACTTAATTTTTGAGAGCTTATTGATCTCGATTAAGCCGAGTTCCTTGAGTTTGGCCACAGCTCTTTTGATGGTCGAAATACTGAATAAACCCAGTGTGGACTGCCATTCTTCAAAAGTGTGAAACCACCACTTACGGTTTAGGTGGACAGTGAGGTTTTTCTTTTGTTTGTACTTCCGATTTTCACTGATGAGGAAGTGCAATTTCTGCAAGAACGTGGCTGCTGCAGTCCCCAGCTCTTTAGCGAGCTGAGGTGATGCAATGAGTGGATATTCTTGGTTTTGGAGGAGGATATTTTTCATTATTTTTCTCCCCGATAGGTTTCAGTGAAACAAGCTTTACAATGTGATCGCCATTGTGTTTTTCCACGCCAAATACCATTTTTATAGAAGAAATCTGTATCGAGAGGGTAGTAGTCGCCACATAGGGTGCAGCGTTTTTCTGTCCCGAGTTCAGTGTTGATATAAATTTTAGACATACGATTCCCCTTAACGTGTGAAACGTAGGCGAATAAAATTTAAAATTTGTGTATGAATTTGGGGTTGAGCAAAGTTAGATGCTTGTAAGCGTTGTAGACAGAGGGTGTCGAGGCGTACAGGTGCTGAATGCACACTTTTATTTTGAGTGTTCATAGTCGTTTACTCTTCTAGTAAGTTTTAACACCTACCAACATTCCTTCCACAGAATGGTGGCAGACTACACAGGGGTGGAAGTACCGCTCTAGAAGTAACGGTCAGCACAAGGCTGCCCTGCATAGCCTGCCATAACGACTGACTAAACAGTGGGCAAAAAAAATGCCGCATAAGCGACTGTGATTTTGCGCTTCTAGATAATAAACAGACTTCCACATCTGATCACAGATTTTGCTGTGATATGGACAATATAATTTAAATATTTTTTTAGTCAACTGTTTTTAACTTTGATCATTCTTTTATAACTCTAATCTTTATTCTATTTATATATAGAAGAAAAGTTCTTTTTGATACAATGCTTTGGCTCATTGTGAGCTAATGGATCGGGTCATGTTGATACGATGCATGGGGGCAGGATTAGGAAGAAAATTAATGCATTTTTATTTTAGAGAAGAAGAAGATAGACGTGAAGAAGAAAGAAGTAGATTACAAGAATATAGTGTTCGGTTGAGAGAAGGGATATTCGTATTAATTTTAACTGCATCAGATTGGGATGATTTTGGTTTTAAAACAGATTTTGTAGCATGGATACACAACGTCAAAACTGGAATAAAACATGGGTTAGGGACATTAAAAGTTGGTTATAACGGGCAACCAGAAGGTTCTTGGACAATCCATAATGAAAAAATTAGAAATATAATTACTAATAAATTAGATGATGACTTTTTTTCTATGTTTAATTCGGAAGAGTCTTATCGAGCAATTTTTAAATATTTTAATGTTGAATATGAGGAATTATTAAGTAAAACAGATGTTAAAATACAGGAAAGTAAAGAACAGTTTGTGATAAATAATGTTCATGCCCTTTTGAATGGAGTAAATGATATTGTTTATACGAAAAAAATTAAATTAGATAGAGAATTATTACATGAAAGTGTGTTTAGAAATTCATTTCTTAGGTCAACGTCAATTGAAACTATACTATATAGTTATGATGATATTGTTTATCAAAAAAGAGGCGCAACAAACTTTGAAATAAATGTTAAAGGATTGGAATTTAGATCATCTAGGGAATTAAATCCTAGTACTAATATACATGCTTTAATTGGTAGTAATGGTTCTGGTAAAAGCTGCATATTGGATTCAATTGTAAGTAATTATATTGATAAAATTGATAATAGAATAAAAAAGCTAATAATAATTTCATTTAGTCCTTTTGATAAGCAAACCTCCTTTAAAAAGAGCTTATTGAGTGATAGTTCTTCGGATATTAAATATATAGGTCTTAAAGATTTTTACATTGAAGAAAATAATTTTAATGAAGTTCTAGAAAGATTGAAAAGTAAAGAAGATATTCAAAATGATTTTATCGATAATTTTTATTTAGCAATTAAGAAAAACATAGAGTTAGTAAGATATATTTTTGATGAACTTGAGAAAAGTCATCCAAATTCACAATGGAGTAGGGTTGGGCTTGGGGAAATTTTTAATATAAATGAGATTGGTTTTGAATATTATAAAAAAGAAAGAGAGGAGTATTATTCAAATAAGAAAAAAACAACAAGAAGTAATATAGTTAAAGACTTATTGAATAGTCTGGAGAAAGAGATACCAGATGATTATGTCACTAAAAAGTTATCGGATGATAATATTAGAAATGAAAATAAATTAAAATTTAGTGAGTTAAGTTCTGGATATCAAATGATTGCTTACTCTCTATTTAGTTTGGTTGCTCATTTGGAAAATGGAACATTGGTGTTATATGATGAGCCAGAAGTTTATTTACACCCACCATTAATGCTTACTTATATGAAAATACTTAGGGAGATATTTAAACGAAGAAATGGTATGGGGATATTTGCAACACACTCACCGATTATTTTACAAGAAATACCTAAGTCTTGTGTCAAAGTAATACGGAAAATAAATGATAATGGCAAAGTGTCTTATTTAAATCTTAAACAAGAGACCTATGCTTCAGGTATTACGACAATTAATAATGAAATTTTTAAATTAGAGGCTAAACATACTGGTTTTTATAATGATATCTATAAGAAGTGTGAAGAAGTTGAAATAAGTCAAGATAGTAAAAATCTCGATGAAGAAGAAAAAATTAATAGCGTATTAAATTTTTTTAAAAATCAGGTAGGTGATGAGGGTTTATCAATTATGTATGACTTTTTCTATAAGGATGAGAAATGATTAAAATTGATCCACCTGACTTAAGTTTAAAAGAATTTTTAGATGCGTGTTTTGATAGTGATACTCAAAAAAAAACAAAAGAAACTAAAAGCAGAATGCGTCCTTATGTTGAGGCATTTTCTGAGTTTTATGAAGAAGCGGCTCCTATTAATGAATTTCATAAATTGATTGATTATCATGAATTCTTAAATAATTTGATTTTACATGAAAAAGAATTGAATTATGTAAAGCAACTTTATAGTTATCGTTTAAGAAAGCATAAAAATGGTAGAGCCTTATATGATCATTTGATTTTTGACGTCTCAGATTCATGCCCTTATTGTTATTTTGGTACAGTTAGACAGGTTGATCATTTCATCCCACAAGCTGCGTACTGTATTTGGAATATTCATCCTAAAAATTTGATTCCTATTTGTGCTGATTGTAATAGGGATAAAAATGATTATATGGGGAAATCCTTGGAAAAAAATTTACTTCATCCTTATTTTGATGATTTTTCTAAGGGACAATGGTTGTTTGCAGAGATTAAAATTAAATCGGGACGAGTCAAATATAAAGTTAATTATAGATGTAAGCCGGTATCTATATTTACAAAATCGGAAGAAAAGCGACTGAAGAATAATTTTGACATTTTAAAGCTTGCTGATAGATTTGAAGGGATAAGTAGATCACAACGCATGGCAATAAAAATTGAATTAGATGATGTTTTAGGAGAAAAGAATGATGTAGTAAGAAGATCTTATTTAAAACGGCTAATTGACAGCAAAATAAATACATTTGGATTCAACTATTGGTCAGTTGCCTTATATCAAGCTTTTTTTAACTATAATGGTAACCTAGACGATTTGTTTTAATATATCTTTTTATTTTGAAAGAAAAGTCCTTATTCTACTTAGAGGACTTTTCTAAATTCTCTACTAAAAAGACTAAGAGCCTAATTTCTTCTCTTCTTTAACTCTTTGAAGTAATCTTCTAGCTCTCTTAAATCACTTTCTAACTCATCAATATCTGGAAAAACACCAGACATCGCTTCTGCCATATCATGCCCATTCATATAGGTACTACACTTACCCATAGCAGCATATATTTTTTGGACATCTTGTTCAGTGATATCTGTTAAATATCTTGTATTTTGAGTTTTAATTTCACGGCTAAAGCGCTCAACAACATTTTTAATTAACCATTCTTCAATAAGTCTTTCCCATGTTTCTCGTTTTTTTCCATAAATTATACATGCGTGATGTTGATATTCTTCTATTGAATTTTTTGCTGCTTTTCTAGCTTCTACTACTTTTACTTTAAGTTGCCCAATTCTATCGGCAGTTTTTAAAGCATCCCATGGCGGACTATCAAGTGGTATTCCTGTTATTTTATTATGTCGAGTAATAGCTTTGACAGTTATATCATTAGATACTTCTTGAAGCATTTTAAGGAAAGGTAAATCATGTGTTAGAACAATGACCTGCCTTTTGTTGGCTTCCTCAGCAATTCTTTTAGAAAATTTTAATCTCCAAATATGATCAAGAGAATTTACGGGATCATCAAAAATAATTGCTGACTTTCTACTATCAGTAGACAATTCAGCAAAAAAACTAGCTAGAGAAATACATTTTTGCTCTCCTTCGCTAGCAATATCAAGAATATTTGCTTTGTTTTCAGAGAGTTGTAGGCTGAAATTTTGATTTCCTTTTGCACCTTTTGTTAGTGTATTTATCGTGAAATGATCAAAACCTAGTTTTTTTAGTTCAGTGTTGAAAAATTCCTGCATTCTTCCTATAGAACCAGTGTTCGATATTTCATTATTCAGTAATGTAATAGCAGTTGTGGAAGTAGAGCGTTTTAGTTTGTTAAAACATTCGATTTTCTTCGCTTTTTTAATTTCTTCTTTAATTTGCTCTTTGACGGTTAATATTTTTTCTTTATCTTCAATTTCTAGGATCCTTTGAGTTTTTATTAATATTGTCGTTGCTTTTGTTTCATCATCTAAAACAGATTTTTCCATTTCTTCTAGCTTACTAATATGTGTATTAAGTCTTGTTAGAGCTTCTAACTTTAAATCTTCCATATCAAAAACTGGTATATCTAGTAAAATATTTTCTGCTTTTTCTTTTAACTTATTAATTAATGAAATAAAAAGTATACCAAGTTCTTGATCTTTTTCTTTTATTTCATTAAGAATTGCATCATAAGGAACTGTAGAGAAACTCAACTTTCTTATTTTTATTAATATATTATTCCAGTTTATAAGAGCCGAAGCTGCATCTTTTTGGAGTTCATTCTGAAGGTAAGTATCAAATGATGCTAGTCTTGATGCTGCTGTGTTATCTATAACTTGTAAACATGTAGGACAGTGATCTCCTTCTAGTGGAGGGAATGTTTTATCTTGGTCTAGATTCTCAATGAAATTTTTTACAGCATTCCACATTGTAAGCCATTGCTCTGTGCCAATTTTTGATACTGGTAATTCTGCAAATGTCGCAGTACTGAGCAAATGTGCTGCTAATTTCGTTTGTTCTTTTGTATTGTAAATTTTTTTAAATTTAATTATTGATTCTAGGTTTAGTTCATTGACTAAAGCTGTTAGGAATCGTTGAAGCGGTACTAGTCGTAGCCTTCTACTTTTATATTTTTCTCGTAACTTTTCAGGGGAATTATTTGTTAATTCAAGCACATCTTTTCTTAACACTAATAGTTCTGCTGATTCTTCTTGTGTTGCGCATAATAAATCTATTTGTTCCAGTTCTAAGGTGGAATTTATGACTAATTTACTTGGCGTTGTGCCTTGATTCATCTTCGGTAGAACTGGTAATGGTGTATAAATTATTTCATCATTTTTTGCCTTATCCATAATAAAGCTACTAGTTTTTAATAATTCATCCAATAGTTTTAAAGCAGTTGGCTTAAAATCTAAAGTGCCTGTTTTAGATAAATAGTGAATAGATGAGTTTGAATCGAAAATCCTGATTGATTTGAGACGAGAGTCAGGTTCTAAACTATTGTTCCATTCTATTAATTCAGAAATACCATTTGATTCAATCTGAATATCAGCAGAAGGTATGCCGACTTTCGCCTTGAAAATGTTATGTTTTAATTCAGGAGGTTCGCCCCTAGTCAAGCAAGCATTTTTTAATATCTTTGCATAACTAGATTTTCCAGCCCCATTATTTCCATAAATAACTGTTAATCCTGTAGTAGAAAATTCGATTTTCTGCTGTGATGCAAGAGTAGAAATATTAGATGTATTCCCAACAGAAACTAGTTTATTTTCCTCCACTTCTTCATGATAACCAGTTGCTTGAACTGGCTTTACTAATGATGAGTAATCTGTACTTTTTTCTTCGAGACCAAATTCCATTTTAGCAAGTAAATAAGCTCTTTCTAATTCTGTTTGAGAGAGTTCGCCACATTCAATCGCCTTGCTTAGTGTAAATCTCCACCAATCGGGCTTTCCTTTATTATTTACTAGACTACAAATTTTAGTTGCTATTGGCATTATCATTTCCTTAATTTTTAATATGTAATAAGCAAGTATCTGTTTTTTATAATATATCATTAATGTTAAGCAAAGGTTGCAGACTTAAACTTTAGTATAAAAAGGATAGTAAGATAAATTTTAAAAATTCATTTCAATTAGATGAATCATTCCTTTTATTTACTCATTTCAAATTTGATTCAAGTTCTAGTTGAGTGTTTAGTCCACTACTTTTTGAATAACTGTGAGTGGCTTTTTCAACGATCCATTTCAGCTTATCCACCTCAGTCTTAAAGCCCTGTAGCTTGATTGGAGACTCGGTACTGATCTCAGGTAGCCCATAAGCTAAATTGATGCTGAATTTAGCCATTTGACGCTTAATCTCAGCCATCTTCGCAGCACTTGCACGTTCCGCTTCAGCTTTATTGGCAAACGTCCCTTTTAAGTGTTTAACCTTGCCTTTATCACCATTCACCACCTTTTCACGTTTGGCTTTACCTGTGTCCTGATAACAGGCTGATACACCAGTATGGTCAGACTCGCGATCCTGTTCACTGTAACGGAATTGGTCGCCACTGTTTCTAGTCAATGTGATGGTGGGTAAATCTTTACCTGAAGCGGTTTTGGAACTGCCTGCAGTGAAGATTAAAAGTCGATCTTTTTTTACCGCCATTTCCGCACCATTTTGTTTGGCCAGCCGTTGCAGTAGGTTGAGATCCGACTCATTGGTTTGGTCAATATGGCTTAAAGTAATCGCCTTGAGAGCTGCTGTCATGACCAAAGTCAGTTTATGATTTTGCGCGATTTCAGTCGCAATAGCCCCAAAAGTTTTGCGGTGGTATGACTTAGACTTCGCTTCTTTGATATTACTTTTAAAATTGGCACTGGATGCCTTAATAGTGATTTGATCGGGCGTACCCGACCATTCAGTTTCATCGACAATAAAGTCGCCTTTATCGTGTAAGCCTTCACCTTTAAAACCCATTAGACAATTAAGACGTACACCACGTTTAGGCAGTTGTAGTGCACCGTCATGGTCATCGAGCACGATACTCAATTCATCTGCTTCATTGGCACGGTTATCTGTGACGGTAACACTTAAAATGCGCTTAGATATAAGCTCATTTAACGGTTTATTGTCAGCACTAATCATACAAACTGGGGTTTTAATCATGCTGAACCTTCTTGCTGTGGAGCAGATTGCATTTCAATGCGTTCGTCATCAACACGGCTCAACTTGAGGGTGTAATCGACCTTACGCGGGACACCGTTATCCATTAAAATGGATTTGGTCTCGTCGATGCTGTCGATGACAAAAACACCGTATAAATAGCCTGAACCGTCCATCAACACATAGCCTTGTCCTGTGTCGGCCATGCTTGCTAATTCATCCAGCGCAAAGCGAGTACCAAAGCCATATTCTTCATAGATGAGACCAGGCATTGTCACCGTGTCTGAACCTGCACCAGTGAACTGCTTTTTCGCACGTCCATTGGCCACGGCATTTTCGGCATAGCTCCATGAACGTTGGCGTTGGATTTCTTGAAAGGCCAATGTACTGGTCTTAAAAATGAATTGTCCTAAACTCATCAACATGATTGTCCCCTTAATCGTTGTCGCTATAGCTGCGGACGTTGCTTGGTTGTTGCATACGCTGCGCCTTAGCCACTTCCATTGCCACCAATTGTGCTAACGCATTTTCATCCATACCTGGTGCAGCATAAATATTAAAAATTTGCTGCACTGGAGCTGCTGTTGCAGAGACATTTTTGGTACTGGCTGAAATAGATGGACGTTGGTCAAAACTAAAAGCACTGGTATCAAAAAAGCCCAACATATCCTGACTGGCTGTGCCGATTGCATTGCTGGCCAGATGGCTATTGTTTGAGATCCCGTTCGCCAAACCTTGCATGTTGTATGCCCCCAACTGTGTAAAAACACGAGAAGGGGAGTGGATGCCAAAAGCGCCTTTTACTGTATTGGTGACTTGAGCTGCAGCAGCTTTGGCTTTACCAATCACACCCGCAATGCCGTTACTGATCCCGTTGGCCAGTCCTTGCATGAGCATTTGGCCAAAGCCTGTGAATGTACTTGGCAATTGCACCCCAAAGTAATTCATCACCGCAGCAAAAGCGCGATAAAACAGTCCGATCGGAGACCAGTTCAAAATGAAGGTGGTAATTTTTTGAAGGGCAAGCTGAAAAAATAAAACAATCTTTTGTGTGGTCGTCATGCCCGACGTACCAATCGAATTCCAAATGTCTGCAAAGAATTGTTTGATTGAACCCCAATTGCGATAAATCAAATACGCAGCCGTGGCCAAAAGTCCGATCGCTAAAAATAATGGGTTGGCCATCATTAAGCGACCGACAAAAAAGATGCCTTTACCGAGCCACATAAAGGCCGAGCCAATCAGCTTGATGATATTAATCAGACCGAAGCCTTTGGCTCCCAGTACGCCAAACGTCAGACGAAGTAAAGCCATTGGACCGAGTATGGTCACCAGTGCAAGCGATAGGGCACTAAACGCTGCGAGCAGAATCACGATAATGGCAATGGTCTTCATAATGGCATTCGACAATTGAGGATTTTCCTTAGACCAGGCTCCCAATTTTTCAGTCATATCGGTTAAACCAGTGACGACTTGTTTTAGCTCAGGTGCGATTGCAGCACCGAAGTTCGTCATGGCACTGGTGAAAGTTCCTGAAGCTGCATCCCATAGATTTTTTAACGTGCCGAGCTGTTCATTAACACGTGTCTGTAAGTCGGCTTGAGCATTCATTTTTGCTAAGGTTTCGTTATAGCCCGCTTTGCCTTTGTCGATTAGTAGGTTCAAGGCTTGGATAGTTTCTGCATCATTGCCGAACATATCCGACAAGATCGGTAAACGTGCTTCGGTTGAAAGGCCTTTGAGCTTTTCAAGCTGCTTGAACATATTGTCCAGTCCACCGAACTCACCTTTACCATTGGTAAAGTTCATGGCCATACCTGAACCTTTCAAGGCCTTTTTAATGCCTTTACTGTCCATCATCGATGCAAAAATCTTACTGTAGGCGTTACCTGCAGATTCACCCGCCATTGCTGCTTGATCTGCCATGACCAAGAGGGGAGCCATCGCCTGAGCGCCTTCTAAGCCCTCGGCTTTAATGGTTTTCATCCCTGCCGATAGTTTGGAAAAACCTTGTAGCATGTTGGTGGAGTCGACACCCAAGTAATACGATCGCTGAATCGTATCCATTAAACTGAGCATGTCTTTTTCTGAGGTTTTGGTGGCATCCTGCATTTTTGCTGCAAACTCGGCAGCATCTTCAAAAGGCATTTTCAGTTGTACGGCCAAATAGCCCGCAGCCTGACCAACACCGCCAAGAATGGCTTTATAGCTGATCCCTTGCTGGACGAGCTTAGCCATCATTAATTGGAAGTCTGCTGTTGTACCAGGAAGCTGTGTGCCTAACTTATTGGCCAGTTCATTGATGGCTGTAAATTCATTGGCCACTTGGCCATTCGATTGCATCATCGAGACTTTTAAAGTCGTCGCTGCATCTTCTGCTTCAGCAAAAGCTTTGATTGGGACACCTAAAGCACCCGCACCGACTGCAGCTGCTGCACCTGCACGTACTCCAGTATCAGAGACTTTACCAATCAAGTCCTGTGCATTTTTATGTTGCCGAACGAGGTCATTGAGCCGTTTTTGACTGGCAACCTGTTTATCGAGTTGAGTTTTTTTGCGCTGTAAAGCTTGGGTCGCTGTATCCACTTTGGCCTTTAAGTCACGTTCATCACGACTCAGGGATTTGGTACTGATACCTGCTTGATTTAAGCCTGTACGAAGCATTTGCAATTGCCGAAGCTGATCTTGCTCTGCCTGTTTTAA
>BCQK01000098.1_pt1 | contig 10210 bp, 7 predicted proteins | sample 1008131 | NCBI WGS metagenome assembly BCQK01 (sample SAMD00035458, study PRJDB4067) | museum specimen metagenome | isolation source: Liagora japonica specimen isolated from | place: Japan
GGATCCCAGATATCGCCCGTCTCTTTAAACGCGGTGAAGCCATCGGCATCGAGAATTTCTGACCACAAATAGGCGTAATACCCGGCGCTATATCCGCAGGCGAAAATATGGCTGAAATATTGGCTGCGATAGCGCGGTTCGATTTCCGCGATCAGGCCATATTTGGCCAAAGTCTCTTGTTCGAAGGCGCGGGCATCCGTGATCGCCAGAGCTTCGTCATGGCTCAGCATGTGCCAGTTCAAGTCGAGCAAAGAGGCGGCAATAAACTCTGTCGTCCGGAAGCCTTGATTGTGGTTCGACGCTTCGCGCATCTTCTCAATCAGCTCCAGCGGCAGCGCTTCGCCGGTTTCGTAGTGCAGCGCATATTCGGCAAGCATTTCAGGTTCACCGGCCCAGTGTTCCAGGATTTGAGCTGGGAATTCTGTATAATCCCGCGGGCCATCGACGCCAGAAAAGCTGGAATACTTAATCTGCGTCAGCAAGCCGTGCAGACCGTGACCAAATTCATGGAAGAAGGTTTCGACCTCGCTGAAATTCATCAGCGTTGGGCCGTCACCCGCCGCCGTGATCAAATTCAGATTGTTGTTAATGATCGGACGCACTTCATCCGCATCATCATAATTGGTGGAGGACCGGAAAGAGCTCATCCATGCGCCGCCACGTTTTGAGTCGCGGGCATACATGTCCATCATAAACAGGCCGAGATGTTCACCGGTCTCTTTGTCTTTCACGTCATAGGCCGTGACCACTGGATTCCAGCCTTCGACTTCGACCTCTTCAAGCGTGATGTTGAACAGGCGCTCTGCCATGCTCCAGGCGCCGGTGCGGACCGCGCTAAGCTCAAAATATGGCTTCAGGACATTGCTGTCGAAGGCGTATTTGTCCTGGCGCACTTTTTCAGAATAGTGCCACCAATCATGACCTGCGAAAGTGAATTCATCGCCGATCATCGCTTGCATTTCGTCACGCTCGGTCTTGGCTTGGGCGAGACCGGGTTCCCAGACGCGGACGAGGAAATTCTCGACCGTTTCCGGAGTGCGCGCCATGTTATATTCAAGCGTATAGGCGGCATGGTTGGGGTAGCCGAGCAGTTCAGCCCGCTCTGCCCGCAGCTGCGCCAGTTTGATCGCAACCGGTCCGTTATCAAATTCGCCGCTATTGGCGCGCAGGCGATAGCCATTGAACATTTGTTCGCGCAAATCGCGATTCTCTGACTGCGCCATGAAAGTCTCATAGACGGACCGATCGACGGTCAGGACCCATTTGTCACCATCCTTGAGTGCGGCTTTGAAATCCTCAGACAGACCCGCGAGTTCGGCTTCATCCGTAACGTCGAGTTTGAACGCTTTGGTTGAGGCGAGCAAGTTCTGACCAAATTGCGTGGTCAGAGACGACATCTCTTCATTGATCGCCGCGACCTTTTCTTTGACCTCAGTGCTCTGCGTCGCGCCAGCGCGCTCAAAGCCGCGATAGGTCAGCTCAATCAAACGCTGGTCTTGTTCGTCCAGGTCGAGTGTCTCGGCCGCGTCTTTGACCGCTTTGACGCGCTCAAAAAGAGCCGCATTGAAATTGATCGAATTGCTGACCGCTGTGACTTTCGGCCAAATCTGAGTGGCGAGGTCTTGCAGCGTATCATTGGTGTCGGTCGCTGTGATATTTGAAAACGTTAGCGCGACTTGCGACAGCGTGCCGCCGGTTTTGTCGAGCGCGACAATGGTGTTTTCAAATGTTGGCGCGTCTGGATTGTTCGCAATCGCGTCAATCTCGGCTTCAAGCTCAGTGATCGCAACTTCAATCGCCGGCAAATAATGCTCGTCCTTGAGCTGCGCGAAAGGCGGCACACCATATGGCGTGTCCCATGTTTGCAGCAGCGGATTGTCGGCCAGCGCGGCTTCGTCTGTGGTCGTTGACGTGTCAGCCTCTGTCGGCGCGACGTCTGTCTCTGTGGTCGTGTCCGATCCCGGCGTGCGGATAACATCGCAGCCAGCGAGGATCAGAGCGAGCGCTGCAGCGCCGCCAAACAGGTAGGATTTTGCGGTCATAGGGTCACCTTTGAGTGGAACATTGCGGTCTTAAACCATTTTATGGGCCAGTCGCCTAGAGCAGCCCTGTCACATTTGTAGCTGGTTGAGCCGCGCAACTGTCGCGTTAAATTGGTCCATGGTTTCATTCAAAATGTCGGCGACGGGGCGAACGCCTTTGATCCGGCCGGCCACTTGACCGGTCAGGGCAATGCCCGCTTCTAGGTCGCCGCCAAAATAGACTTGCTGCGTACCAGCGAATTCGCCGAAAATATTCTCGACGCCGTCTTGTTCGATCCGGCTGGTACGCTCCGTGCGCAGCGCGCGCAGAGCTGGGCCTGGGCCATCGCGGTTGAGGAAAACCGTATCGGTCGCATCAGCGTCGACAATGGCTTGTTTCCAATTGCTATGCACAGGGCTTTCAGCGCTCGACAAGATGCGCGTCCCCATCAGCACGCCTTCCGCGCCGAGCGACATTGCTGCGGCCATGCTGGCCCCGTCCATAATCCCGCCGGCCGCGACTACAGGCACGTCGACGGCTTCGCAAACTTGCGGGATCAAAACCATGGAGGCGACATCTTTGGGGTTTTTAAAGCCGCCGCCTTCGCCGCCTTCGACGATCAAGCCATCAACACCGGCCTCAATGGCGCCGAGCGCCGCTTTTAAACTGGGCACGACGTGGAACACTGTCAGGCCAGCCTCTTTGAGCTGGCTGGTATATTTCTTTGGATTGCCCGCCGATGTGGTGACGAATTTGATGCCTTGATCGATGACGAATTGAACAATGTCGGGGTCGCGGACAAAGGCCTGTGCGACGTTGACGCCAAACGGTTTGTCCGTCAGGTCGCGCATTTTCAAAATCTCTTCGCGTACCGCGTCCAATTCGCCTGAGCTGGTTTCGATAATGCCCATGCCGCCGGCATTGGAAAAAGCCGAGGAGAGTGGGGCCCGCGCGATCCATCCCATTGCTGCTTGAACGATCGGCTTTTCGATTTCGAGCATTTCAGTGATGCGGGTTTTGAGCGCCATGATGGATCCTTTAAAAAAAGCTGTTGGCGTGAGATAGCGCCGCTGTCGCGGCGGAAGCGCAAGAGGACTTAGCGGGTTTGGAAAAGCCGACCGCGCTCGGTCACGAAAATGATGCTGAGCGAGCTCACGCCGAGAATTACAAAGCCCCACATGAAGGGCGCAATTGTCCCATTAAACTGGCTCGCAACGAGATAGCCAATGAAGCTTGATACAGTCGTCGAGGCAAAGCCATAAGCAGCGCTCGCTGTGCCAGCAATTTTGCCTTGTGGATCCATCGCCAGCGCCGTGAAGTTCGCGCCCAACATGCCAAAACAGCCAAAGGTCAGGCAGAAGAGTGGATAGAAAATCCAAAGCTTCTCACCAACTGTGCTGAGCGTGATGACGTTCACAACCGCCAAAATAATGAACAGAATTAAGACGGAATGGCTGATCCGGCGCATGCCATATTTTTCGACAATTCTGGAATTGAGATAATTCGCTGCCGCCAGCGAGGCGGCGACCCCAGCGAACCAGAGCGCGAATGTCTCGTGCTGCTTGAACACATCGGTGAAGATTTGCTCAGAGGCGGCGACAAACGCGAATAGCGCGCCAAAAATCACACCGCTCGCGCACATATAGCCGAACGTGATGCGCGTTGTAACAACTTGCCAATAGGCGCGCCCCGTCTGCCCGAGGCTGAGCGGCTGGCGTTTCGCTGCCGGCAGTGTTTCCGGCAAACGTAGATTGATCCAGATGAGATTGGTCATCGCCGCAACGCTTAAGAAGGCGAAGGTCCACTGCCAGGGCGCGACCAACATGATGCCAGCGCCAATGGTTGGCGCTAAGATTGGCACGACCATGAAGACGGTCATGACCAGTGACATGATTCGGGCCATGGCGCGGCCGGCCAACAAGTCGCGCACAATCGACACTGCGATGACCCGCACGCCGCTGGCAAATATGCCTTGGATGAAGCGGGCAATGAGCAGGGTCGTGAATGAGGATGTCATGATACAGGCAAGGGCCCCAACCGCGTAGCCAATCAAACAAAGGCTGAGCAAGCCTTTGCGGCCAAAACGATCTGAGATCGGGCCGAACACCAATTGCGGCGCGCCGAACCCGGCAATGTAGGCGAAAATCACCAATTGCTGGTCATTGTCGCGCAGCAAACCGTAATGCTCTGAGATATTGCTTAAGCCCGGCAGCATGATGTCGATGGCGAGCGCATTCAGCGCCATTAACGCCGCCACCATCGTCACCAATTCCCATTGGGGAACCGGGAGTGTCGGCGCCTCGGCGTCCATATTTGTAGATGTGCTGGCGTCGGCCACAGCTCTCTCTCGCGCTCAATCAAGGCGCGGGTTTGCGCCTGTCGCGATCAGACCGCAAGCTTTTTCTAAGCTGGATCGATGATTTTTAAGTCACTGTGTCTGAAGAGTTCCGGACCCGCCCTATTGCAACGGGCAAAGAACCCAATGTGTGTCATCGAAGTCAAACGCAGTGACCATACGCGAACAGTCTTCGAAGCGCGCGGTGTACCCATAATCGCCCGCCATGCGCTGCAAGTCTTCGGCGTCAGATGTCTGGCCGACGAACATCACCGCAAAGACTGGGCCGTCATGTTCGGCCAATCGGGCGGCAATTTGTGGGGTATAGTTTTTCAGCGCCGGTTTGCTCCAATACTGGCTGTCGGCGTGCGCAAGCCAAGCCGCGTCTTCGAACGCGGGCGCATTAAAGGCTGACGGGAAATGCGCTGAGAATAAGATTGCCGCGCCGCGAATGTCGGCGTCTTCGGGCAGCTGTGTCCAGACATAAGGTTCATCCCAAGAGGTCCACGCGACCCGCCGCGTTGGCGATTGGCTAGTGGTCAGGACAAGCGCCAAACACGCGGCGAGTGAGAATAGAGTTAGGCGTGGCCATTGCGCGAAGCGCGGGGCCACCCAAATGGCGACGAGCAGCGCTAAAAGCGGTCCCATGACCCAAAGGGCATTGAGGTAGCGCATCAATGAAAACAGGTGCGCCCAAAAGATAAAGCTGGCGAGAAATCCAGCGCACAGCGCCGCGATCAGCCGCGTGCCTTGCGGCCATTCTGCGCCGCGCAGCGCAGTCCGCACCATCCAGCCGAGCGCCACCGCAACGGCCAAATATCCAATCAAGAACCGGACATCGACCAAGCTGAATGCGTAGATCAGACTGGTATCAAATGAGAAGAAAAATGGCCGCGCAAATAAGTCCAAGATATTGGCCGGCACAAAGCGCTCATCACGGAACGCCTCATCCGGCGCGAATGGTGACGACTCGAACGTGCTGCCGAGGTTGGGAAAGATCGGATTGCCAAACAGGTCCCACATCATCCAGGCCCACCAGCCGCCGAGCAGGACCACGCCGATCAAGCCTGCAGCGCCGCAAATTGCCGACGCCTTGGCGCGGTCGAGCCAGCTTGGTGACACGATCAACACCGCCACGGCATAGCCTGGAACATAGACGGCATTGGTGAGTTTCAGCCCGACAGCCGCCCCGAGGATCAGACTTCCAAGCGCCAAGCCTTTCCACGTCGCACCCTGACCATCGGGGCCGACGAGCAGGACGAAAGCTAAGAAAAATGCCAGGACGCCCCAGTGATCATTGGCGACACTGGCATGCATCAAGGTATTGCCGAGGGCGAGATATCCCGCAACAGCGAAGAGGATCAGCACCAATGGATCCAATTTGACGTCTAATCGGCTGGCCACTCGCGCGCCGAGCGCATAGAGCACGGGCAAGATCACAGAATGAATGGGGCTGAGCAGAGCCATGACGATCGGCCCAGGTAAGCGCTCAATTAGTCCCCAGACCAGCATGCTGTGCACGGGATTGAAAAAACTATGAAAGTCCGCCGGTGCGAGGTCTTGATCGAGACGACCGTGCAACGCCGACCAGCCATTGTGCAAATGATAATGGGCGATGTCATAAGCGGCATCCCGCGGCAGCAGGGCAGAATAGAGGGCAAACACGGCGATCCAAATCGCCCAGACTTGCCAGGCAATTTGAGTCGTCCCGGGTTTGACGGGCTGGAACTTGAAATTCTTAAAAAATTCGCGCGCGGCGTTCCGCGAAGCTGTGATTGGCAGACCGCCCATTTTGTCCCCTAAACGCAACATTGCCGACAACGCGCTCGGCTAAGGTTTCAGTGTCACATTTAGATTGAGGAATGGTTAGTTGAGGGCGCGACCCAGCGCTTGACGCGCTGGCGGGGCACGGCCGCTTTCCCCTTTGCCGCGTTCGGTCCTATTCAAGCGCTCGCACGAAACACCAAAAACCACAGCGCCCAGACTTTCCAATCAATGGGGTAAGGGTCTAAGGGCTCGAGGGACTCATCGGTCTGAACGGAGCCGTGCTCGCGCGGAGCAAGGAATGGACGAAAAACAAAAGAAAACAGTGCGCAGTTTTGGTGGTCGCAGCGGACGTAAATTGTCGCCGCGGCAGCGCCGTTTGGCTGAAACTGTCCTGCCTCAGATCGAAATCACGTTGCCCGAAACCGGCGTCGTCACCGGCAAAGACTTGATCCCAGAAGCCCAAAAGGTCTGGCTCGAAATCGGCTTTGGCGGCGGCGAGCATGTTAGCGGGCAAGCGGCGGCGAATCCGGACGTCGGTATATTGGCCAGCGAAGTGTTCTTTGAGGGCGTCGCGAAATTGCTTGGCCAAATTGAAGATGCGGGCCTCGGCAATATCCGTCTTTGGCCGAAAGACGGACGCGATCTGGTCAATGGCTTGGCCGAGAACAGCATTGATCGCGCCTTCATTCTCTTCCCGGATCCCTGGCCGAAAACCCGCCACCAGAAACGGCGGATCATTCAGCCCGAGTTTTTGACCGATCTTGCCCGGGTTGTGACACCCGGCGGACAGGTCAGATTTGCCACCGATGTTCGGTCCTATGCGGATGAAGCGCTCGAGCGGTTTTTGGCGCATCCGGCCTATCACTGGACCGCAAATGCGGTGCAGGATTGGCGCGCCGTACCACCGGACCATATTCAAACGCGCTATCAAGCCAAGAATTTGGGCGACATCGCACCAGTTTATTATGATTTTGAAATAGGCTTAGATAAATAGGGCAGGCCGTCTTACGGGCATCGTCGATATTGGAGGCACTCTCATGTTGCGCATTTTGATCCTCAGTCTGACGATGGTCGCGTTTGGATGGGGCTCTGGCGCGTCGGCGCAGGCCGCCATTTCGAAAGCGCAGATTGAGCAAGCCACAATGGTCTTTGTTGAAGCGGGATCTGAGGCCGCGCGCGATACGCTGGCGGGGCTTTTGGCGGCGTATGACGGGCCGCCAACCGTTCAATCCGTAAATGCCTATTTGACGCTACTGGCATACGATGCGCCGTCCGAAAATGTTCAACGCCTCCGGGACACTGCGCGTGCTGCGACCACTCACTTAGAGCCCGTCGCTGAGATTTTGCCGAAACATTATCTAAAAGCGCGGTATCACGCCGCCATCGCGGACTTTAGCGTCGATCAAACGGCGGATGCGGCGTATGAGATGGCCCATGTTGTGGGCAGGGCTGGTGAAATCAAAGACCGGGGCGTTTGGCCAGATTGGGCGAAGGCCCGGCACTACCAAGCGAAAGCCCGGGCTTTAGCGATGTTGGCTGAGCTGAAAGTCGACGCGGATTCAACCGTTTCGCAAGCGACCTATGACACGGTTCTCGCCGGGTATGCCTCAGTGGCAAGCCCGCCGGCAGACTATGGCGCATTGCCGGTGTGTAAGGGCGAGGTACGCAATCGCGCCGCGCTTAATTCACCGAAAGTCTCAGGCAAACGAGGACAATGGGGCGCACTGGTTCTCGAATATGATTTTGATGAAGACGGGCGCGTGATCAATGAAACCGTACTGGCCGCCGTGCCCGAGGGTGTGTTCGAACAAGACGGTTTGAAATGGGTGAAACGCGGGCGATTTCGTCCAGAGAATCGTGACGAAGTTGGCGTCACTTGCCGTCTAGACCGACGCGGAATTGTGCAAGACTTGGTTTTTCAGATCAACTAGGCCGGTTTTGCTTGACCAGAACGCCCTTATGTGAGCCTGCTCCGATCATCGAATACGGCCGGTCTGAATTGAGAAGACCCCGCCAGACCGGCGGATAACGAATGTCCCTACCTCTCCGTAATCGACTTCGCGACCACCTGCACGGTGCAGGAACGGCGCGACGCAACGGAAAGGGCCCTACATGGCCACCGGAAAAGTGAAGTGGTTCAACGCCACAAAAGGTTTTGGATTTATTGTTCCTGATGAAGGCGGAAAAGACATTTTCGTGCACATTTCAGCGGTTGAGCGCTCAGGCCTGCAAGGTCTGAATGATGACCAGCCGGTTGAGTATGAACTCTACCATGATGAGCGTCGCAACAAGACCTCTGCGGTTGATCTGAAACTGATCTAGACAAATGCCGACAGAGCGCCTAATTAGGTGCCAAGTCGAAACATATCGGCGGCGGTTCCGGAAACGGGGCCGCCGCTTTTATTTGTCTGAAAGAACTCTCGTTTGATCACTTTAAGCCCCCAAGAAGAGCGCATCTTCGCTATGGCCGAACCCCTCGCCGAGGAGCTCGGGCTAGCGATTGTGCGCATTCGTATCATGGGGGGCAATCGTCCGCTCTTGCAGATCATGATCGAAAAAGCCGGCGGTGCACCGACAGATGTTGAAGATTGCGCGACTCTCTCGCGGACTCTGTCGCCAGTGCTCGAAGCCGAAGACCCAATTGGCGAAGCCTATCGTCTGGAAGTGTCGACCCCTGGCATTGACCGTCCGCTGACCCGTGTCGGCGACTTTGGTCGCTGGGTTGGACATCTGGCCAAGCTAGAGCTGACCATGCCGCTCGACGGCCGCCGCCGCTTTCAAGGCATCATTCGCCGCGAAGATGAAAATGGCGTCGCGATCGAATTGGACGATGAAAGCGAACTCGTCGCGCAAGTGCATGAGATGAGCAAAGCCAGCCTTATCCTGACGGATGAGCTGATTGATGTAGCCACCAATGATGGCACGCTGCCGCCGCAACCCGGCGATGAAGAGTTTGACGGCCTCGAAATGGATGAGGCCGTGACCGATACATTTGAAGATAACACAGAGACTGGAGCCTGAGGCCGATGAGTAATGTAGGCGTTTCCGCAAACCGGCTTGAAATCATGCAAATCGCGAAAGCGGTGGCAGAAGAAAAAGCGATCGACCGCTCAATCGTGATTGAAGCGATGCAAGAGGCGATCGAAAAAGCGGCGAAGTCTCGCTATGGCCAAGAGCACGACATTCGCGCGCTGATTGATCATGACACAGGCGAGCAGACATTGTGGCGGATCCAGACTGTTGTCGCGGATGACGAGATCGAAGATCCGGCGCAACAATTGACGCTGAAAGACGCGAAAAAGATTGATGCTAGCTTAGAGCTTGGCGACGAGATTAAAGAAGAGCTTCCGCCGTTCGATTTCGGCCGCGTCGCGGCGCAGACCGCCAAGCAAGTCATCATGCAAAAAGTGCGTGATGCTGAGCGTCAGCGCCAGTTCGATGAATATAAAGATCGCGAAGGCGAAGTCATCAACGGTATTGTGAAGCGCGTTGAATATGGTCACGTGATTGTCGACCTGGGCCGCGCCGAAGGCATTATTCGCCGCAATGACGGCATCCCGCGGGAGAATTTCCAGCCGAACGATCGCGTCCGCGCCTACTTGTATAAAGTCAGCCGCGAGATCAAAGGGCCGCAAATCTTCCTGTCGCGCGCGCATCCAGACTTCATGGTCAAATTGTTCGCCGCAGAAGTGCCGGAAGTTTATGAAGGCGTGATCGAAATTCGCTCTTGCGCCCGTGACGCCGGCTCGCGTGCGAAAATTGGTGTGATCTCGAATGACAGTTCGATTGACCCGGTCGGCGCCTGTGTCGGTATGCGAGGTGCCCGTGTGCAAGCCGTAGTAGGGGAGCTGTCGGGTGAAAAAATCGACATCATTCCTTGGAATTATGACGACGCGACGTTCATCGTGAATGCGCTGCAGCCAGCCGAAGTATCTAAAGTGGTGCTCGACGAAGAAGAGCACCGCGTTGAAGTTGTGGTCGCTGATGAGCAATTCCCACTGGCCATTGGCCGCCGCGGTCAAAATGTTCGTCTCGCGTCACAGCTGACCGGTTGGCAAATCGACTTGGTCACCGAGAGCGACGATT
>BCQK01000099.1_pt1 | contig 10191 bp, 14 predicted proteins | sample 1008131 | NCBI WGS metagenome assembly BCQK01 (sample SAMD00035458, study PRJDB4067) | museum specimen metagenome | isolation source: Liagora japonica specimen isolated from | place: Japan
CATCGCCTTCTCGATGTTCGACAACGTCAACGGCGACGCCATCGACGACGCGCAGTGTGTGCTGCTGGCCAAGCCGCCCCCCAGCAAGGGCCTGCGCAGCGGCAACCGCGCGTGGCGCTTCCTGCTGCCGAACGGCCGCGCCAACGCCCGCCTTGCGCAGTCGGTGGGCTGACCACTAGGCTGCCGCCAGCACCATGCAGAAGAGGGCCGCCCGAGGTCAGGCAGGCGACCGAGGCCCCACGGATTGACAGGACACCGAGCGCGACGTGCACCCCGGCGCAGCATGCCGGCCCTCCCCGCGCAGGCCCTGGCCGACACCCCCACCCCTTGCCGGTGGGGGTTCGTCGTTGTAGAGGGGGAATGCCGCGCATCCGCTTTGAGGGGTGCGGTGTCGAGGCCAGGAATCGAGTGGGGGCGGCCCCCTGGCACGGCGATCACCGCCTAGCGCCCAAACTGACGGATCGTCGGGTACAAGCGCCGCGCTGGCTTGGTGGTCAGCACCCAGGCCCCACCCGGGCAGATGCCGGCATGTCGGTAATCACCCGGGGGAGCAAGAGACCCGTCGGGCGTGCACACCCGGCGGGTCTCGCCGTTCCTGGGCTACCCTGCGACTTGCCAGCTCGTGGCTTCGAGCGTAGAGCCAAGAAGCCACACCAACGACTGGAGGTCCCGTGCGCACCCTGATGCTGCTGATCACCCTGTCCGCCTGCGCCCCATCGGTCACCGATGCCCAGGTGGACCTGCTCACCGACACCGACCCGGTGCCCGACAACGAGGCCCCCGACAGCTGGTCCAGCGCCTGCAGCTGGCCCACCGAGGCCGAGGTCTACGAGTGCTATGAGGGCTGTGACGCCGTCGACCACGACAACGCCCGGGAGCTGGGCGTCTGGATGTGCTTTGAGGGGCACGGTGTCCCGACGTTCGACGACGCCCCCGACGTGCAGGGGTCCGAGCCCTTCGTGGCCGGCTTCCTGCAGTGCTGGACCGCCACCGCCGTGGGCGCCTACGTCGAGGTCTGTGATGGGTGATGGCTCCATCGACCGAGCGGGGCCGCGCCTGCTGAAGAGCTACATGGCCAACCCACACATGGACCGCGGCAACCTGCGCGTGTTGGCGATCTACCTGGGCATCGCCTCGATGGACGATCAGTTCGTCTACCACCTGCACCACGAACCCGTGGCCCGCCCCGGACAGCGGTGGACTGCGGCAATGGTGCGGAAGCTGCGAACTGCGGTAGCGGCCAAGGTCGCAGAGCTGGACGTCGTGGGTGGAACGCTATGAGCCGCATCGACCACACCGAGCACAACCGGCACGTGGCCGAGATGGAGGCCCGGCACGCCGAGACCGGGCAGTACATCGATCCCGTGACCGGCCGGGAGCTGCCGACGCCCTTGGTCCGCGACCCCAACCGGGAGCAGCGGCGACGGCTCGCCCGGTGGCGCAAGCGTAGGCGGTAGCTCGCGGGGTAGGGTGCAGGGGCCACACCAACGACTGGAGGCCCCTGTGTCCGAGACCCCACCCCTGTCCGCCGTCCTCAACGGCCGCAAGTACGTCGTCACCCTGCACCCCGGCACCGACGGCATGCGGCTGTCCCTGCGCCTGTCCGCCATGGCCGTCGGCATCATGGCCCAGGCCCTGAAGCCCGGCGCCAACCTGCAGGCCCTGATGGCGGGCCAGACGGCCGGTCTGTCGTTCGGCGACATGATCGCCAGCGTGCAGGCAATGCTGGACCACCCCGACGCCGCCCAGATGATCCGCGACTGCCTCCGGTTCACCACCTGCGACGGCAAGCCCCTGTCCGATGACGCGGTCTTCGACCTGACCTTCCAGGGCAACTATGGCGAGATGTTCGACGTCTTGGTGCTGGCCATCCGGGGAAACGGCTTCTTGGCGGCGCGCGCTATCTTGCGGGCCGCCAGCGCCGGCATGCCGAAGAGGCCGCCGGCATCGACCCCCGCAGCTGGCGCCTCACCCAGCCCGACGCCGTCGTAGAGGCCGCCGAGCTGGCCCTGGACGACTGGACCTTCCGGGTGGTGTTCGCGCTGAACCTGCCCACGCCGGACGTCCGAGGGTGGAGCTGGCGAGACCTGTGGACGACTCACGCCTGGCTGGACGCGCAGGCGGCTAGGATAGACGCGGACCGCGAGGAGGCCGCCCGATGACGACGAACCGGCAGAATGTCCTACGCCAGTTCTATTGGACGCTGGGCATCGAGGTCTACGACGCGGACCTCCAGATCCTGGACGACGACATCGCGGCGCTGGAACAGGGCTTCGCGCAGCTCGGACTGGTGACGGCCGGGGTCATGGCCGGCATCGCGACCGCCATCGGTGGCGCTGCGGTCACCCTAGGCAAGTTCACCGCCGACACCGCCATGAGCGCCCGGGAGGCCGCCGAGCTGGCCCAGGTGCTGGACCTCGGGACCACCGCCGCCCAGGAGATGGCGGGGGCGTTCCGCCTGGCCGGGCAGGACACCGACGATCTCACCGACGCCTTCAACACCCTGGCCGACCGTGCGGCCGATGCGGTGGACGGCGCGCAGTCGATGCGCGATGACTTCAAGCTCGTGGGCATCGATTGGCAGCAGCTGCGGGACCTGCGCCCCGAGGAGATCTGGAACCTCTACTCCGACGCCGTGGCCAACAGCACCGACGTCACACGCCGTAACGCCAGCGTGGTGCGGACCCTGGGCGACGACGTAGGCCGCCGACTGCTCCCCCTGCTGCTGCGCGGGGCCGATGGCTTCGCTGCCCTGCGCCAGGAAGCCCGCGAGCTGGGCCTCGTGCTGGACGAAGAGACCGTGGCGGCCGGTCTGGAGTTCGAGCTGCAGATGGAGCGGATGACCGCCGCCGCCGAGGGCCTGCGCAACGAGGTGGGCGCGGCCTTGCTGCCCGTCGTCAACGACCTGACCGACGACATCATGGCGTGGTTCCGTGCCAACCGGGAGATCATCCGCCAGCGGGTGCGCGACACGGTCGAGGGCATCGCCGACGGCCTGCGGTTCGTGGGGCAGGCGGCCGAGGACGTCGACGCCATCGTCATGCGCACCCTGGGCAGCTGGACGCCGATCATCGCCGGGGTGGGGGTCGCGGTCACCGCCCTGGCTGGCGGGGCCCTGCTCGGGACCCTGTGGCCCGCGCTGTCGGCCATCGGCGGGGCCCTGGCCAGCATCGTGGCGCTGATCCTGGGCGTGTCCACCGGCGTGGCGGGGCTCGTCGTAGGGGCCGTCATCATCGGGCTGGCCCAGCAGTTCCTGATGCTCGCCGCTGCGGTCGGCGGGGCCGTCCTGATCTTCGATGACCTGAACACCTACCTCAACGACGGGGACAGCCTCTTCGGGCGGTTGCTGGAAACGATGCGGGAGGGTGGCCCCACCATGCAGGCATTCGCCGGCTACCTGGAGGAGGTGGTCCGATTCGGTGGCGAGCTGGCCGAGACGGCCGAGCTGCTGGCGCGTAGCGCCTGGGCCCAGCTGCTGATCAGCTTCGCCGAGGGCCGGGACACGGTCTTCGCGCTGGTGGACGGCCTGACCCAGCTGAAGGACCTGCTGGAAGGCATCACCGGCCTGGACCTGGGCATAGACGATCTCTTCGACTTCAGCGCCGGCCTGCTTCGCCGTGGCCGCATCGGCCTGTCCGGCGTCAACAACGCGTTGGAGCGCGGCGTCGCCCAGCAAGAAGCCTTCGCCGGTGGACGGCTGGCGGGCACTACCCCGTCCGTGCAGCAACAGGCTGTCCGCGCGCTCGACACGTCCCGTCGGTTCACCGGCAACACCATCAACGTGGCCGTGGATGCGAGCGGCAACAGCGATCCCGGCGCCGTCGGTGCCAAGGTGGGCCAGGCCGTGGACCAGTCGCTGCGCAACGCCGGGTCCGTCATCCTCGGAGGCACCTGATGCTGTCGATCATCGTCGGTCCAGGCGAGTTCTTCTACTTCGACTGCGCCACCCGGGTCACCCCTGGGCGCGAGGTCCGGGTCACCAGCCACCCGGTGGAGGAAGGCGCGGATCCCAGCGACCACGCCCAGGCCGGCCCCGCCACCTGGGACGTGGTGGCCAGCGTGGCCGAGGGCAGCGGCAACCCCCACACCCCGATCGACGTCTACCAGCTGCTGGACGGCATCGCCCTGCGCGGCCAGCCCATCACCGTGGACATCCCCCGCCTGGGCCGGTCGTTCGGCAACGTCGTCTTGGAGTCCTACAGCTGCCCGATTGACACGCGTCTGGCGTTCGAGTTCACCATGCGACTCCGTGAGATCCGGCGCGCCGTGGTGACGCAGACGGTCATCCCGCCGGACCAGCCAGTGCCCGCTGCGGGGGACCTGTCGGACGGCACCGACGGCGGCAAACAGGGCACCGAGGTAGCCGACGACGCCACCGACGCCCGGTCCAAGTCGATCGCGGCGTCCCTGTATGACCTCGCACTCGGTAGGTGACCGATGCCCACGCAGATCATCCCCAGCGCACCGAGTCGCTGGCGCTATGACGTCACCGTCGAGCTGGACGGGGCCGAATACATCCTCACGTGGCGCTACCGTCAGGCCGTCTACGGGGGCGGCTGGTACATCGATCTCGCCACCGCCAGCGGCGTGGCCGTCGTGCAGGGCCGCCGGGTGTCGCCGGGGGCGGATCCCCTGCAGGGCCTCGTGGGCGACGACGTGCCCCCTGGCCGCTTCATCGTGCAGGGGCAGGACCCCTATCGGCGCTACGATCTCGGCGGTGACCTGCTCCTCACCTACGTCCCGGTTGCCGAGGTGCCGGCTGACGTAGGCCCGCCCACCGTCACCGTCGGCCCGGCCGTGGTGTCCTGATGCCGGCCCTGTTCAATCGCCAGGTCATCCTGCAGATCGGACAGGCGGGGGAGCAGGGTCGCGAGATCACCGGCCTGCGAACCTACTTTCGCGTGCAGATGACCGCGACGTCGGGACCCTACGAGGCCAAGATCCGGGTGTACAACCCGAGCCCCCAGACCATTGCCGAGGCCCGCAAACCGCGCGCCGTGTTCCGCCTGCTGGCCGGCTACGACGTGCCCGTCGGCATGTTTCGAGGGCGGGCAGTCCGTGGTGGGGTCAACATCACGCGCCAGGGGCCCGACACGATCCTGGAGGTGGAGGCCGCCGACGGCTGGCGGGACCTGGCCGACGCCTACATCAACATCAGCCTCGCCGGCCGGGTGACCGCGCAGCAGCTGGTGGACGCCATCGTCGACGCCTCCCGCCTGCCCCGAGGCTCCATCCGGGTCAGCAGCACCAAGACCTGGGAGAGGGGCGTGTCGCTGTCGGGCTACGCGTCGCGGATCCTGGATGACCTGTCGCTGGCCATCGGTAGCCGCTGGAACGTGGTGGACGGCCAGATCGAGCTGCACCCCGACGGCGAGCTGGTCGTGCCCGGCCAGACCGGCCCGGTGGTCAGCTTCGAGCAGGGCAACCTCGTGGGCAGCCCCACCCTGCGCGCCAACGACGACGGCACCAACAGCGTCGAAGTCCGGTCCCTGCTGCTGCCCGGCATGCGCCCCTTCCGACCGCTGCGCATCGTGGGCCGGGACGTGGAGGCCGATGTCACCGCCCTGGACGTGGTCCACGAGGGTGACAGTGGGTGGGATGTCGCGTTCTACACCGACGTGGTAGCGAGGCCCCGATGACCACCTCGATCCCGACCCTGGCCGACGTCCTGCGGATGGTGTTGGAGCAGCACAGCGACGGCACCCGCGTGGCTCTGCCCGCCGAGGTGGTGTCCTGGTCCAGCTCCAACCCCGAACGCGCCGACGTCCGCCCCACCATCCGCCTGGTGCGCCGAGACAGCACCGGGGCGCGCCTGACCTTCCGCCCCCTGGTCATCAGCGGGGTGCCCGTCGGCTTCCCCGGCTCGGGCTCGTACGGGCTGACCTGGCCCCTGCAGCCGGGCCACACGGGCCTGCTGGTGTTCGCGGATCGCAGCATCGACGAGTGGCTCGTCACCGGGCAGTCGGACAACGACCCCCAGCACCCCCGCCGGCACGACTACGCGGACGGCATGTTCCTGCCGCAGCTCCGGCCCTACGGTGGCCTGACTGCGTCCCAGGTGGACGGTGGGGCCATGGTGCTGTCGGGCGACGCCCTGCACCTGGGCGCTGGCGGTCTGACCGCTGCCCAGGAGCTGGCCTACCGCACGAGCGTGCAGGCGCAGCTGGACGCCCTGGAGGCCGTGTTCACCGCCTGGACCCCCGTGGCGACCGACGGCGGCCTGGCCCTGAAGACCGCGCTGACCGCCCTGATCACCGGCGGATGGCCCACGGTGAGCGGCACCAGCAAGACCCGGGCGCAGTAGTCGGCTGGCGTGCTACCGTCCCTGCATGCGGGACCTTTGCCAGCTCCAAGCGGACGGTGACCTGCCAGTCAGCGCGCGACTGGTGGGTGGGGTGGAGCTGGTGGCGCAGAAGCTGCGTCTAGCGCTCGGGCGTCACGTCGGGGAGACGCTGCGGGACGCTGCCGACGGCGTGCCGTTCCTGGACTGGATGCAGGTGCGACCGTTCCCCAGGGGCACGGCGCGGGGGACCCTGGTCCAGCGGGCGCGGGACGTGAGGGGCGTCGGCAGCGTCGAGGTGGTGTCGGACAGCTTCAACGAGCAGTCCGGCACCTACTCGCTGGCGCTGGACGTCTACCCTGACGGCGAGGACGACAGCGTGCGCGTGGGGATTGAGGTCCGTGGACCCACCGGCAACCTGGCGCCGTGGGCCGGGATCATCATCGACGTGAGCTGACCATGACCACCTTCGGCCTGACCGCTACGGGCTTCGTCGCCAAGCGCGCCTCCGACTGCCGGGACAGCATCCGCGCCAGCATCGCCACCGAGCTGGCAGCGCGCGGCCTGCCCACCGACATCGACTACGACACCGACACCGTGGCCGGCGTCATCAGCGACGCGCTCGCCGTGGAGTGCGGGCTCGGGTGGGACACCTTGCAGGCGGTCTACGACGGCACCGATCCGAACAACGCCACGGGCCTGCAGCAGGACAACGTGGGCGCGTTCGTCGGCATCACGCGCCAGGCCCCGAGCTACAGCACGGTCGACCTGACCGTCACCGGCGACGCAGGCACCGTGCTGGAGGCTGGCCGCCTGGCCGAGAACGCCGACGGCTCGGCGCAGTGGCAGCTGACCGAGACGATCACCCTGACCGGCGGGTCGGACAGCGTGGCGGCCCGTGCCACCGTCCGCGGCGCTGTGCAGGGCCTGGCCGGGCAGATCACCGTGATCCGCACGCCGGTGCAGGGCTGGTCCACCGTCACCAACGCCAGCGCGGCCACCGTCGGCAACGACCGGGAGCAGGACGCCGCCTATCGGGAGCGCCGCACCAGCAGCTTGCAGCGGCCCGGTGGACCGACGCAGGCCAGCCTGGCCGCCGCCGCTCTGGAGGTGGACGGCGTCGACAGCGTCATCATCCTGTCGAACGAGACCGCCCTGGACGTGGTGATCGACGGCAAGACCGTGAAGGCCAACAGCGTGCTGCCCGTCGTCGGGCCCAACCCGCTCTCGTCGACAGCCCAGGACGCGCTCGCCCAGGCCCTCTTCAACGGCAAGGCCGCCGGCATCCAGGTGGGCAACGGCGCCAACGACGTCAGCCGGTCCATCAGCGGATCCGGCTTCGCGTCTGTCAACGTCGGCTTCGACTACCTGACGGACGTGACCTGCGACGACGTCATCACCGTGACGCTGGACGCCGACGCCGTCCTGGCCAACGTGACCAGCGAGATCACCGCGCTGCGAACGGCCTTCTACGCGGCCCGCAGCGGTGGCGAGGACATCTACAGCGGCCAGCTCGTGGCGCTGGCGATGGGCGTCACGGGCGTCCTGAACGCCACGGCGACGATCAACGCCGGGGCCGTCCAGGCCATCAACAACGTGCAGCGCGCCGTGGCCGGCACGATCTCGGTGACCACATGAGCGATGCCCCCATCCAGGTAGACCTGCTCCCCATCGTCCGGCGCGAGGACATCGCTGGGGACCTGCTGGCCCGGATCCCCAGCGACCTGCGCCTGATGCCCCGGTGGCAGGCGTACGTGGCGGCCTGGGGTGCCGAGCTTCAGGAGCTGGAGGATGCGGCCTTCCTGATGGTGGCTGACGGGCGGATCGACACTGCCCAGGGCGTCCTGCTGGACCGCATGGGCGCCTACGTCGACGAGCAGCGGCTGGGCCTCGAAGACAGCGCCTACCGCCGCTTCATCAAGGCGCGGATCCGCGTCAACGGCAGCGACGGCGGGCACGCGGTCCTGGGCGACGTGCTGACCCTGCTGACCCAGCCGATCAGCATCACCCTGATGGACGCCTACCCGGCCGGGGTCACCGGCTACGTCTTCGTCACGGCCCTCTTCGACGACGCCCAGGCGGCCCGCATCGGTGCCATGGCTCGGCGCGCCGTGTCGGAGGGCGTGGCGCTTGGCCTGGTCGCCAGTCGACCCGACGGCCTGATCCTCTCGTCGGTCAGCGAGGGGGCGGCTGGTCTCGCCGCACTCAACGGCCCGGGGCTGGCCCAGCGCCTGGACTGACGGCTATGGTGGGCGCGTGGAGGCCGCGTGGCTCGACCGACCGATCAGACCATCCGCCTGGCAACGTCCGGCACCCGCACCCGCCCCACCGCCCTGGAGGCCACTGGCTACGCCCCCGGACAGCCGCTGCCCGCCGAAGAGATCAACTACCTGTGGGGCGAGTTGGCCGACTGGGTCAGCCACTTCAAAGAGGTGGCGGCGTTCGAGCACGCCATTGACCTGTCGCGGGGGCAGCCGGACACCCGTGGCGGTCTGACCGGCACCTGGACCTACCGACCGGTGAGCGGTGGCTTCGTCGATGACTGGCAGCTTCAGACCGGCGCCCCCCCCGACGGCGGGGCGATGAACTGGGATGTGACCCACCTGCTGCAGGTCCCCGAGGACAGCCTCCAGCGCGTGGTCACCGGCATCAACGTGCAGTGGGTCGCTGGCAACGTGGTGGACACCCTGGACCTGTCCCTTGCCGAGCACATCCTGACCCGGGGGACGTCGGCGGCCACCCCGGTGGTGACGGGCCTCGGCAGCATCGGCCCCTTCGGCGGCGTCACCGGCCTGCAGAACCGCGAGGCCAGCTTTGGCTCGCCGGTCACCATCGGCCGCAACAGCGCCACGCAGGTGCGCCGGTTCTTCCTGACGCTGGTCAACACCCTGAACAGCGTCAACCTGGCCCAGATCGAGGCCATTTCCCTCGTCGGCCTGACCGGCCGGGTGGAGTAGCACCATGCCCGCACCGTTCGACCAGGCCAACGAAGCCGCCGTCCTCGCCGCCGGCACGAACCCCCGGTGGCAGTCCGTCGAGGTGTTCGACACTGGCGAGGCTCCGTCCACCAACGGCATCGGCATCAGCACCATTGGCGCCGTCAACGGCTGGTGGGGTGTGGCCTGTCGCCGGGTGCCTGGCCGCCGGTCGGCCAAGGTGGCGATCTCGTCCTTCGACGCCGCCGGTGAGCTGACCGTCACGGTGGATGCGTCGAGCGTCGTCACGGCTTCCCAGCCCTACGCCGATGCAGGCGCGGCCCTCGATCAGCTCGCCGCCGACATCAACGCCGACGGCACCCTGGGCCCGAAGGTCACGGCCACCGGCTACACCGCCACCGGCGAGGTGTCGGACGCCAGCACCGTCACCGCCTACGTCGAGATCGTCGCGGACAGCGTCAGCGACATGGCCACCTTCGACGCGTCCATCAGCGCGGGCACCATCGTGGCCGACGTTGACGCGATCTCCGCCACCTTCGACGTCTACCGCCGGCTCGGTGGACAGCCCGCATCCGCGCCCAACCGCTGGTGCCTGGTCGACGGCCAGGGTGGGAAGAGCGTGGACACCCGCAACACCTCCGGCGAGGTAGGGGTGTCCGCCGCCGACGAGCTGGCCATCGTGGTCACCGCCCTGTCGAAGAACGCCGGAGATGGCGCCAGCGTGCGCCCCCGCGTGACCGTTGACCTGGGGACGATGGGCCCCGCTGACATCTGACCTGGAGACACCATGTCGACGCCTGCCGAGCTGATCGAGGCCACCCACAACGCCGAGGGCCACTACTACAAGTTCCGGATGACCTCGAATGAGGCCACCTCGCTGTCGGGCCTCTTCGGCCTGCCGCGCTCCGGCAACATCCGGCGCTTCCGGTTCCTGTCGGACTCCGGCACTGTCCTGCCCCGCCTGCTCCGTCCCAC
>BCQK01000100.1_pt1 | contig 10166 bp, 5 predicted proteins | sample 1008131 | NCBI WGS metagenome assembly BCQK01 (sample SAMD00035458, study PRJDB4067) | museum specimen metagenome | isolation source: Liagora japonica specimen isolated from | place: Japan
TTCAGTCGCTTTTTAATGCTCTTACTCAGAAGGTATCAATTGAAGCCTACTACCACGATAATGGCGTTACTGCCGATGAGAAGACAAGGAAGCCGATGCTTTTCTCCTCGGAGTTGACTGGTGTCAATGAGAAGAGAAAAGTGTCGGCTGACGCCATATTATCGAGGCCAAGTAGTCATGATCATATATATTCGAGTTGGAAACCGTCCACACCTCCAACTCATTGGTTTACATCAAGTTCAAAAATCAGTTACAGCTATCCTAGTTGGAAACTAACGGCACTTCGTACATGAAGGAAATCAACGTTGGAACAAATCAAGTTAGAAACAAAACTCAACACTTTGAAATTTATGAATAATCAGCTGGTTCATGGTTCACTAGCGAGTAAACCTTCCGCAGCAGCGCATTATTAAGCATTTTCCTTAGCCTTAATAAAGTAACTATTTTCTAAATATTTATACCACTCTTCAAATGATTCATCCTCCCTCTGAGGATAGAACTCCTCACCATTTTTAAACAGCTTGCCACCTATCAAATAGTGAGAGACTCTTATAGTTAGCACACCATCATCAACCCTGAAGTGATTGATTTTAGAACGATCTTTACCTTCTGCTATAAAGTAAAAATAAATATGGTGATTACACTTTGACAGTTCGAACAGCTTCTGGAATGTCGTTTGATCTGGAATATGGGTTCGTATGACCTCTAAAACTACATTAGGATAAGCAGCCCTAGGAAAAAACTTAGACGAGTCTCTACCAGCTAAGTCCGGTTTTATATATGTTTCGTCACTAAAAGGAACGCGACAATCATTTTCCATGAACCATAAATATTCACTTTCGTGCAAAGGCTCAAATACGACCTGTTCTTCATATTGTCGATTATCATTAAAGACATATGTGGAGAACCGCACCTTGGAAATCTCATCATCGTTTAACTCATCAAATAGAAATTTTACACAGTCATCATGTGTTGGGTTGTTTTCATCTCGCCCTAACCTTTTCCCAAATGATGGGCTACCTATGCGCCTATAATGTGGTGCATTTTCATTTCTGACAGGCACAACTAAACAATCGTCCTCATTTAGTAAAGGCTCTTCTTTCATTCTTGGATACAAGCGAGGATCGAAAATATGTTCTTCCGTATATTCTCTTCCAGAAATTATCCCTCGTACCATACTTTCTCCTAATGCTTAAACGGTTATTAACCTGGTCTTGTTAAGGTGGCATACCTTGTAAGGCTTTAAACTCTATAACCTATTAATTTTCAACATATAATCTAGCTATTTTCTCAAGTAAAGAACTTTTACTTACTTCATTTATACGAAGAATATCCTCAGTGAATGAACTAAAGAATATGTGTGTAATGGGTTGTTTCAATGCACTTAACAACTCCCCACCAGCGTTAAAGGTAAGCAAATTGTATACTCTATTTTGCTTGGCAATATCTTGATTAGGTCTTTGAATTGGAGCAACAAAATAGAAAAGATCAGGCCCTACGTCCTGCAAGTACACATGGTGGTACTGCTTTCGCTCTTTAGGTAACAGGTAGTATGGTAATACGGACACATCGACAGCACTTTGTCTATTAACAACAAGTTCATCACTGTCAGATATAGAAATAGTATCAACTGCACTATTACCGATTATTTGAGGCACCCTAATTGTGCTGTAAGAAGTAAGCAATACAGCTCGATCTTTATCATAAAGATAGAAGCTATCATCATGTATCTGCCTATCACCAAAATAAGGGCATTCGAGCGCTAGTCTTTTCTCTGATTTAATTAGCTGATTATCTTCAATAACTAACCGCTTACTACATATATTTACGTCCACAACTGAAGCAAAGAAGTTATTTTTCTTCGCTTTTAACTTTCTAATGTATACCAGCTGTAAATTGGCATCTGGTAAATCTATTTCATCAAACGCGCGGTTGATGAAAACATTTCTTTTTAGCCAAATTTCAGAATTTATTCGATTAAGTTTGTGTGGTGAAATAGCGTAGCTGACTTCCGAACCTCTAGGTTTTACTTCTTTATCTGTTTCAGCAAAGTTTAGCCCCTGTATTACTTTGGCAGATTGAGACTCGAATCGAGCAATTTTTAGCTGCGTGTAATAATCAAGGTCTTCTCTCTGGTGTATAGGCGTATTCCTGTATGCGTCCCAAAAGCCAGTAAACACCTTTCCTTCAACACCTTTTCTTTGGATACTTGAGCTTCCATCACTTGCGTTTAGAACGATATAGTTATGTTCTTCCTTTAGCGATTCAAAAGGGATAGGAGCCTGAACTATTGATACATTGCTTGATTCAAATTCTGAGTACAACTGGGATAACGCTTTATCCTTTTTTGCAACATCAAAATTATCACCAAGATTATCGATAATAACGACGTCAGAAGTGCATACTTTATCTGCTGAAATAAAGTTATCAGTTACATGTGTTGCGCTGAAATGCCTAACATAAAACTCTACGCCTAACCGATTTAGTATCCCCTGAAGAATATCTGAGAGTAGGTTTTGTGCGTAGTTTATTGAAGCAGGAAAGGCATCCCCAAATGACATAAACTTACGTTTAGAATATTTTGTAGCGCTAACTTCTCTACTAGCAATGTATTTCGAATCTTTAGTTTTAAATAGTGCCTTAGTATCATCTAGATCCGCAGTGATTGCTTCTAACCTATTTACCCTAAATACCTTCTTTACCAAGTTAAAGCAAAGCTCTTGGGTCGGTGAAAAGTATAGCTCTGGCTTTAACGCCTCAAGATATGTAGTCCCATCTTTTTTCTCTCGTCCAGACCTATGAACACTTAAATAGAGCTCTGAATTGAAGTAAGTAGGAGAGAACTCATACTTTTCCTTCGTCTGCTCAATAAACTCTGTTTTTAAGTGTAACCCTAACAGTCCCGAAACTAACCTGTCCTTCTTTTGCTTGCTTAGTAAACTAATTTCATCAATTAGTAACTCATGATTTGGTTTTTCATGAGTCAAATAGAAGAAATAAACTTCTATAGCCCCTTCATTGAAAAACTTTACCCATTCATAGTGCAGATTGATTTCATTTGAGAGCTGTAACTCTTTTCTGATTGATGCTTTGATTTCCCTATGAATTTTCTGTTCAAACTCAACAAAGCCTTCGCCTTCTTTGACAAATAATTTGGATTTGCACCCGATATAAAGGTCTTCATGTAACGAGTGAAAAAGCGCTTTAACTATGTCGTCTGTCTGTCCCTTAATATCCAAAATATTTGTTGTTGCTATTGGCATATTTTGAGCGGGATTTGTACAATCAAAACTCATTAAAACTTTCCTTGTAGTAAATTTGATAAGACAGAGTTTAAAGCAACTCTCTGATTTAACTGGCTTCCTTCATAGTAAGCTGTGAGTTCACCATCACTGTTTCTTCGTTGCTTTGGCTTATAGCTAGATTCTTCTTTAAAAAGGTTTAAGTAAAACAGCTTTTTCAAAGGACTAACTTCTTGCTCATGATTCAACGCATTGTTTTCTAAGCGGCCATTCAAATATATGAAATTAAGCTCAGAATACTTACTTCCCACATAATCAGATACTGTTTTTATTTTTGTTAAAGCCTTGTGGTGAGTTCCCTTTGACAAAACAGCTTTATCAAGCGTCGATGACCAGTTTTTTACGTCAATACAGAGTAACCGGTCATCAATCTCCACATAAAAATCGAAAAGCTCGTACGAACGAATTCCTATTTTTTCTACTACTTCTTCAGTGGTTAAAGCTTTAATCTCAAACTTATCCAATAGCATTTTGAAGAGGTACTCTCCGACATTGCCTTTAAGCATGCGAATAAACTTAGGATGAGGCACATTAGTTTTAAATGCTTCTGATGATAACCGAGCACTTTCTCGTACTAGCGCTGTAACATAATTATCAGTTTTGTAATCCATTTTACTGGTGTAATCCAACGAAACCATTTTGTCAGGACGATACAAACGGTCACCATGGGTGATATCGGTCAAGATCTCTGGTGCATTATCCCTATAACAAAGCTTAAGACTCTCATTGATGTGTTCGAAGTTTATGTAGAGTTTTTCGATTGAAGCAGCTACCAATTTATCGTTTTTGGCAATTTCGGTTAACCTTAACTCTTTCAAATACTTTTCTGGATCGTTTACTGATTCAATACCCCGTAATAGGTCATTAAAACGCAGTGCGTTCTTATCCCCCTTACGAGCATCTTCGATTATCTGAGGGACTACTTCATCAAAAAATTCATCAAGTAACTCTCCTGATGATTGAACACCTTGCTCAAAAGCTTCTCTTTCAGCATCAGTGTTGAAGCCAACCTTTGCGCTTCTGCTTTCACACTCTGCTTTAAACCGTTGGTTTAGCAAAGACATGCTCTCAAAGAAAATTTCATTTCTAGGATCTTTCGATAGTCGAGAAAACTGGACCGCTGCCAAATCCGCAATATCAGATGGCAAAAATATCTCAGAAGTCATATTTGCATCTTTTCTTTCGACGCGACCTATTGCTTGCATAATTGCTTTGAGTAATTCCAGTTCATGCTCATAATTTAAGAATCGATAGTCCTTTCCATGCACTAAATTTATTTCAAATTCGCTTAATGCCTTTTCCTCAGAAGTATCCGAAATCCGCTTCATAATCGATAGGCAATTTGCCAGCGAATAAAGGGTTTTGTCACCTGTCGCACTGTCTTTAATCACCTGACTCCAAAAAGGCGAGTTGATTAGTACAAGTCTCTCAAAATCAACTTCAAAGTTAACGCTTAAGTGGTCAACATATTCAACAAAATAATTTAGACCCGTACCCGCACCTCTATAAGTCGACATAAACGCGAGTTTTAAGTTGTTTGAATTAACTTTAACGAAGCTTCGAACATCAACTTCCTTATTGAGCTCAGCATTAAACAACACCGTTTGAACAACAGGCCTATTGGAAAAAGGAGTGAACTGAAAAATACGCCCTTTCTTATCTAAGTCTCTGAACCCATTCGGTTTAGCCGTTTTACCAGCCTTAATGGCCATAACATACTTTCTTAGCGCGTTAAGAAAGCTACCTGATAGTGATAATGAAAGTGTGTGCTTTCCGTCAAAGGCAGAAAGCAACCACGCAGCTAACTGACGTTTAAATTCCAATCTCTTGTACTTGTCATCTTGTTTATAGGTGTAGTCAGATAACTTTTTGTACCACGCATCAAAAGTACTTTTGAACTCATCACTCTGCTCTTCACCACAAATAAATTCACTAAACTCATCAAACACTTCAAATTTTACTTTTCTCAATTCAGCTCTTGTCTCGCGCAGGTTTACTAATGTTTCTTTAGAGTCCAAATTTCGCGTGATTAGCTCAATCCCCAAATTTCTTGTTCTATCATTACAATACTTTCTCAAGAAAGGTTGGTTGTATTGACCGACAATATTTTTATTTATGCCGCTTGTCGCACTAAGTGCAATTACAGAGTTTGTAGTGTTGTGCAGCATACGAAGTAACGAAACTTCTGGCTGCTCTTTGATTAAGCTTAGAGAAAAGTTTACATAGGTAAGTTTCTCCAAGGAGGGATCTCTAAACTCTAAAAGTTTCTGAGGGATTAAAGAAAAAACAGTTTTTGGATGAAAATAGGTATAAAAGTGATCTATCTTAATTTCACTTCTTTCGTCTGGACGATCAAACATACTCTCTACTTCAGATGCGACCGTTCTAGCTTTTTTCATAAATTTATAAAGCGGATAATTTTGACTACTATCGCCACCTTGCTTTAAAGATTTCACAAATTCTGAAGACGACTTAAATTCGCTCGCTGCGGCAGCTAAAACCGCCATTGTTACTTGATAAACATCATGTAGTGATAGTGTTCTGTCTTCCAAATCAGTAGTGTAGTAAAGCTGACATGTACCTGTACCATGAGCAAGCCTGACTCTAATTCGCTTCAAACCGTCTTCATTAAAGTACCTTTTTGGAGTGAAACAAAATGCATTCCTAGTTAAATTTATGATTTGCTCAGCGTCTCCGTGCCGTATTTGGACAAAATCAATATTTCCGGAAAAGGTTGCCAACACAGTTTTTAAATTAAGGTCATTTGATAATTCACAATGCTCGCTAAGGTTCCTTCTGATCTTTTCGACAAAAGCAAACTTGTCTTCATAAAATGGCGTAAACTGAATATCCGCTTCAATAGTTTCAGTTACTTGCATATATATCCGATATACACCAGCAAACACATGTGCAAGTTGAATTTCAGGTGTAATCAATGTGGTCGTAGCAGAGTCTGAAAAGAGTTTATGAGCTTCATGAACCTCATCAATTATGACTGTAAAACTAATACCGTTCTCTCTAAAGTAGTTAGATGCATCGGCCTCGAAAAAGTCATTCTCTAAAAATTCTATTCTTTGTTCATGCTTATCCGACAAGTGCATACCAGTTCTTATATTAGAGTCTGTTAAGTGTTTTTTTCCACCAACAATGCAGTCAAACGGCATAGATTTAAAAGAAAATAACCCTTGAGAATTTTTTTGTGGCAGTCGAATATTCAGGTCAAACTTATTCGTGGTAGCAAGCATTATGCATGGTTTTACCATAGCTATAACAAAAGGAACGCAATGTTTTATTATCTCAGCTCTAAGGATATCAAGGTCAGTTTTAGACTCAAATAAAGTGATAAGATCCGCCGCTTTAGCGTTATAATTTAAGCAGGATAGCGATAAATCGAACAAGGTTTTTTCCATATTTCGACGTTGCTCGGTCAACTGCGCTTTCAAATCACTTATTATCTCTGCATTGTCAGCCTCATACGTCTTCACTTCTGTATTAATCCGGTTCTGCAAAGAGTCTACCGTTCTCAATGACTGAGCAAGCCTTGTTAGATCCTTTTCAAGCCATTTATATTTTTTACGTTTTCTAACCCATGAATTGTAAATATCATGGTTTTTCCGCTTCTCGCCATTTGGAGATGCGACCCAACTCTCAAACTCTAAGTCTGTTAAGTCGAGCATAGCTAGAAATGCAACAAACTCGATACCTGCGTTTTGTGCCTTTTGAACTAACCCTTTATCAAAATCAAACTGAGACTTTTGAGGACTTACAAACACGAGGTTTGTGAATGGTCCAGAGCTTGTTGGATTGGGCCCATACTCAATATATTCAGAGATAACACCATATGACTTACCAAAGCCTGTACCATCATTGGATTGCACCAAACAAGGTTTGCAATGATTAGTCATTTGGTACAGCTTTGAAGCCTCTGAACGATATTTGTTGATCGAATTCTTTAGCTCTTCGTTTGGTTTTAAGTGATCAACAGTCTCAATAACAGACTCACCTTCTTCTAAGTAGGCTCTATCTGAAAATTCATAACCTTTTCCATCCGTATAACTGAGCAATCCAGCTTTAAACAACTCACAAATTATATTTAGCTCGCTGATTGCAAATTTTTCACCTAAAAGCTCAAAACTCTTTTCCAAAGGAGTTTTATTTTTAAGCAGCTTTGTAAGTTCTAGCTCAAGTTCATCCAAAGTTTTTGTGGGCAACTTGTCAAATAAAGGCTGTATAGAGAAATCTTCAAAAGAAGACTTACTATCTCTTCTGTAAAAAACACCTGTTTTATAGCTAGTCCTTTTATCAATGGCGAAAAAACCCATCTTTGCCAACATAAACAATACAGCCTTTGGCTCATCACCAAACCTCTGAGCAAGTTCAACTATAACTGGAGTTTCTTCGGTGACGTCCTCTAAAGAGAGCAGCTGAGGGTCGTAAGACCTTGCGATTTCATACAATCGCTGTTTACTATCATTTGTCCACTTCATAAGTCCCCCACTGAAAACTCTTTAGCTATCTGTTATCACAAAGTATTATTTTGCTGCGTTATCATGCCTTAAAGCACTCTGTACACATAATAAACAGAATCATTTGATTTGCAAGAGTGTATTTATACAGTTTATAATGATGTTAAGAATCAAATTAAGGATCTCATTATGAATAAACTTGAACTCGTGGACTTTTTGTTAATGTTTACAGGGAAAGTAAATCGAAATGAGTTAATGGAAATCGCTGATATTTCTATTGCTACAGCAACCAGAACACTGACGCAATACAGAGAAACGTATGCAGATAACATCGAATATAACATTGGAAAGAAGCGATACGATGCCACTAGGCAATTCAGCCCAGCTTTTACTCATAATTGCATAAGCGCACTTAAAGCAATGGCCTATGGCCAACGCTTAGAGCCCACAAAACTGCTAACTACAATAGGACCAGACTCAATCGCTTCTATTGATGTGAGTCTAAATACAGATTTGGTATCCAAAATATGTAGGGCTATATACGCTGGGCAAGCCTTGAAAGCTGACTACGTATCGTCAACAGAAAATTACAAAAACCGAGAGCGACTTATTCTCCCAACAGCCATCTTTGAAAGCAGAAATAATTGGTATGTTAGAGCATGTGACTTAAGCGATAACAATACTTATAAAAATTTTAAGTTAATCCGATTTAATGATGCAAAAGCAGTTGAATTCAATAAAGAAGTACCTGATGACATTGAGTGGCGAAATAAGGTCACTTTAACCATTGGACCCCACATCAAACATCCAAACCCAGAAGCGTTAAAACTCGATCTTGGTTTGCTCGACAAACCAGTTGTCAATCTCATTGTGTCTGAAGCCTTAGCAGGGTTTGTTTTAGCTGAGCTCGGGGTAGACTCATCAGCCAATTCAATTTTAAACCCATTTCACTTTCAATACTGCTTATTGAACAGGTATGAATTAGAAAACTTAAATTCCCTAATACTGGCCCCAGGGTTTAACGAAAAATAAACAAGCACATGATTTACTGATAGTTAATGTATTAATCAACACAGAACTTGAAGGTTCGAGCACTACTAGAAATCGTCGGGTGATCTTCACTCAAATGACTGGACCCACAATAATGCTTTTTTCCACTGTAGTGTCGTGTTTACTTTACTTCTCATCACTACAACACGAAACGGGGCATAAACGTGTTATGCCGCTAACCAGTTTTTGGACAGAAATGCGTTAAAGCAAATGGTCTAAAAATGGGTAGTGGAATTAGTAAATGTATGCGTATCAATTAAAGTTTACACTGACCCCACATATCCTTATTTGACTGCAAAAGCAGCCAAATAAGTTAGGCTCGCCTATTGACTGGCAGGAGGCTCATATGTGTTAAATGCCGTCATAAGTGTTATCGCCATTGATTGCATACACTACAAAAAGTAAAAGGCTTAAACACTTAAAACTGTTGAGCTTAGTACCGTAATTTCTATGGATACCATGTAATACTCCATGTCTATTTGGGATAACAAGACCTTGCTCATTTGGTATGCTGTCTGTCTCCTTCACAAGATCAGTATTAATGACAGAAAAACCTTCTTTATAGACTTCGTTATACATCCGCCGAAAAACTGAAGCGTCTTTGAACTGATCAATTAATGACTCCCAAGAGTCTCTTGCGATGAAATCCGTCAAGTGACCACCAAACGCCTCTTTTGCTCTTTTGCCTCGAGATGTAAATAAGTTCTTACCAAACTTATCATAGAACATTCCATCAGCTTGGCTGAAACACAAGTGTATAGCAGCACCATACATCTTGTTTTCAAACGCCATCTTAGCTTCTGTTAAAAGGTTTTCTCGGTCAGGGGACAAACTGATTATCATTGCCCAATATGTATCCCATTCACTTAATATTTGCTCCTGTAAAAAGCAATCTAAGTCATCACCTTCTTGAAAATCCCGGTAAATGGCGAATAGAAAAACTTCGTTGAAATACCATCCTCTATCAATACCTAATTGAACCAACTGAACCATTTCATCAGTTCTCGATTCAGGGAAAGTCTTAGCCCAACTTACTATTTTTCCTAGAGTGTCCATTAGGTTCATCAGTATTTCCTTTTAAACGATTTGTGTACGCCCAGCATGGGCATGAACTAATGAGGTGAAAGTCCTCTGCAGGAAGGACACAGTTACTCTTATCAATTAGAGAGTAACATACTGTTATTAAACGTTAACTATTAGCGAATGGCAAGGGCTTAATCGCGAGGTTGGGTCCGGAGGAAGCCGCTAGCAAATTTGCGAGCTGATGAACAAGAACATCATATGAGGCGTAGGCTAGAGGTGAGTTGGCACAAGACGACGAAACCACGTGATCTAATGGCCACCGTAA
>BCQK01000102.1_pt1 | contig 10123 bp, 11 predicted proteins | sample 1008131 | NCBI WGS metagenome assembly BCQK01 (sample SAMD00035458, study PRJDB4067) | museum specimen metagenome | isolation source: Liagora japonica specimen isolated from | place: Japan
GTTTGCTTGAAGCAATTCAAATGGCATGGATTGACGAAGCGCGATAATCCTTGCATCGAAAAAAGCAACTTTTTACAGAGTAAAAGCAGAAAATTGTGCATTGCAATTATCAAATGTGACTAGTCACAGAAAAATTAAAGGCTATATATGGACAGCAAATCAATCAGATACAAAAACACGCGCTTACTTGTTGACCAAGTTGGTGGTGTATCCAGTTTTGCTGACAAAATTGGGAAAGGACAATCTCAAACGAGCCAATTTGCAGGTACGAACCCAATCAAAGGTATTGGCAATAAAGTAGCCCGCGAAATTGAATTAGCATTCGATAAGCCACATGGTTGGTTAGACCTACCACATGAAGAGCAAAATATAACTGATGGTAATGTTTCCCAACCTATTCCAATGAAAGGTGACTTTGTTCCTCTTATTTCTTGGGTTCAAGCAGGTGTTTGGACCACTGTTGAGGCTGTGCCTGCAGGTACACAGTTTGATGAGTGGTTACCACCAAACCCTAAATGTGGAAAACATGGCTATGGGCTAGTGGTATCTGGTGAATCAATGCTTCCAGACTTCCGCCCTGGCGATAAAATTTATGTGAATCCTGATTTTCAAGTAAATGACTTAAAGACTGGAAATTTAGTGATTGTTTCAAGTGAGGGTGGCAAAGCTGCCACTTTCAAAAAACTGATTGTTGAAACAGATAACATGTATTTACAACCACTGAATCCGGAATGGTCTGAAAAAGCGATTGCTTTAGAAGATGGATGTAAATTGGTTGGAAAAGTGGTTGGGTTATATAGGGATGTTTGACAATGAAGTTGGATTCGAAGCTCTATGAAAAAATAGTATCTCATTTAATGTTTGACGAAAATGATTTTGATACTACCATCGTACCAAATGCAAAAATTATAGGTTCTATTAGCGGTAGATCTCGACAAATTGACGTACTTCTAGATAGCAAAAATGGAGAAAGCAATAAAAGAATTATCGTTGATAGTAAGTATCAGAAAAGACCAATAGATATTAAAAAAGTTGAAGAATTTGAAGGAATGATGCGTGATGTTAATGCTCAGAGAGGCATATTAATTTGTCCAAGTGGGTACACTCAAAGTGCACTTCGACGAGCACAAGAATTAATTACTATACGTATTCTTACTGAAGAAGAAATTGAAAATTTTGTTATGTATGGTTGGGATAATTGTAAATTAAATCAATGTGAAGGAAATATTCTATGGGAACTTAACCCTTCTATAATTGATGATTCACCACTGACAGTTACTTGCTCTGCAAAATGTGATAAATGTTCTAATTTTAATATTTGGTGCTGGGCATGTGGTGAAAGATTTGCAATGTATGACGAGGATGATCATCAATGTGCATGTGAAGTGCCTTCATTTTGGTTAACGTCAATTGAAGATGATGAGCAAAGTAAGTCCGTTTATCTTCATTATTTACACCTTGTAGAATACAATCCAGATCAACCGAAATTTGCAACCTTAACAATGAATCGCAGACCAATAAATTAATAGAGATAACATGACTACACAATTAAATTTTAAAGTAAGCTCAGGACTAAAAAATATTATTGGTCGTGATTTAATTATTAATGATACCGTAGCGATTTTTGAATTGGTCAAAAACTCATTTGATGCAGAAGCAAAAAAAGTTCAATTATATTTTGATAATGAGCGTATCATTATTATTGATGATGGTCATGGCATGACTCATGAAGACTTATTAAATAAATGGCTATTTGTAGCATATTCAGAAAAGAAAATTGAAAATCAGAAAACTGATTATCGACATAGTGTAACAAACAAAGTATACGCAGGTAGTAAAGGTGTTGGAAGATTTTCTTGTGATCGACTAGGTAAAAACCTACAGCTTCAAACAATTCACAAAGATAACTTAAACCATAATGAAGTTTTAGATATTGAGTGGGATAAATTTGAATCGAATGACTTAGAAAGATTTGAAGCTATTAAGGTCTACAATAATTCCAACTCAAGATTTAAATTAGATAACATCGAATATTCTCTTGATCTATTTAATCAGTTTTCATTATGTGACTCTATAATATTACCTAAACATGGAACGATCATTGAAATTGAAAACTTACGCGAAAGTTGGAATCGAAAAAAACTACTAGAACTGCGTAGTTCTTTAGCTAAACTTATAAATCCATTTCAACAAGAAAATGATTTTGAAATTATAATTTATGCCCCAAATGAATTAGAACAAGATATTAAAGAACATGAATCTGCGGATAATGCCGATGATTATATTCCTATTGTAAATGGACCTATTAAAAACTTTATTTTTGATACACTGGAATCAAAATCTACACATCTTGAGGTTAAGTATACTGATAATGGTAACTATATCACTTCAACACTTATTGATCGTGGTGAATTAATCTATAAAATTAAAGAACCAAATGAATATAAATATATTAAAGATTCCGAATTTTCTTCCAGCGTCTATTACTTAAATACTGCCGCAAAGATGACTTTTAAAAGACGAATGGGTATCACCTCCGTCTCTTTTGGATCAATTTTTGTTTTTCGCAATGGTTTTAGAGTATACCCTATTGGAAATGAAGGCGATGACACGTTCCAATTAGATAGAAGAAAACAACAAGGTTATGCAAGATATTTGGGTACACGTGACATAATTGGAAAAATTGATGTTAGTGGTACCGAAGAACAATTCAAAGAAGCAACAAGTCGTGATCAAGGTCTAATTGAAACTCCTGCATATCTTCAATTAGAAGCATGCTTCATGGAAAAATGTATTAAGAGATTAGAAAACTATGTTGTTGATGTTACTTGGCGTGATTCTTTAGATAAAGATTTGGATACACCTGAAAGATTAAATACTGATTTAGCTAAGGCAAGAATCATTACTATTGTTTCAAAGTTAGCAAATGCTAACAATATAGAATTACTAGATTATAGTAGAAATTTAGTTACTATTTTAAATGAAAAATCTAAAGAATTTGAAGACACAATAGAGGGTTTAAAAGCTGTAGCCAAAAAATCTGAGAATACTGAACTTTGGGATAAAATTAACAAAGCAGAACTCCGATATTTAGAATTAAAACAAGCAGAAGAGTTAGCAAAAAAAGAAGCTTACGAAGCTGAAGAGGCAAGAAAAAAAGCAGAAGAAGAAGCACGATTATCTGAACTAAAAAGTAGAGAATATGAAAGATTACAATTAATTGCTGAAGAAAAAACCAAACATATTGCTAAAGAAAAGCAAGAAATCATAATCGAAAAAGAGAAAATTTCTGAAGCATATGAGGAAGAAAAGAAAAGAAATTTATTTCTTACTGCAAATTCATCCCTAGATAAGGACAATATAGTAAATTTACATCATCAAATTGGTATTTATTCATCTTCCATCCATAATTTATTAGCTAATCAAATCGATAAGTTAAATCATAACGAAGACTTTGGAAAAGAAGACCTAATCAATATTTTTGAACAATTAACATTTAAGAATCAACAAATACTTGCGGTGTCACGTTTTGCAACTCATGCAAATTTTAGACTTCAATCAGAAACTATTACCGAAAACTTAATTTTATTTATAAAAGAGTATCTAGAGAGGATTTGCAAACTTTATGCAGGAGATATACTTCAAATTTCATTCTCTAGTGATATTGCCGTATTCGAAAGAACCTTCCTACCAATTGAGCTTTCTATGGTTTTAGATAATCTAGTAGATAATTCCAGAAAAGCAGGTTCCACTTCGGTAAATTTAAGTATCGAAAAAATTAATGCTAAGCAAATCGAAATTAAAGTTTCTGATGATGGCAAAGGAATTAATGCATTTGAAAAAAATCGAATTTTTGAAAAAGGGTTCAGTACAACTGAAGGATCTGGTTTAGGCTTATATCATGTTAAACATATTATTGAACAAATGGGCGGCAGTATCACTTTAAATGAAAGCTTCGAAAATGGTACTCAATTTATTATCAGACTGGTATAGTTATGCGTTTAGATTATAAAATTTTATGGCTCGAAGATCAGCCTCACAATGTTAAAGAAGTTGAAGACCGCTTAAGGGCCAGACTAAGCAGATTAGGATTTAATCTCATTGTTGATTGGAACAAACCTACAGGCGACTTGAATAATATTATTCACACAATCAAAACTTCTGTAGAGGATAGTGATCTTATTTTACTTGATTATGATCTAGGTCGGACTGATATTGATGGTGCAAAAATAGCAAAAAAATTAAGAAACTCTCAAATTCTCACAGACATAATTTTCTATAGCTCTTCAACACCTACAGCTCTGCGTGAGCAAATTTTCAACCAAAATATCGATGGTATTTTCTGTGTACAACGGTTTACCCTTCAAAATGAAGCCTATAATATTATCTATAATAGAATCAAAAAAATTCTAGACTTAAATCATATGCGTGGAATTGTGATGGAAGTTGTTAGTGATTTTGATGAAGAAATCATTAACATTTTAACTAGTCTTCACAATCGAATTGAATGCCCTGAGGAAAAAAATAAAACTTACAACTATATTCAAAGTAAAATTGAAGATTCAAATGCATCAAATTTAAAGCAAATTAAAAAAATTATTGAGAGTGTTGATGGGTGTAACTTTCAAAACCTTATAGAGCACCGTGCCTGTGGTAGCTCGATAAAATCTCAAATCCTAAAAAGTTTTTTGGAAAAATTATTAGATGAGTATAATATTTCTAATATTTTCGAAATTATTAATAATTACGATGATCAAGTTATCAAACCAAGAAATTCTTTAGCCCATGCTAAGCCTATTATCGAAGATGGTAAACTAATTTTTAAAGTTAATGAAAAGACATTTGGAGAAAATGAGTTTCAAAATTTGAGACAGAACCTTCTGACTCACAGAGATAATTTTACCGATTTAAAGGCTTTGCTTACCAATGGCAATCTTGATAGTGTAAAAAAAGAATAGAGCCCTGGCTTTTTTTCACATTATTCAATATACTTCATCGTAACTTATAAGTTTAGTTATATATATGCGTTTCATAGACTTGTTTTCAGGCTGCGGCGGACTTTCATTAGGGCTACTCAATGCAGGGTTTACAGGTCTTTACGCTATTGAAAAAAACCCTGACGCTTTTAATAGCTTAAAAAGCAATCTCGTTACACCATCCCAGTCACTAACTAATTGTTTTAAATGGGACACTTCTGAGATTCCACTTAAAAATCATGATATTCATCAATTACTCGAAGATAAATCCAAATTTTTATCAAATTTAGGTCATAAACAAGTCGTTGATTTAGTAGTAGGAGGTCCTCCTTGTCAGGGATTTTCAACAGCTGGAAGACGCGATCCCGATGACCCTAGAAGCCAATTAGTTTACGATTACTTAAAAGTAGTAAATTTAGTCCAGCCTAAATTTATTATTATGGAGAATGTTAAGGGTATAACTTATAAAATTAAAAGTGATAGCCCATCTCCAGCTCATGAAATCAAACTTAGATTAATTGAGTTAGGGTATCTACCTATTACATTTATTGAGGATGCCTCAATTTGGGGAGTTCCACAAAAACGTATTCGATTCATATTAATTGGAATCAGATTTGATCAAATAAAATCCCAATTAAGTAATTTACATGCTAACGAAATTCTTGAGCTTTCGAGTAAATTTTCACCAATTATTAAGTCTAAACTAGAAGAATTCGCTTGTACTTTTAAAAAATTAAAGGGTCTCCCCGAAATCGTAAACGTTGGAGAGGCTATACATGATTTAAAAACACAATGTAAGTCGAAGCAAACATATCCTCAGATCAATGCCACTGACATTAACAGTAAATTATTTTTTCAAATTGCATCAAGAAATAATATTAATAAGAACCCTTACATTAGATTACTTAGGAAAGGACTAGATGAAGATTATCTACCTTCAGGCTTACGCTTAGCAAATCACAATGAAAATACACTAAAAAAATTTTCCAAGATATTGCAAGATGTTGACTGTCCTGAACAAAAATTTAAATATAACTTGCGCCGTCGAACTACGCTACCTAAACCTTATTTAGAAAATGAAATATACACAAAGAAGCTCATTACTAAAGTTTTAGATAAGAATTTACCAGCATCAACAGTTACAACTGTACCTGAAGATATGCTGCATTATGATGAAGCAAGAATATTAACTGTTCGGGAATTTGCTAGACTACAATCTTTCCCGGATTGGTATAATTTTCAAGGGCCCTACACAACAGGTGGAGAAAGAAGAAAACATAGTTGTCCCAAATACACTCAAGTCGGTAATGCTGTACCACCATTAATGGCTGAAGGTTTAGGTCTTTTTATAAAGAATGAATTATCACATATTATTAAAAAAAATATTTTTTTCTAATGTTGCAGCACTTTAAAATTCCATCTAATAGATGGAGTTGTTACAACAATAAAAGGTAATTTAAACTTGCAATAAATTACCTTTTTGGTAATATTTATTCTCGTACACAACAAAAAAGCACCCCTGCCTTCGAACTCATGGGTGCTTTACAGATAACTGCGAGATGAGTATGAAACAAAAGCCTATATCCAGTCAAACGACGCCTATCCTTTTCCAACACCCAACAGCGGCAGATCTTAGCCCTGCACTTCGCTCTATCATTTGGGCGAACCTACGGGACTTTGCCCTTTTCCTTGGTTTAGCTTTCGTATGCTGGTTAGTCATCACTGCAATTTTAATGGCAGTTGGAGGGTAAGATTATGGCTAAAGAATATCGTTGTGAAAGCTGTAAAAAATATATACCCGCTGATCACTCAATCATTAAAGTTGGAGATAGCGTTAGATTCACTACAACTTATCAAACAACAAATAGTGCGAGATATTCATCTAAGACGGGCAAAGTAATAGCCATTGCAAATGGTGTATGCGAAATCGTAATTAAAAAGAAAAGCTACTTCAAAAATATTAAGGCGGTTACACCAGACGATGCACCAAGTCCTTTAACTTATGCTCTTTTTGGTACCTGTATATGTACAAAGGAGGAAACTCCAAATGGCCGCTAATATCCAACGCCTCAAGCTCAGCGTATTTGCTGAGCGCTATTGGCAAGACGAAGAATCCCGCCCATGCCGTGACACATTGGTCAGCCATATAAAACGTGGTTGGCTCAGTGGTAAAAAAATTGGTAAACAATGGTATGTCGAATGTACCAGTTGGGGTGCGCCGTTGTTCTATACAGATGAAGTGCCTAAGGTCGAGTTAAAGTCTCCACCTAAAACAGGTAACTCCATTGCAGACCGAATTTTAGCGGAGATTTAATATGGCTCCTCGAGGTCGCAAATCGGGGAACTTGGACTTACCTCCCCATGTCGAAGTCGACAAAAAGCCCAATGGCACCATGTACTTCCGCTACCTCCTACCGAACGGACAGCGTAAGTCACTGGGTAAAGACCGTAATGAAGCCATTAAGGCAGCTCAGGCACTCAACACCGTGCTTGAGCGTAACCCAGACATTGTGTCTAAAATTCTATCTTCAGTAGAAAAAGCACATAAGCAAAGTCATATTCCAAACTTTGGCCAAGCATTGGATGAATATGAAAAGCTGCACTTACCTAAGAAAAAACTTGCTAAAAATACCTTGGTGAATGTCACGGCGAACATTGGTAAATATCAGGATATGTGGGGGCAGTTCTATTGCACCGACATTACCCTGCTCATGATTTCTGAATACCTGAAACAGCAGACAGACTTTCAGGCAGAAAAGCACCGTTCACAGCTTATCGACATTTGGAAATACTTTGTGGCCAACGGCTGGGCACCTGAAAATATTGCAGAGAAAACATTAAAGCCGATACGACCAGAAAAGGTCAGAACGCGACATTCCAACGAATCACTAGAAATTGTAAAAGCTGTTTGTCCGCCTTGGTTAAAACTGGCGATTGATCTGGCATTGCATTCTATTCAACGGCGTGCCGATCTGGTGGTGATGGAACGTTCAAGCATCAACATCAAAGACAACACCATGACCGTACTGCAGCATAAATCGCTGAATTACGACAAGCCTGTGTTTATTGAAGTGGATATGCATCCTGAGCTACGGGAAGTCGTATTGCTGTGTATAGAGCATTCTATGCGACTACGCTGCCCTTACCTTATTGCAACTCGACCTGACCGCATTAACGAACAAATCCGTAATGCGAAACTGCATCCTTTTGCTGTGACAGAGGATCATATTACCAAGCAGTTTAAAAAGTATCGGGACTTGTCAGGTGCGTATGATCATTTGGAACTGAACCAACGACCATCGCTGCATGACTTACGTGCCTTAGGTATTTATAACATCACACAGAAGTATGGAAAGAAATACGCACAGGCACTGGCTGGCCATGCGACTGTGAAGATGACGGATCACTATTTAGAGGGTCACGAAGCACCTAAACCAGAGCGGATTAGCTACCGTTAGTCATACCAATAAGCTGATGCTTTCATTTCATGGATCATCAGCTTTGGTACATTTAACCCAACTTAAAAGTTTCGTATCATTGCCATTTTGTTGAATGGGTATCAATTTAATATCCTTTACTCTTTTTAAACTTTTCCCATTCTTCAGGAGTGCCTCCCCCTTTATTATGCCATTCTTGATGGATCTCTCTATAAATAGGGTCAAGATTATTGGGATCAGCCATCTTTCTTGGATTAGAACTTACAGATTCTTTATGATGAACATCTATATCTTTGGATGGATCTAACTTACCTTGTTCAAGAGCTTCTCTTTTTGCATTTTTTTTCGCTGTTTTCATTTCGCCTTCTAATTGTTTTAAATGGTGATCTCTAGATCTATCGGCTATAGAGGAATCTGAGATATCAGTTAGATAAGCTCTTGACTGTCTTAAGTAATCTCTTTGGGTTGCAGCTCTCGGCTGTTCTGCTCGCTTACTAGTTTCACCAATTAATGTAGGTGTAGTAATAAACATTACACCATTATTATTTTCAAAAAAGACTTCTTTAGGTTGATTTAATAAATAGTCTTTAGCTCCTTCAGAATCTGTATGTAAAACAGTAGTTATTGCTTTTATTGCAATACCTGTCTCTCCTGTCTCCGTGTTAATCACAGCATTCTTAATTAAACTATTTTTAATTTTATCAGAGGTTTTTTTAGGTACAGATGCTATCTTTTCAGAAAAAGTAATTTCGTTTTTACCCTTTAATTGTTCTATCGGAATAATTTGATTGTTAGAATCATCACACATAAAAAATTACTCCTCAAAAACTGTGTTATCTATTTTTTCTAATCTTTTAACTTCTCTAAAAGCTTCACTATCATTAGTTCCAACAGCTTGAGTCAGCTTTTTCCAATTTTTTTTTCGTTGTTTACTATTACCTTTGATTGTTAGAAGAGTACTTCGTTGACTTGGATCACCATGTTTTACTATGAATCGTGAGCGTGCTTCCATACTTTTGAAATAGTCATCTTTTAAAAAATCAGCATGTTTTTCTTGGATATGTTGAATAATTTTCCATAATTCAGTTGAGTCGTTAGCTATAAATCCTAAAGGAGATAATTTATTTAATAGAAAATTTCTTATATCCAGAAAATCCTCACCTATTTCATTAGGAGTCTCCATTTTCCGAATAAAGTTAATTTTATCTATGTTATTTTTTGACTTGAAATGCATCTGTTACTCGATGAATAAGAGTGTTGATTATTATTTTACACATTAATTTACTAGTAAGATTACCTGAAATTAACATAATGCACGTTAAACGTAACTCAATTTTTTATTTCATATAATTCAATGTTTTAATAGTTCATCATGTTACACGATTACTTATTAAACAATGTTCCACGGCTTTGTGTAGTCTCATTTAACCCTAAAACAGAAAAAAGTGTCCAGATGAAATAAGAATAGATGTCCAAATAGTTAATTATTTAGCTACCGTTAATCATCGTTTTTAAATTTAAATGGGCGAGTTTTCCACATTGTGGAATTACGCCATTCCCCGAAAATACCCCGAATATTCCCCGAAAACAAAAAGCCCACTTCTGAAGTGGGCTTTAATGTGTTGAAATATCAACGAATTTTGGTAGGTATATCCAGACTCGAACTGGAGACCTCTACGATGTCAACGTAGCGCTCTAACCAACTGAGCT
>BCQK01000103.1_pt1 | contig 10103 bp, 8 predicted proteins | sample 1008131 | NCBI WGS metagenome assembly BCQK01 (sample SAMD00035458, study PRJDB4067) | museum specimen metagenome | isolation source: Liagora japonica specimen isolated from | place: Japan
TCGCCATCAAGGCGGACACAACCTCTTTGATTAAGAGCGTATTGTTGTAGATGTTCTGTTAACCAATACTGCCCAGCAATCGACACTAATTCAGCTTCGAGTGAGTTAGCGATAATCACGCTCTGATTGTCGCCAGCGGCACCCGCCATAGCTTTACCTCGAAGCGCACCATAGATATGAATGCTACCATCAGCAATCACTTCAGCGCCATTACCAACAGCGCCAAAAATGATTAAATCAGCATTTTGTGCGTATATTTGTTGCCCAGAACGCACATTTTGTTTAACAATTTTAGTGGCTCGTTGGGGTAACTGAGCTTTAGGAGCTTGTTTGCCCGATTTGACCACCGCAATCGCCATTTCTTTTGCGTGCGCAATTTGTTCATCATTAGCATCTGTGATGCCAACGATAATTAAATTTCTATCTGTTAATAATTGTTTGAGCGCATAAAAATCAATGTGGGAATGTTTAATCGCAGCAAGATTTAAAACCAATGGGGCGCCTAGAAAAAATTGAGGTGCTTGAGCTAACTTATTATCTAGCTCAGCAGCAATTATATCGAGATTGCTCGTATTGATGTGCAATACTGACAAGGTAAAAGACGTGGCTTTTAATTCGAGATTTTGTTTAGCCATCCCGGCATCATTCTCCAAAACATCAGCTAGAAACTGATTTACAATTATTTTCTTGAGTCACCATGTTATAGTGTGCTTAGTTTACTATCAAGTTTGAACCTTTGGAAATTTACACTAAAATGATCTGTGCAGTATATAAAAGTAGTAAAAAAGTGGATACGTACCTTTTTATCAAAAAACGTGATGTTTTTGATGATGTTCCTGCTCCGTTAATGGAAATGTTTGGTGCGCCCATGTTAGTGATGGTTGTGCCTTTGTCTAAGCGAGATCATTTAGGTATTGCTGATATTAGTAAAGTCAAAGCAGCTTTAGACGAAAAGGGCTATTATTTACAAATACCTCCACCGGCCATTAATTTGCTTGAGCAACACAAACAAGAGATAGGTTTTAAACAATAAACTGATACGTTAGGGAGTAAATAAGACCGTATGATCCTAAAAATCATGTTAAGCGCCATTATTTACTCCTTGTTGTCTTCATTGGTGATTGCCAAAAGCAACCATCAGCAATTTGAAGATTACCTCCTGACTTTACAGCAAAAATCAATTAATGCTGGTATTTCTGCCGATGTGGTTAACCGTCATATATCGGAAATCAAAATATTTAAAAAAGCCAACCGCGTTAACAAAGAATCTCACACCCTCGAGACCTTCATTCCGCTTACTATTCCAGAAATCACAGTCAGTACCGCAAGGGCAATGCTACAACAGCATGAATTACTACTTAATAAAATTAGCCAACGTTATCAAGTTCAACCACGATTTTTAATGGCTTTATGGGGAGTGAATTCACGATTTGGCGAAGTCCCAGGGGATTACCCAAGTTTGTCAGTTTTAGCGTCATTGGCATTTAAAGGCGATAATGAAACCTTGTATGTGAATGAGTTTATTGCAGCGCTCAAGCTGATTGAGCAAAAACACATCCCCATCACGTTATTACGTAGTTCCTCCACGGGGGCTATGGGGCAAATGCAAATGATGCCATCGAAAATTTTACAATATGCGGTCGATAGTGACCAAGATGGTCAAATTGATATTTGGAACAGTAATGAAGATGCGTTTGCAACTGCCGCCAATATGCTTTTGCAACAAGGATGGCAATTTGATTCCACTTGGGGGCGCCAAGTCAAAGCAACAATGATGTTAGATCCTAATCTGTTAGGCTTGGATCGCACTCATACGTTTTCAACGTGGCAGGCTTATGGCATAAGACGTTTTAATGGTGATGATTTACCAAGTCGAAGTGACATGAGTGTTTCTCTCATCGCGCCCGACGGAGAAAAAGGGCGTTTTTATTTAGTGTATAACAATTTTCGCTTACTTCATCAATTGACTCCTTCAATACATGACACCTTAGCCTTAACTTACCTTTCAGAAAAAATTAAGCAGTAACTCAAATCGTTTTCAGTGTAAAATATTATCAATATTGATGAACAATGATTTAATACAAAAATGACTCAGTTTTGGATAACAACTCCGCTAGATAAAATGACACCAGTACAATGGGAGTCACTCTGTGATGGCTGTGGTAAATGCTGTTTAAATAAAATTATCGATGATGAAACCGATGAACTTTATTACACCAATGCCGCCTGCCATTTACTCGATGCTGATAGTTGTAGTTGCCGAAGGTATATTGAGCGCTTTAAATATGTACCTGAATGCACCGCAATTACTCCCGACAATATCGCTCAATTAACTTGGCTGCCAAACAGTTGTGCTTATCGTCGTTTATATTTAGGTAAAGCCTTGCCCAGTTGGCACCCATTATTAACCGGCGATAAACAAGCTATGCATGCTGCGGGTATTTCGGTGCAAGGAAAAACGGTTAACGAGATGAAAGTGAAATACCTTGAAGATTGTATTGTGCTGTGGCCATTGCTCGATGTTGAATAGCTTCATCGGTAATAAAAAAGACCTATTTAGGTCTTTTTTATTTTAACAGCTAGAGGTTGTTCTTTGCAGTTTTCAAGCTTGGTACAAGCATAACAAACCAAATCAAGCCATAAATGGCAAAACATACCATCATCCATTGTGCCATACTCACTGACAGAAAGGTCCAAGGAGAGTCGCTGCACATACCTGTAGGCGAAAATACTGAAGGCAACCAAACATCTAATGGCATAAAGCTTGGGAATTCAGGATAAAAAGAACAGGTGGCGAATGGCGAAGGGTTTACTTGCATATCGTTTAGCTCATAAGACAAGCTAAATCCCCACACTGAAGATACCGCCCAGCTCAGTAAACCTATAAAGCGAAATATCCAGACCTTAGGTTGTAGCATACCTATCAACCCAGCCAATATTAGGCCAAGCACGGCAACACGCACATAGATGCACATGACGCAGGGTGACAAATCCATCACGTATTGAAAAAAGAGTGCTGCAATTTCTAATGCTACCCCTGACAGTGCGAGTAATCCCCACGATAAGCGACCATGACAAAAAAGTTGTAACCTTGACAAGTATTGCTCCTAGTGCGTTTTAAGATAAAAAAACACCCTCAATTGAGGGTGTTCAAATGGGTTGTGTGACTTTAAGACAAATTACCTCTTAAGTCCAATACCCTAGTACTAATGGCCGCTCACCATACCACCCAAGTCTTTCGCTGAATGGTGAATAATTAAATGGTTATCGTACAGTATTTGTGTCATATCGGTTAAGAATCCTGTTTCAATTGCTAAAACACCAATAACAGATAACACAATAGTATATGGTAACGCCATCCACACCATACGGCCGTATGAGAGCCTAATCAGTGGGGCAATAGCTGAAGTCAGCAGGAACAAAAATGCGGCCTGTCCATTAGGTGTCGCAACCGAAGGTAAGTTCGTGCCTGTATTAATCGCAACAGCAAGCAGATCGAATTGATCGCGAGTAATTTGGCCACTTAATAAGGCTGATTTGACTTCGTTAATGTAAACCGTTCCCACAAACACGTTGTCACTGACCATAGACAGTAAGCCGTTGGCAATATAGAAAATCACTAACTGCATATTGCCTTCATAACTCAATGCCCACTGGATGACTGGCGCAAACAAACCTTGGTCAATGATCACACCTACAACGGCAAAAAACACGGCTAATAACGCGGTAAAAGGCAGGGCTTCCTCAAACGCTTTACCTAATGCATGTTCATCGGTAACGCCATTAAATGCGGTCGCTAAAATAATCACAGATAAACCAATTAAACCAACAGAGGCTAAATGCAATGCTAATCCAACAATTAACCACACCCCAATTAAGGCTTGAACAACTAATTTCATTTTGTCTTGATTGGTTCTGTGCGAATCTTCATGCGCCGCATAGTCGGTTAAAATACGGTGAACAGCATCAGGTAATTGTGCGCCATAGCCAAACCATTTAAATTTTTCAACCAAAAAGCAGGTTAAAATACCTGCAACCAATACTGGCATTGTTACTGGCGACATACGTAAGAAAAACTCACCAAATTGCCAATGTGCTTGTGCGGCGATGATCAAGTTTTGTGGTTCACCCACCATGGTACACACGCCGCCTAGGGCTGTACCCACTCCAGAATGCATCAATAAATTACGCAAAAAGGCTCTAAATGCTTCTAATTCATCATTGTTTAATTGTCCTGATGATTCAGATGTGTGGTCATGGCCATCGTTGTCGCTAAAGTTCTTACCTGAGGCCACCTTGTGGTAAATAGAGTAAAACCCGACGGCAACAGCAATAATTACCGCGATTACTGTTAATGCATCTAAAAAGGCTGATAGAAAAGCGGATGCAGTGCAAAACATTAACGACACGACAATTTTGGAACGCACTTTGGTGATCATTTTGGTAAATACAAACAGCAGAAGCTGCTTCATAAAGTAAATACCCGCGACCATAAACACCAATAACAATAGTACTTCTAGGTTGGCTTCGATTTCGTGCAACACTTGAGTGGGAGATGTCATGCCGATCATTACCGCTTCAATGGCGAGCAGACCACCAGGCTGAAGGGGGTAACACTTGAGTGCCATTGCAAGTGTAAAAATAAATTCTATGACTAACACCCATCCGGCAACAAATGGACTGACGTAAAAAAACAGCAGGGGATTAATAATTAAAAATGCCAAAATGGCATATTTGTACCACTTAGGCGAATTACCTAAAAAGTTTACAAACAGCGCCTGACTTTTGGTTGCCTGCATAGCAGCCTCTCCGATATTGTAATTGTGACAGTTTGGGTACCATTTTTTTGATAGCAAACAACACATTCATATTTTTAACAAGTTTGGGAGAATAGTGGCATGTTCACTTTAAAAACTTGATGAAAATCAATATTTCATTATTTTCATTAAAACATTACTGACTATTATCGTTAAAACTGCCTACCTACTTGTTGAAAAAACTCACGTATTGATATGTTAAACAATATGTTAGCTCACAATTTTGTGTGGCAAACACGTTATGGTCTTGTATTATGGCCGCTAGTGTAGCGTAAACAGCGATAATTGTAATGCTGTAACCCTAGCGAATAATGCTACATAGCAGTAACAAACTAACTACATAAGTATATACTAAACTTGTTTGATTTTATCGACATAAATCGACATAGGTTGATGATAATAGTCAGATAATGTGAGGTTTATTCACTTAGGTATCATTGAATGATGTCGGTTTGATTAAAAAAGCAGCATTACAGATGATGTGAATAAACAATGGTTTTTATTTTCCGTCGCTCTGGTATGATCAGTAAAATAGTTTCGCCATTGTTTAGCAATAGGATAAGAAGGCTAATGATCATCAATGCCAAAGGCCCAGCCAGTTTTGCCGAAAAATACATTGTTCGCTCCATTTGGGAAAACAAGTTTCCACCCGGATCAATTTTACCTGCAGAACGAGAGCTTTCTGAACTCATTGGGGTCACGCGCACAACCTTACGTGAAGTGCTGCAACGTCTAGCCCGCGATGGTTGGTTGAAAATTCAGCACGGTAAGCCAACACAAGTGAATAACTTTTGGGAAACGTCAGGGCTCAATATTCTTGAAACCATTGCAGATCTTAATCCAGATGGCTTTCCGTTATTAGTTGATCAATTAATGTCTGCGCGTGGTAATGTGAGTAACATTTATTTCCGTGCTTCAATTCGACATAACCCTGATAAAGCCATTGAAGTATTAGCTGGCATTCATTCTTTAGAAAATGATGCCGAAGCTTATGCCGAGTTTGATTATCAACTGCACCATACATTGGCTTTTGCTTCTGGTAATCCTTTATATGTGCTGATTTTGAATGGGTTTAAAGGTTTGTATAACCGTGTTGGTCGCTTTTATTTTTCAAGCCAAGAGGCAAGAGAATTGACCATGCGTTTCTATATTAAACTTGAAAAACTGGCAAAAGATAAAAACTATGCAGATGTACCCGCACTAATGCGCACTAATGGCATAGAAAGCGGTAAGTTATGGCAAAAATTGCGTGATGATATGCCTGCAGAAATAGGCCACGATAATAGTTAACGACATGCATACGCATTGATGCCTATGGTTAACCTGCAAAGCCAATCATGTTGATTGGCTTTGCTATTTTATGTGATTACCTCATGTGACGAGGTGGTTTGTTCTACAGTGTGTTTAGGGCAGGTTGAGATCACTTTTATCATGCCTAGTTCGTCTATTTGCTCTAATGTGACGTTAAATCCCCATAATCGGTGTAAATGTTTTAATACTTCTTCATGGTTGTCAGCCAGTGGGATGTTATCAAATGGTATGTAGCGTAAGGTAATTGATCTGTCGCCATTGACCAGGACTTGCTGAACCTGAATATTAGGTTCGATGTTAGATAAATTGTACTGCTGTGACAATGTATTACGTATATCTTGATACCCCTGTTCATCGTGAATGGCTGACACCGCTAAATGGCTTCTTTTTTCATCATCTAAAATACCAAATAATTTAAAGTCTCTGATGACTTTAGGTGACAGATACTGGCTGATAAAACTCTCATCTTTAAAGTTTTGCATTGCAAAATGCACTGTGGTTAACCAATCACTTCCTGCCATTTCTGGAAACCATATACGATCTTCTTGCGTTGGGTTTTCGCAAATGCGTTTAATATCAACAAACATCGCAAACCCTAAAGCGTAGGGATTAATTCCATTATAGTAGGGACTGTTGTATGAAGGCTGTGCCACTACTGCGGTATGGCTTTGTAAAAACTCTAGCATAAAACGGTCGCTGACTTTCCCAGTGTCGTATAGGTGATTTAAAATAGTGTAATGCCAAAATGTCGCCCATCCTTCATTCATTACTTGTGTTTGTTTTTGGGGGTAAAAGTATTGCGCCATTTTGCGAACAATTCTCACTAATTCACGCTGCCAGGGGGCCAGTAGTGGGGCGTTTTTTTCTATAAAATACAGAATGTTCTCTTGTGGCTCTGTTGGGAATATTTTGTTGTTTTCTTGAGGCGCTTTTTGCGGCGAAGTCGGGATTGTGCGCCATAAGTCATTCACTTGAGTTTGTAAGTATTCTGCTCGTTCTTTTTGGCGAGCCTGTTCTTCTTTAAACGACACTTCAGCAGGGCGTTTATAGCGATCGACACCGTAATTCATCAATGCATGACATGAGTCTAGGGTTAGCTCTACTTGATCAATACCATATTTTAACTCGCATTCTCGTATGTAATTTTTGGCAAACACGAGGTAATCAATAATGGAGCTCGCGTCTGTCCAGGTTTTAAATAAATAATTATTTTTAAAAAAACTGTTGTGACCATAACAGGCATGCGCCATGACAAGTGCCTGCATGGTAATGGTGTTTTCTTCCATTAAGTAAGCAATACATGGATCTGAATTAATCACAATCTCGTAAGCTAAGCCCATTTGTCCGCGTTTGTAGCCTTGTTCTGTCTCGATAAAACGTTTACCAAAAGACCAATGGGTGTAACCTATCGGCATGCCAATTCCTGCATAAGCGTCCATCATTTGTTCTGCGGTAATGATCTCTATTTGGTTAGGGTAGGTGTCGAGCTTAAAAAATTCTGCAGCATCAGCGATGGCTTGCTGATATTGCTGCAATAAATCAAATGTCCACTCTGGTCCATCATCCAACGGTTTGCGTGTTGTGTTAACCATGATAGCCCCCTATACAGCCTGTTTTTTAAAGAGTTCACGAAAAACCGGATAAATATCTTCGACTTCACGAATATGTTGGACGGCGATATTGTCATATTGCTGTTGCAACGTTTGATATTGATGCCAAAGAGTTTGATGTGCACGATGAGTAATTTCTATGTAACTGAAATAACGCACTTTTGGCAAAATATGGTTTGCCAATAAATCATGGCAATGGGGCGAATCATCTGACCAATTATCGCCGTCTGACGCTTGGGCTGCATAGATGTTCCACTCATGTTCAGGATAACGAGCCTGCTGGATTTCATTCATTAACTTTAACGCACTCGACACTATGGTACCGCCGGTTTCTTGCGAGTAGAAAAATTCATGTTCGTCCACTTCTTTGGCTTGAGTATGATGGCGGATGTACACCACTTCGAGGTTTTTATAGTTGCGGGTTAAAAACAGATACAACAAGATGTAGAAACGTTTGGCGATATCTTTTGTGGCTTGATCCATTGAGCCGGACACGTCCATCAAACAAAACATAACAGCCTGACTGGATGGTTTTTCTCGTTTGGCATAATTGTTGTAGCGCAAGTCGAAGGTGTCGATAAACGGCACTTTAGCAATTTGTTTTTTGAGTCGCTCAATATGCTCTTTTAAGGCGAGTATCTTTTCAGCCTCGGCTCCTGGCCTGTTTTGTAATTGCTCAAGCTCGGCTTGCAGTTGATTAAGTTCACGCTTTTTACTGGCAGACATCGCAATGCGCCGCGCAAGAGACGAGCGCAGTGAGCGAACGATATTAATATTTGCAGGCACTCCGTCATTGGTAAAACCTGCTCGGTATGTTTGATATTCAACTAACTTGTTAAGATGGTTATTTTGCAAGTTAGGCAGTGCTAAGTCTTCAAATAGCAGTTCTAGGTACTCATCTTTTGAGATATTAAAGACAAAATCGTCATTCCCTTCGCCGCTGTCAGAGGCTTCACCTTGTCCCGCTCCTCCTTGGCCACCTTTTGGGCGTTGTATTTGGTCGCCACGGTTAAATTGATCATTACCTGGATGAATGCGGTTTCGTTTACCGCCTTGCCCTTGTCTAAATAGCGGTTCACTGATATCACGAGTGGGTATGCTTATCTGTTCACCTTTATCTATATCGGTCACACTACGACGTGTGACTGCATCGCTCACTGCTTTTTTGATCTGCTTTTTATAGCGTTCAATAAAGCGCTGACGATTAACCGTGCTTTTTCCTTTTGCATTAAGTCGTCTATCAATAAAATTTGCCATACGCCCCCCAAGTCAATTATCTGGCTGAGAGTGCCCAGCCAGAGTAGGGTATTGATTACGATGATTTTCGTACGCGTAAATACCATTCAGACAATAATCGGACTTGTTTTTTGGTGTAGCCTTTTTCCATCATCCTATTGACGAAGTCATCATGCTTACGCTGATCATCATTTGAGGTTTTGGCATTAAACGAAATAACAGGCAGTAAATCTTCTGTGTTAGAAAACATTTTCTTTTCAATCACAGTGCGCAGCTTTTCGTAACTGGTCCACAATGGGTTATTACCTTCATTGTTCGCTCTGGCACGTAAAACGAAGTTAACAATTTCATTACGGAAGTCTTTTGGGTTACTGATGCCTGCGGGTTTTTCTATTTTTTCCAGTTCAGCATTTAATGCACCTCGGTCAAATAGTTGCCCCGTTTCAGGATCTCTGTATTCTTGGTCTTGGATCCAAAAGTCGGCATAGGTGACATAACGGTCGAAAATGTTTTGGCCATATTCAGAATAAGATTCAAGGTAAGCCGTTTGAATTTCTTTACCAATAAACTCCACATATTTTGGAATAAGGTAGCCTTTTAAAAACTCAAGGTATTTCTCGCCAGTTTCGCTTGGGAATTGTTCTTGCTCAATTTGTTTTTCAAGTACATAAAAAAGGTGTACTGGGTTTGCTGCAATTTCGGCACTGTCAAAGTTAAACACGCGCGATAAAATCTTAAAGGCAAAACGAGTCGATAGCCCTTGCATTCCTTCATCAACCCCAGCGTAATCACGATATTCTTGATATGACTTTGCTTTGGGGTCTGTGTCTTTTAGGCTTTCACCATTATAGACACGCATTTTAGAATAAATGGATGAGTTATCTGGGGCCTTTAAACGTGATAACACACTAAACTGCGCTAATGTTTCTAAGGTACCTGGGGCACAGGGGGCCATTGACAGTTCAGAGTTTGCCAACAGTTTTTGATAAATGGCCATTTCTTCTGAAACGCGCAAGCAATAAGGCACTTTAACAATGTATACCCGGTCTAAAAACGCTTCGTTGTTTTTGTTATTTCTAAAGGTTGACCATTCTGACTCGTTCGAGTGAGCAAGAATAATGCCGTTATA
>BCQK01000104.1_pt1 | contig 10090 bp, 17 predicted proteins | sample 1008131 | NCBI WGS metagenome assembly BCQK01 (sample SAMD00035458, study PRJDB4067) | museum specimen metagenome | isolation source: Liagora japonica specimen isolated from | place: Japan
AATGCCCTTGCCCTGAATGCACATCACAAGATGAATAAACAAAGGAAAATTAAAAATATGTGGCTCTATCCTTTTTTAGTAGGTGCAATTGTTGGTGTTTGTGCAAGTGCTTTATTATTTCTGCACACAGTAGGCTGGTTTTAAAAAAACGGTTATAATAACAACAGGATGACAGCAAAATAACCAATATGCTGTACGTGGCGTGACACGTTTTTCAGCTCCAATAATTAAGCCCCTTTCGGGGCTTTTTTATTAGTTAATTTTTTTAGCTGTCGTAGAGTTTCCACTCTCTCCCCAATACTCCAGATCACCTGCATCATTTACATTAAAATACCAATTTTCATCAGTATCTGGATAACTAAACTGACCTTTTTCATATTTTAATTTTTTAGCCACTGGAGCAGCACTGTCATCTATAAAATAATTAGTTTCATAATACTGACCACCTTTTTTATAAATCACAACGATCCGCTCAGTTCCACCTGTTGCATACCACTCCCCTATTTTTTCACCATCTACAGTTCTATCCATTTTTAATAAAGCCTTGTATTGGTCAGCATCCAATCCAATAAAATGAACTTTCAAATCAGGATCAAAATGAGTCGTTGCCCATGCAGCTATACTTTTTTCATCTTTTATACGGTACATAATCAATGTACGTTCATACGGATTTTTATCTGCATTTTTGATTTCATTGGCAATCATTTCCAACTGTTGCTTAGAAACACGTTCAGGCAATTCGACATTCACTTTGCGTACAATGCTTGGCGTGTTTTCATCTGAATCAATAATATAAGCGACAGGCTTAACAGTCTCTTCAGCTTTTACATCACTTTTTAAGGCTTCATGTGGAGAATTCATTCCCATCAATACAAATAAAACCACAAGCACAGGTACACAGACCATAGAAATATTCTTTCGAGTCAGTGCTTTCCGTGTTTTAAACAAATTCGGCTTTGCCATCCATAAACAATAAAAAATAAATCCAAATAAAAACAATAAAGTAAACAACACAGACATAGCGATCCACAATTTTTTTTATAAAGCCAATTGACTTTAACACTTTAACACTGTTACAGTTTCAGGACTACAGCAAAATCTGTGGTCAGGCGTGAGAACCTGAAATATTTTTGACAACAGGCGCAAAAAGTCCGCCATCGGGCTATTTTTTTGCGTAAAATTCAGCTTTGCTGCTTTTTGGCAGGCTGGACAGGGCAGCCTTCGGGCTGGCCGTTTCTGTTGTCACGGTATTCTCACCCCTGTTCAGTCTGTCACCATTATCGTGAGAAGTAATGGTGTCAGGTTTACATCTTGACGACAGGAATCAGCAAATGAAACATTTCGCTAATGTACATTCGTGCACTCAAAATAACGTACGTGAACACTCCCCTATTTACGACCTTCCAGCGTATGAAATACGCCAGCGCAAACTTAAACGTAAACAAATTCTAAAAAACATCTTAGACACCACCGTGTTCTTTTCAGCATGTTCTATCGTCTTCTCATTATTGTTTTGGGGAGTATGAGCATGAACGCAATTGCACATATTGATGACGCGGTTTTTATTCAAGACCAGCAAGTGAAAACCACCAGTTTAAAAGTGGCTGAAATTTTTGCGAAACAGCATAAAAACGTCATCCAAAAAATTGAATCTTTGGATTGTTCGCCTGAATTTACATCAGCTAACTTTTCAGCTCATGTTCAAACCATTGAAATTGGCAATGGTGCAACACGTGAATCCAAATACTATGAAATGACCAAAGACGGTTTTATGTTTTTGGTCATGGGCTTTACTGGTGCAGCAGCCGCTAAAATTAAAGAAGCCTACATCAACACCTTTAACCAAATGGCAGCCATGCTTTACAACCTGCATGGCAACAATGAATGCATCCATATTGGTGCAGTGGTACAGCTCAAGTCTGGTGGTCCTATTTATACCGTCAGTCAAATTCACCATGACAACAACGGCTTTATGCAAAATGCCGAAGTGCTTTGGCACAACAAAGGCAATCTATGCCGTGACATATTGCCTATCGCCTGTTTATCACTAGAAACCAAGAACATCATCGACAGTAAAATGCTGAATGACTTTTGGTCCAGTGTGAACAGTTACGGCATGCACAAACTTAACCACAGCCGTAATCCAAATATCCTGGCATTCAATATTTCTCAAATCTACCAGTGTATAGACGGCTTACCAATGAAGTCCCAGCTCTTTGCCATACTCATGCAAAGCCAAAGCCCTCACCCAGTGTTTATGCAGCACAATAAATCTATCCATAGTGCGCTTTTTGCAAAGACCATAAAGTGCTGGATTTTTAAGCCTGTGCCTTTACGAAACTTAGGTTTGATCTAAATTCAAAATAGTATGTCGATTTTTATACACTTTTTTCGTTCTATTTGGATTATTTAAATCAGCTTAGGTCATAATTTGTCGCATAGCCTAATTATGAACGATGCCACTGTGAAAAAGTTGTTCTAAAATACGCGAACAACTCTGGAGGGAAAATGACAGAAACAATTACTACAACAGACAATCAAGAAGAAATTTTAGTTGACCTAATTCAATTAAAAGATTGTTTAAGCCTGTATAGCAAATTCAATATCGCAGATGGTGAAAGTATTTCACCAGACGAAATGCATGCGCTATTTAACTCCCTAAAGATGCAGGTTGAGGGTATTGTCAAAAAGGTTGAGGTTACATTGCACTAACCTAAAGTCATTCTATAAAAAATGCCGCTTTAAGAAGCGGCATTTGTTTGTGCGTAGGCTTTGGCCATGCCAATGAATCCAAGTTTGGCTTCTTCTTTTATCGACCTAAAAGCCTCAAGTACCTGATATTCATCTTCAGTCAAATTAGCTAGACGTTGACCAAAAGTAATATAAAACGTGTCAAAACCTGATTCCTGTAATGCTTCTAATTGGTTTTGATTCAGCGGATCTCCCTGCTTTTCATAACGGACTATAGATCCGACTGCTACTCCTAAAAGCTCTCCCATAGCTGGCTGTGTCAGCTTTAATCGCTTTCTTTCAGCCTTTAGTCGATTGCCTCTTTCTAAAAACTTATCATTTATCGACATTTTTACCCCAACTAGCCTTGTATCTTTCGATATTTCGTAATATGATGACTTTAACAGTTTAACACTGTTGATATATCGAAACTTTAAAAAAAGGTAACTCAAATGTCTACAGTCAAAGAAAACCGAACAGAAATGAGTGGCGCACATTTTACCCAACCCGAAAAAGACTACATGCGGATCCATGCAGCTAAAAACCGCACGACTATTTCTAATGTGATTCGTCAAGCCGTCACAAATCAATTAGCCAAAATTGAAGACCCTGAAAACCCTTTTTTCAATGCGAAAAATAACACCTAAGCATCTGAAAATGCTTAGAAGTTTACAATTTCACGCAAGAGTAAACAGAATGTTAACACTAAAAGAAATATGCCAAAAGCGTAAAGCTCAGATTGAAAACCGAAACGGTACAGCAGCACTGCACGAGCGTATTGAACAAATGACTCAACTTCGTGACCCTTTCCGCTTTATTGCTGCACTCAAATTAAAAGGTTACATCGAAGCGCTTTGCGATCAAAAACTTATGACGCTTACAGATGCAAATGACTGGCTCCAAATCGTAGATACAAAATATCGGGGTCTAAATTAATGTACGAATTGAAACACCGCATCATTGACCGTCTTGAACAAATGTTCAGCTTCAAGACACGTGGAGAATGGTTCCGCGAAGGTGTCTGCCCACAATGCGGTAAAAAAGAACTTTATACCCATGCCCACAATCCACGTATCGTGAAATGTGGTCGTCTGGTCAAATGTGGCTATGAAGAACACGTCAAAGATATCTGTGAAGACTTATTCAAAGACTGGTCTGAATTTCACCCACAAACCGACACCAATCCAAACGCTGCAGCAGATGCATTTTTATCTGAAGGTCGTGGTTTTGACATTTCAAACCTGATTGGTAAATACACCCAGCAGTTCTACAAAGATTCAAATACAGGCGAATCAAGTGCCACTGTTCGCTTTATGTTAGATGACAAAAACTATTGGGAACGTCTGATTGACCGACCAGAACGTTTTGGCAATAAAAAAGCACGTTTCAATTATGGTTTTAAAAATGCTGGTCAAGCATGGTCAGTACATGAATTGGATGAAATTTGTCGTCTAGGGGAAAAAGGCCAAGCGATCTGGATCACTGAAGGAATCTTTGATGCCATTGCACTGAGTCAGTCAGGTATCAAAGCCATGTCTTGCCTGTCATGTGTCAACTACCCTTCTCAAATGCTTAAAGCCATTGCTGATCGTTGTCATGAACTCAAAATTGATAAGCCACGTTTACGTTGGGCATTCGATAATGATTCGGCAGGTAAAGGTTACACAGTTAAATGGCATGAACGTTCACGTGCTGAAGGTTGGTCTTCGACTGCTGCACAGCCACCGGCAAATGGCGGTAAAAAACTTGATTGGAATGACTTGTTCCAGTGGGACAAACTCAACCCTGATCAATTCCCAAAGTACAAACACTATGGTGAATTGCTCATTGCTGAAACTGCAGAAGAAGCAGGTCTTTTAATTTACAACTTCTATGAAGGTCGTCGTCACACCTTCTATTACAACCACAAATTCCGTCTGTACTGGTGGGAACTCGACTATGACAAATTCAATAAAGCAGTTCAGCACCTGGAAGACCGCAACAATGAAGCAGCTGAAAATGGTGGTCAGATCCTCACTGATAAAGAGATCCGTGCCAGTGCATTGAAGAACTGTTCAGCAGCCAAAGAAATCTGTAATGCTCAGATTGAACCGTTGTATTTCCAACGAAACGAAATCACCGATGAATCATGGTACTACTTCAAATTGCAAAGCCCATGGTCAGAAGCAAAAACCACCTTTACAGCTGACCAAATGTCATCACGTTCAAAGTTCAAACCACGTGTAATGTCAGTCATGTCCGGTGCAATGTGGACAGGTACCGATAATCACCTGGAAACATTTATCAAACGTGAAACCGAACGTTTACGTGAAGTTAAAACCATTGACTACATTGGTTATAGCCGTGAATACCAGACTTACATCTTTGAAAAATATGCGGTGCATAAAGGCCAAATCATTGCCATCAATGAGCATGACTTTTTCAAAGTAAAACGTCAGGAAATTAAAACACTGGCAAGTTCACCAGCGATCACATTGAACCCTAAAAAACAGTTTGATCCGTCATGGTGGAATGACTTCCATAAAGTCCGTGGTGCCAAAGGTATTGTGGCTTTGGCTTGGTGGATGGGTTCATATTTTGCTGAACAAATCCGTGCCATGCACAGCTCATATCCATTTATGGAAATTGTCGGTGAAGCCGGTGCAGGTAAATCACGTTTAATCGAACTCATGTGGAAACTTTCAGGCCGTAAAGACTATGAAGGCTTTGATGCCAACAAATCCACAAACGTGGCGGTGTACCGTAACTTTGCACAGATCGCAAACCTTCCAGTGGTCCTGATCGAAGGCGACCGTAATGACGTGAATGGTAATGCTGTTCAAAAGTCTAAATTCAGTTGGGATGAACTCAAAGATGCCTTCAACGGTCGTGCGATTCGTTCCAAAGGTTTAAAGACTGCAGGTAATGAAACCTATGAACCACCGTTTCGTGGTGCCATTCTGATTTCGCAGAACACAGCAATTCAGGCTTCAGAAGCAATTTTGACACGTACTTTGCACTTGTACTTTGACCGCAAAGGACAGTCACTGGAAACCAAACGCATTGTCGATGAACTGGATCGCATGGAACTTGAAGATGCCTGCACATTCATGACGCATTGTCTGCGTAATGAAGACAAGATCTTGGAGACATACGCATCAAAGTTACAGTCAATTGAAGATCACTATCATGAAATTGGCATTACCCATACACGTATTGCCTTATGTCATGCACAAGTGGCAGCACTGATTGAAGCAATGGCCAAACACGTTTTACCGATTGACCTTGAAGACATGCTTGAAGCACAAGAAATGCTTGAAGACATGGCGCGTGAACGTGTTGAACAGTTGAATGGTGATCATCCTGACGTGGAAAAATTCTGGGACGCTTACGAATACCTTCAAGGCAATCGTTCACCAGAATGGGGCTTGAACCATCACCCTGCCGATGCTCAAACCGTCGCAATCAACTTAAACGAAATTTACAAAGTGGCTGCACGTAATTATCAGCAGCTGCCTGAAATCAATGAAATGAAAAAATTGCTTCGTACCAGTCGCAAGTACAAATTCATTGAAAGCAATAAACAGGTGTACTCAGACCGTTTCCCTGCCGATGACGTGGCAGCAGTGAATAAAAGTCGTGAAGCACCAGGTAAACCAAGCCGTAACGTGAAATGCTGGATTTTCACTAATCCAAATATGGTGGGGAAATAAGATGGATATTAATCAACATTTCGAAAAATTATATGTGAAAAATGCACCAAGTTGGTCATTAGAGAAAGATCCTGATGGCTCATACAAATATCACGCTACACAATCAGCATTTTTACTTTTTGAACAGCAACAACTTGAAATTGAATCGTTAAAAGCGAAGTCTGAGGCCGTTTTAGAAAATAATTGCATGATTGGTCAATCATGGTTTCCCAAAGGAACACCAGTATCTGCACTAATTAAGCATGCTGAAGATGAGTACAAGGCAAAGACTATAGCTCAAAACTCACAAATTAAATTTGGTACTGATGATAATGAACATTGGTTTGCACATGATGTTCCGTACTTTGGTCGAGTCCAAATATCAAAATTAAACGAAGATGGCTTTGTTGAATGGGATATTTGTTTAAGTGGATGTTGGCAGGGCCCATTTTCATCAAAAGCAAGATGTATCCAGCATCTTCAAGAATGTATTCAAGAACGAAATGAAGAAGTGGAGCAAAAATCGTGAAAGGAGTAAACAAAGTAATTTTAGTTGGCTCACTTGGTGCCGACCCACAAAGCAAGAGCTTTCCAAATGGAGGTTCAGTCTGCAATTTCTCTATAGCCACTTCTGAAAAATGGAAAGATAAACAATCTGGCCAGTTGAATGAATCTACTGAATGGCACCGAATTGTAGTCAAAAACCGTTTAGGTGAAATCGCACAGCAGTACTTAAAAAAAGGTTCAAAAGTCTACATCGAAGGCAAACTTCGTACACGTACATGGAAGGATCAAAATAACCAGGAACACTACACAACCGAAGTTCACGCAGAAACAATGCAAATGCTGGATTCAGCACCTCAGGCAAATGGTTATTAAGGGGAATACAAAAATGTTTGAAGATGATTTTGATGATGAATTTGAAGGATTTAATCCTTTTCGCGCACAAAAAGAATTAATGACGCTTCCAAAACTAACTAAAACCCAGTGCTTTTTGTGTGATCAGTGTGGATCTGGTGAACCAGTTAAACCATTGCATTATAAAAATGTTTATTCACGCATAATAAACATGCAAACAGGCGAAGGTGCTGAACAGTTCGTGATGATCTATGTCTCTCCTTGCTGTAAAGCTGATTTATCCATCTGGGATGAAGATATTGAAGATTATGTTTCGATTAGTCCAGAGCATTACTCAAAGGATGGCAACAATGACTGAAATCACATCACCTGAAATCCGTGAGCTACTAAATTCGATTGAAATTATTGCTACTCGACCTGCAAAAGCCACAGCACGTGAATTACAACTTGCACCTGCACTTTTCGCAAAATTAATGAATTGTCGTACAGGTGGCGTGATTCAAATTAAAACCATGATTGACGGTAAAGAAATTAATTTTGAGGTGGTGGAATGATCAAAGTTACCCCTGACCATGAAAAAGCAGCTGAAGCATTCGACACAGTCAAAGCCATGAATTGTGAATATGTGAATGTCATTGCCAAGGAATATCCAATTTCCGACACAAAAGTAGGCTATTACATTGCCGGTATTTCTCCAGCAACCGCTGAAAATGGTGTAAGTCGTGAACAATGGCTTGCTGAATTTGAACAGTTAAACGGAACACACGGATGAATGCTGCACTGAATCAATTTGATTCAAGTTTCTTATTGGCCATGAAGTATCAGTCTCCAGTGGTTCCACTGGAGGTGATCGTAAAGGACTTTTTACCGCATCTTAAAATTGAAACAGCAAAGAAGCGTGCAGCCGTTCAAGACTTGCCCTTCCCGACGTTCAAGGCAGAAGATTCAAACAAAGCCCCTTACATGGTGAACATTACAGACGTGGCAATTTGGCTAAACAAACAAAGTCAAATTTCCAAACAAGATTGGACAAACATGCACGCCTAAAAACGTGCATTGAGGGTTTAAAAATGCAATACGAAAATAATTTAGAAAAATTAAAGGCTAAAAAGCCTGAAGGTGCCACCATTGTGGCGGTCAAAGGTGATCGAGTGACCTACTTTAAGGAAACGGAAAAAGATCGCTTACTGACATTCAATCGCACCATGTGGGTAAAAACTTGGTTTACACCATTTCACATGAACTTAAAACACTTTGATTTTATCGCGGTGATCTAAATGCAAAATATACATCAAGAACATGGCGGGATTAAAATTGGTGACAAGGTTGTTTATCTAGGAACAGATGGCACATATTTTGGTGATATTGACGAAGTAGAAGGCTTCACCAAAGACTGGAAAGGTGTTGATCAAGTAATTTTAAAACATAGCGATGGTACTAAATTTGCGTATTATTTTATAAACTTTAGACTTGCAAAACCGGATGAAATCGAAGCAAATAAACGCATACACTAATTGAAGCCCTCAAATGAGGGCTTTTTCTTTGGCCACTTTCATGGCTTCCACAAAATCCAAACGCTCACGACGGCTTTTCAAATTTACATAACGTCTCAAACTTTCCCAAGACTCATGCAAACTGATCTGCTGCAGCTGGGGAATGGTCAAGCCATCTTCAGCCAATCGGGTAATCCCTTCATGACGTAAATCATGAAAACGTAAATCTTCAATCCCTGTCATCTTGATCGCTTCACGCCAGCGTGATGCAAATGATTTTGCATTCAATGGCAACAACACCGACGGATCTGCAAAATCTAAACGAAGCATTTGATCACGGACATCAGGCTTCATTAATTCTTTGATGACACGTTCAGCCTGTTCAGTCACTTTAAAACTTTTATGATTGCCGGCACTGCCATTCGGATTTTTTAAATCAAAAACTTTCCATTCATTGTGGTGCTGATCAAATTGATTCAAAAAAAGTCGTGTCAATTCATCTTCACGCCTGCAGGTATAAATGGCCAACCACATAATCAGATGCAAAGGCATAGACGTTTTACTTGTTTTCCAACGTCTATAGAAATAATTAGTCAGTAATTGCAGCTCATTTGATGTCGGTAAACGGTCACGTTTCTTGGATTTGGTGATCACACGTGCATTGCGAAGGCCTTTCATCGCCTGTTCCAGCTCAAAAAGATTCACTTTTTCACCCCAAACAAGATCCGCATGCGTCAAAACCACCTTTAAATATTGCAAATCTTGCAAGGCAGTACTTGATTCAATCGGATCTGCACCGATCTCTGGGTAACCTGTTCGCCTTAAATATGTATGATCAGTAAAATCTTTCCTGGTTAAATCTGAAATTTTGACCTTTCCAATTGGCCAATTGGTTAAAAATCGGATGCCCATGCGTTTTGATCGCCCAAAACCTTCAACTTCGTTTAAATATTTCTCCAAAGCAGCAGCTAAGGTCATGCCCTTTGAAATATTTGCAGAAATCATCACTTCAGGATTCAATTCAAGTTCATATTCGCGCTTTTTGATCCATGCTTCAGCCAATGACCTTTTACTAAATGTCTTAGACTCTGTAAAATTCGGCAGCCCTTGTCGCTTGACACGCACCTGCGCCATGTATTTTTTCACACCAGTGGACAGAACTCTTTCTGTAACTGTACCCATAAATTTGCACCCTGACCCAAAACCCATTTCACGGTGCAAATACGGTGCACCGAAATACTGAAATATGGGGGAATATGAGTAAAAATGCGAGTAAATGCAATATGCAAAATGTAGATAAAGCCCTAAAAAATCCACAACTTATTGATAACTCAATAA
>BCQK01000105.1_pt1 | contig 10067 bp, 7 predicted proteins | sample 1008131 | NCBI WGS metagenome assembly BCQK01 (sample SAMD00035458, study PRJDB4067) | museum specimen metagenome | isolation source: Liagora japonica specimen isolated from | place: Japan
CCTGTTCTCAATCAAACGCCCCGCAGCTCGTTCCAGGTGCTGCGCGATGTAACGTTTGGCCTGCTTATCCGTGAACTGAAAACACGATTTGGGAGTTACCGGCTGGGGTATGCCTGGGCACTGCTGGATCCGTTGTTGATGATTGGTCTGTTTAGCGCAATTTTTGGGATGCGTGGACACAGTGGTTTTGGTGGGGCACCTGCACCGCTATTTATTACTACGGGCTATCTGCCATTTATCTTTTTTAAAAATGTTGTGAGCAAACTGCAGTCAGCAGTCAATGCTAACAAAGGGCTTTTCTGCTACCGCCAGGTGACGCCGTTCTCCACTTTTATCGCCCGATTTATCCTTGAGACCATCGTTGGCATGATGGTCGGCGGCATTCTGATCCTGGGATTATTGTGGTTTGGGTTTGATGCCGTACCTAATGACCCGCTACAGGTCATTCTTATCTATATGCTGTTGATGATTTTTTCGTTTTCATTGGGAATTGTTTTTTGTATTACGGCCAACTTAGTTAACGAAGTCGAGAAATTTCTTGGTTTATTAATGATGCCGTTAATGTTTATCTCCTGTGTTATGTATCCCCTCGCCAGTATCCCCGCACAGTATCAACACTGGTTTTTATGGAACCCGCTGGTACACGCTCTTGAGCTTATTCGCTCTGGCTGGATCGCTGGCTATGTTAGTCCGGATGCCAGCTGGACTTATCTGTTTGGGGTGACACTGGTACTGCTAACGTTTGCGATGAGCAGCTATCGCCTGAGCCATCGCCGACTGATTGCCAGCTAAGGGAATAGCATGATTGTTCTGGATAATGTCTCGAAATATTACCCCACCAAATTTGGCCGCAATTATGTTTTGCGTGATGTAAACATTACGCTCCCACGGGATCGCAACATCGGGATTTTGGGTGTCAACGGCGCGGGTAAATCTACCCTGCTACGCCTGTTAGGGGGTATGGATATGCCCAATAAAGGTAAGGTCACGCGCCATTGCCGCGTCTCCTGGCCTTTAGCCCTGAATGGCGGTTTTCAAGGCAGTATGACCGGACGGGAAAATACCCGCTTTGTTTGTCGTATTCATGGTGTGCGGGATACGCAGGCAATTGAGGAGTGGGTGAAAGAGTTCTCGGAGATCGGCCAGCATTATGAACTGCCGATTAAAGGCTACTCCAGTGGAATGAGATCGAAATTTTCTTTTGCCGTGAGTATGGCCTTTGATTTCGAGATCTACCTCACCGATGAAATTATGTCGGTGGGTGATGCCCGCTTCAAACAGAAATGTATAGATATTTTTAACCAAAAACGCGAGACCGCCAGCCTGATCATGGTTTCACATGACATGAAGAACCTACGCCAACAATGCGATATGGGTATTTTGCTGCGCAACAGTGCTCTTGAGGTGTTCGATAATATCGATGACGCCATCCGCATTTATCAGAGTTTGTAATTAGCCGATAAAACCATGACTCAACCGATTCGTTCCAACAAAGCATCAGGAATGATGCGTAAGCTTCGTAAGTTAAAAACTAAACCGAAACATTTTATTGTCGACTCCAGTGGGTTTCGTCTGGCCCAACGATCATGGAAGCATAGCCTTAAGCTTGGCAGCTTTATGTGGGTAATAGCATGTTTTGCCATAGCTGTTATCTATTTTGGTTTGATTGCTTCGGATCGCTATGTAAGCCGGGCGCAATTAGTCATTAAACAAGCCGACCAGATAAAGATGTTGCCTGATGCATTGTCAATGCTGGGTATTGGTGGTAGCAATCATGAAGATGTGTTGTTAGTACAGGATTACCTGAACTCGCCAGATCTGCTGGCAAAACTGGATAAAGAGTTGGGTCTGAAAGCACATTATCAAAGCCATGACGTAGATTATTTCTCACGTTTATCAGGGAATGTCAGCCAGGAGGATTTCCTCAAATATTATCGGGATCACCTGTCATTACGCCTGGATGACCTTTCAGGTGTGCTAACAGTAGAACTACAAGCATTTGATCCCGCTTATGGTCAGCGCGTAGTAAGCCTGATGCTTAAGGAATCGGAAGGTTTTATCAATAAACTCGGTCATCAGGTAGCCCTTGAACAATTAGCCTTTGTCGAAACAGAGGTTAATCGCGCCTATCAACGTGTTCAGGATGAAAAAGCAAAGGTTCTTGATTTTCAAAACAAACATAACCTGATTAGCCCTGAATCGACCAGTACTGCTCGCTTGGGTGTGGTCAGCCAGATCGAAAGCGAACTGGCAAGTCAGCAAGCGCAACTAAAACAACTACAGAGTTATATGAAGGATACCGCACCAGCAGTGATATCAGTTAAGGCCAGAATTGAGGCATTGACTGAGCAACTGGCGCAAGAAAAAGCCAGGCTGACTGGCACAAATCAAGATGCTATGAATGAAGTTACTGCGCGCTATATGGATGTTCAAACGCAGGCTAGTTTGGCCGCGGATCTTTATAAAAGTGGTCTAATTAGCCTGGAGCAAGCCAGGGTTGAAGCGTATCGCAAACTTAAACATTTGCTCGTAGTGAGCCAGCCTTCGCTTGCTCAAGATGCAGAATACCCGCGACGTCTTTATAACCTTGCAACAATTGGGGTACTGCTGTGTTTGATGTATGGGCTGATCGTGATGGGTCTCGCTACGCTGCGCGAGCATCAGGACTAACTTATTTTTAGAATAAATCCATAACTTTAATTTAGTGTAGCTTATCCGAGAAATTTACATTATGAAAAACCAACAGACAGTGTATGTCCGCAGTTTTTATGATGAAGTCCCATTTGATGGGGATATTACCGAAAGCATCAAACAGACATTTAAGCAACAGGGTGAGACGCTGCTGAATTTGTCAGAACAATTTAATAAGGCGCAGTATAAGTTAGCCCTTTCGTTGATGCTTCAGTGCAAAGGCCACGTGATTATCTGCGGCATGGGGAAATCCGGTCATGTAGGACGTAAAATCTCTGCGACACTTGCATCAACTGGCACACCTAGTTTTTTTGTACATCCTGCTGAAGCTTTTCATGGTGATTTGGGGATGATCACTTGTGATGATGTTGTTATTTTGATTTCTAATAGCGGTGAGACTGATGAAATTTTGAAACTTATCCCTTCTCTAAAAAACTTTGGTAATCGAACAATAGCGATTACAGGCGGTTTGCAGTCTACACTAGCAAAAAACGCTGATGCAATATTAGAAATAAAAATGCAAAGCGAATCCTGCCCAAATAATCTTGCACCGACGACCTCTACTACTTTAACGATGGCAATCGGTGATGCTTTGGCATCAGCTCTAATGTATAAACGCCATTTTATGCCTAATGATTTCGCCAAATTCCATCCTGGGGGTAGTCTTGGTCGACGTTTATTGACTCGTTTAAAAGATGTAATGAGTAATAGGATAACTAAAGTTAAACCTGACTCACCTCTTAAAGAGGTGATTGTTGGTATGACTCAGGATCAGCATGGGATTGCATTAGTTATGAATGATGAGAAATTAGTCGGCGTAATTACCGATGGCGATTTGCGGCGAGGAATGACTCATAGTGATTTTGATTTAAATAGTTTTAAAGCCGAAGATATTATGACGAACAACCCTATAACTGCATCTCAACATTCAATGTTAAACGATGCAGAAGAGATAATGCGTGAGCATCAAATCAAACAAATATTAGTAATAGATGATTTTGGCATTCCTGTTGGAATAGTAGACTTCTATCATTGATAAGCTTACGAGAAAAGAATAAAAATTCTTTGATGCCGAAAATAAATTACTTTTTTACTTTGATGCATACCTGCCTGTGCAAAACAGCGCCCTCATATTAAATATATAATGACGATAATGTTAATGATCATTGACGAAACAATTGTTTAGTTCTGAAAATGATTAAATGCTCTTCAAAGCATAAGAATTGTTTATTTAACAATTGCTAGCAGTAATTTTACGTCATTAATTTTAGAGCATAATGAATAACTTAAGGCAATAATTTTGAAAAGAATAAATTTTAATTCAATAGCTATCATTTCTGATGTGCTTATGACTAAAAACTCTGAACAAGAGAATAATGTAAAATGGGTTTTAGATCTTATCTCAAGGCCTATATACATTTCAAGCGGGATTAAACCGACTACTTTAACGTCTCTAGATTACAAAGGTAAATATACAAGAAAAGCTTTCTTTGAAGCTTTGGGAATGAAATTCAATCCAGTCTTGACGCAAGCTTTTTATAATTTAAATGATGTAAATGATAAGGCTGAGGAAATCCTATTAAACATATTAAAAAAAGATACATTATATATATGCTATGAACTTTCAAAGCAAACTAGAGAGTTGATGGATAAATTAGGATATACTTATATTGATATTTGGCTTCATCCTATCCGTTTTATGGATGATGTTTTATTTGCTTTCAAATCAAACTGTAAAGAAATTAACGATAAATTATCAAATTTCAATATCAATCCTGAACTTTATTATCTACATGCATCCTACCTTAAAGTTCAGAGCTATAAAGGTTTCAAAAGAAGCACATTTAATTTAGTACCAGGCAGTGCGATCTTTGTTGGACAAACTCTTAACGATAAAGCCATTTTCCATGATGGAAAAATGTTACGTTTAACTGATTTTAAGAAAGAATTTGAACTACTTGTCAGCACACATAAAAAAGTTTATTACTCTCGTCATCCGTTTGTAAAATCTGGTGATGAAGATATCATCGAATATATATCAAGCTTCAGTAATGTTGAATTAATCGATAAACCTGCATATGAACTTATTAGTCGCGATGAAATAGTAAAAGTCGCGACTATATCGTCGTCTGTAGCATATGAAGCCAAATACTTTGGTAAAGAGATAGAATATTATTTTGAACCACCTGTGAAAATTGATGGGGATGAAAGTTATTATTCATTATATAATTATTTTAGTAGTTATGCACTATGGGAAAGCATCCTTTCTGTACACTTTGAGACAAAAAAAGTTAAACCAATTGAATTCTCTAATAATAAAGACAAACTTCGTGATGCATTGTCTTTTTATTGGGGGTATAGAAACATTGATAAATTAGAATTATTGAAAATCACAGTTGGGAATTTATTTAAAAAAAAACCTGAACAACCCAGAGTAACCTTTGAAGAAAAATTAAATAACCCTGACATTAAAATAGCTAGTTTTGATATTTTTGATACTTTAGTTAAAAGAGAAGTGGGATCGCCTCGAGATATCTTCAGATTAGTTCAATCAAAATTATCTAAAAAATATCCTAAAGCAAGAGAATTTTATTCATTCCGTGTTAAATCAGAAGCTCTCGCCTTACAAAAAGCGAAATTCGAAGGTCGCGAAGACACTACATTAGATGAAATTTATGAACAATTATCAGTTCTACTTAGTCTAGATATATCTGAAAAAGATATATTTATGAGTACTGAACTTGAGTTTGAACGATTAGCTATTTCTGTACGAGCTTCTGGGAAAGCTATGTATGATATGGCTATAAAATCCGGTAAGACAGTCGTTCTCACTTCAGATATGTATCTTTCCGCAGAATTTTTAACATCCATTCTAACGAAACTTGGGTTCACCGACCATTATAGACTTTATGTTTCTTCAGAATATGGGTTACGTAAGCATGAAGGGAGCCTTTATAGAAAAATAATTGATGACTTCGAAATCAATGGTGAAAATATTCTACATGTTGGCGATAACCTTAAAGGTGATATTGAATCAGCAGGTCAATTATCCATTGATACATTTTATATTCCTAGAGCAATGGTTGTTTTTGAAAAAAACAACCCTACATTATTTGATGTTTACAACAAGGGCGCTAAAGATAGAACTGTAGTAGAAAATTTATTCATTGGACAATATATAAACCGATACTTCTGCAATCCAAATATTGAAAGAATTAAGGGATCTAAGTTCAATAGAAGTAAAGAAGAGTTTGGATATATGGCAATGGGTCCATTTATTGTCAGTTTTGCAAATTGGGTTTATGAAGAATCTAAGTCAAGGAAATTTGATAAGTTACTATTTTTATCCCGTGATGGTAAAATCGTCATGGATGTTTATAACATTTTGTTTGGATCCAGAAGTGATGCTGTCAAATACGAATATGTATATGCATCTCGTAGAGCATCGAAATTTCAGTCAATAAAATGTGATGGTGATTTAAACTCAATTTTAGCAAAATTCATATACTCTACAACAATTGAGGATTATTTGTTCAATAATTTTGGTTTAAAACAAGAAGATTACGGCATTGATTATTTAGCCAGATACGAGGTTTCCCCAGAATTAAAAATTGGTAATAAATTTAACAAAGACATCCTTCGAGATATTGTTTTTGGCTTGAAGGATATTATATTTGAAAAAAGCCAGAATGAGAGAGAGATTTATAAAAAATATCTCACTGAAAAGATTGGTGACGCAAAAAATGTTGCTGTAGTTGATATAGGATACGCTGGGACGATGCAGGCTTATATGTCTGAATTGCTCCAAAGGGAAATCAAAGGTCTTTACTTTATAACTTTCAATACTGCTATTGATAATATTGGCAGTACAGGAGCAGCCGGATATCTTGGAAATTTAGTAAACCCGGCCTCACTCAACCATACTATTGCTACACACAGATTCATCTATGAAGGATTAATTTGTAGCGATGAAGGGTCGTTTATTGGTTGCAATAGCACTAGCGATTCATATGAATTTACTTTTGATAATCAAGATGGTCTTGAAAGAGCAGATATAGTCCGTGAGATACATAGAGGAGTAACCCTTCTTGCCAGTGACCTCAAATTAAATGTCTCTCCTTTCTTTAACAACTTTACTCAATGTGGCTTGCATAGTACTCGATACTTTGATGCTTTTATTTTAACACCATCTATGCCTGATACTAATATAGTCGAAGGGGTTGAGTTCTATGATGCTTTTGGTCCTACCGCTTCATTGAGAGTACTTACTCCTTCTATGCAACAAAGACAAAAAGAGCAGGAGGGATTATTAAAGATTGAATGTATTTGGAAAGAGGGTTACGCTGCAATCAACGCAGCTACTGCCAAAAACAAAAATAATGCTATTAAGCTAGTTAATAAATCTCAACCATCCAATAAAAACAGCGCATCTAATGTAAAAGAAAATAATAAAATAATTAACAAAAACACAGTACCATTAGAGGGCGAGATTGTTATAGATAACGACTTAACAATTCAATCAAATGTGCTAAAACCCAAAACATTTAAGGCGCATGTCGTTCTAGGCTTAGCAAAAATAGCATTACCGAAAAGAAAATATCTCAAGCTAATAAATAAACCAGATCAATTCTTCTATGATTCCAATAGTCGAATTTCTAAGGCAATTGAGAATATTGTAAAATGATAAAATTTACTTCAGATTCATTTAGCATAAGTAATGAAATATTATGCCACGAAACCTCTAACTCAACTGGCTCAAATATCACCATTCATAAATTCTTTAATGGCACCGGTGATGATAATAATAAAGTAATATTAGATGAAGGTGCAAAGTTAAAAAATGTAAAAGTGATTATTAGAGGGACTGGTAACACCGTTCACTTTAAAAGAAACTCACACTTTATAGGCCTTGTCAACATAACAGGAAGTTTAATGAATGTTGTCATTGGAGAGAACACTCATATTAACGGAGCTGAAATAACGTGTAGAGATCAAGACATCATAATAGGAAGTGATTGTTTGCTTTCAAATAAAATCGTAATAAGATCTAGTGATACGCATAAAATATTTTGCAACAAAACCAATAAGCAAATAAACAAAGCAACAAAACCCGTAATAGTTTCTGATAATGTTTGGATTGGCCAAAGTGTTTTCATAGGCAAAAATGTAACTATCCCTTACGGCTCAGTTGTTGCTGCAGGTTCAATAATCACGAGAACAATCACCGAAGAATCTGTTGTAATTGGTGGCGTTCGGGGTGAGATTTTAAAAAGAGATATAAGGTGGGAAAAATAAAATGTTTTTAATCGCAGGCCCTTGCGTCATCGAATCCGAACAACTCGTAATGGATGTTGCCGGACGAATTAAAGAAATCACCGACAAACTGGGTATGGAATATATTTTCAAATCTAGCTTCGATAAAGCAAACCGTAGCTCTACCGACAGCTTCCGTGGCCCTGGTATGGAACGCGGTCTGCAAATCCTGCAAAAAGTGAAAGAGACCTACGGCTTACGTGTATTGACCGATGTACACGAAGATACCCCGGTAGAAGAAGTTGCCTCCGTAGTTGATGTGCTGCAAACCCCTGCTTTCCTGGTTCGTCAGACCAACTTCATTCAGCGTGTCGCTAGTTGCGGCAAGCCAGTGAACATCAAAAAAGGTCAATTCCAGGCACCATGGGATATGGAGCAAGTGGTTAAGAAATGCCATGAAGTTGGCAACCAGGATATCTGGCTGTGCGATCGCGGCACCTCTTTTGGTTATAACACTCTGATCTCTGATATGCGCGGTCTGCCAGTCATGCGCCGCACAGGTTGTAAAGTTGTCTTCGATGCCACTCACTCGGTCCAGCAGCCGGGCGGTCAGGGGGCTACCAGCGGCGGCCAACGTGAGTTCGTACCCGTTCTGGCGCGTGCTGCCATTGCAGTAGGTGTTGATGGCATCTTTATGGAAACCCATCCAGAGCCAGCAAAAGCGCTGAGCGATGGTCCTAATATGCTGCCTCTTTCTGTCATGGAAGAGATGCTGACTGTATTAGCAGAGCTCGATCAGGTCACTCGCTCTCATCGTTTTTTGGAAGACACTCTGATTTAAGTATCTGAGTACCCATATTAAAAACCAGGGCATACCAACAAATACGCTCTGGTTTTCATGCGTCCTGACAATAATTCTTTGGATTTTTTATGTCTTATAAAATCGTCATTCCAGCTCGATATGGTTCCAGTCGTTTACCTGGCAAGCCCCTGGCCCTGATAGGTGAACATCCTATGGTGTGGCATGTCTGGCAGCGCGCACTGGAAACGGGTATTCCGGCCAACGATATCTGGATTGCGACTGATGACCAACGAATCTATGAAGCCGCTACAGAATTTGGTGCCAACGTAGTCATGACCGACCCCAATCATAGTTGCGGAACTGACCGGCTTGCCGAAGTCGCAACATTACAAGGTTGGGCTGATACTGAGATCGTAGTGAACGTTCAGGGTGATGAGCCTCTCCTTCCTGCACACCTTATCCAACTTGCTGCTGATACCCTGGCGGCCGATCGGGAGAGTGGAATTGCTACTCTGGCTTGTCCTATTGTGGATTTCGAACAAGTCATGGCTCCTCAGTGCGTGAAGGTCGTAATGAATACGGCAGGTCAGGCGCTCTATTTCTCACGCGCCCCGATCCCATGGGATCGCGATCAATTTGCACAAATGCAATCAACCGGTTCAGACATAGCTCTTACTAACGCAACATCACACTGGCTTCGCCATATTGGTTTGTACGCATATAAAATCAGCACGTTGAAGTCGCTTAGTCATCTCCCCGTCTCTCCTTTGGAGCAACTGGAGTCATTAGAGCAATTACGTGCGCTCTGGCATGGCATCAAGATTGCTGTTGCCCGTGTAGAACAAGCACCTCCTCACGGTGTAGACACACCTGAAGATTTGGCTCGTATCCAACATCACTTCGCCTCTAAGGTTGCAGCGGCCTCATAACCATAGGTTATCTGCAAATGGGTATCTGCATGCTGCATTTAAAGAGCAGGTCTATACCTAAGGGATATATTGATTTGGTTTATTGAAATCGAGATACATTCATTAGGCCAGTCAATACACGAAAACATGGATGTTGTGTTAATTAAAACAAAGTGCTTTTGGTAGCATCAAAACAGAATTTATTTCAGCCATAGTCCAACTGCATTAACTACCACCAGAACCAGGTTTTTAGCTATTATTCGATACCTCTTACGCCACATGAAAAAGTATCGATTATGAAAATCCTTGTAACCGGTGGAGCCGGTTTTATCGGTTCTGCTGTTGTTCGCCATATCATCCGTGATACCCAGGATGCGGTGATCAACCTTGATAAGCTCACCTATGCGGGCAAC
>BCQK01000109.1_pt1 | contig 9962 bp, 8 predicted proteins | sample 1008131 | NCBI WGS metagenome assembly BCQK01 (sample SAMD00035458, study PRJDB4067) | museum specimen metagenome | isolation source: Liagora japonica specimen isolated from | place: Japan
TTCGTTGAAATAAAAGACTTTCCAACTTCAGGTGCTGGACCTGAAATCGTAATCAGATTATTCCGGGCAGAGCTTAGAGCGAAATGGATGGCTGTACGCATGCTTCTTAAGCTTTCAATCGCAATATCATCACTATTTTTAACAGCCAAAATAGGAATATTCTTTTTCTTCTTTAAAATATTAATACGGCTTTCTTGCACAGGTGAACGTGGAACCGTTGCATACACGGGCAGATCCAATTCATTTTCAATTTGAGCTGAGTCTTTGATTCCTGAGCGCATCATATTGCGTAATAATGCTAACAGCGTACCAAGGAAACCACCGACAAAGAGCGATAAAATTAGAACGATAAGTGTCTTTGGCTTAACTTTTTCAAAAGGCTTAACGGCTGTATCGACAATACGTACATTACCAATCTCACCTGCATTTGCAATTTTCAACTGTTGATAGTTGTTTAGCAGAGCAGTGTATTGTTCTGCATTGACTTTAACATCGCGATAAAGCTGTAAATATAAGCGCTGGGTTTCTGGAAGTTGTTTCAAAGCTTGATTTAACTGTTCTTTTTTACCAGTCAACTCTTTCAACTGAGCATTAATTTCTGCCATTAAAGGGTGATCATTGGTATATTTTGCAGAAAGTTCAGCTTGTTTTTGCTTGAGCTCAATCATTAAGCGTTCAAGCTCAATATTTTGTTTCAGCAACAGTTCAGATTCTTGGGTCACATCAATGGTGTTGTATTTTTCACGGAATCTATTGAACTTAATCTCAGAATCTTCGAGTTGCTGCTTAAGTAAAGGTAATTGTTTATCTAAGAAAGCAAGTGTTTGCGTTGATTCTAGGGACTTTCTTTCAATATTTTGTTTGTGATAAACACTTAAAATATGATTCAGAACTTTGGTAATGTGTGCTTTATCAGTGCCTTGGTAACTTAAACCGACTACACCTGTCATTTTTCCACGTTCAGCAACACCATAATTCAACATTAGGTTTTTCATTGCTGTTGGTAGAGCGTATTTTGTGATTTTAAGTTCTGGGGCTAGATTGTTATTTTTTACAATATACACTTGCCACAAGCCATAGGGACTAGGCACTTGATTCTTGACATTGGTTTTGCCTTCAAAAACAACTTCATCTTTATGTAGTAGTTGAAATGTGTTTGATTCGTTGAATTTTAGTTGAAGGGGTTCATCTAGATAGAAATCAGGGACATTCAATTGTTTAATTTGAACTACGGATGATTTATTTTGATAAACCACTTCAGTTGGAGTGTAATCAACTGTTGACTTTTTCTCTGAAATCAAACGATTAAATGCGGAGTCTTCTGGGGCCTTGATTTCAATATCAAGGTTGAGATCTCGAATCACTTGTCCCAAAACCATGCGAGATCTTAGAACTTCAATTTCTGCATCGGCTGGTGATTTTTGCCCCATCGCTCCTGAGAGTTGGCTTAACTCGCCTAATAGTGCTGCTGAGGCAGCACTTTTGCTGTCTTCAACGAGAACCATCGCATCTGTAGCATAAATGGGTTGAGTGACTCTTAAATAAAGTAATGCACAAATTAAACTGAAAATAATACAAAGAGCAATGAGTTTCCACTGAGCAATCAGAGAAAAAAATAACTCTTTTAAGTCGATTGTATCTTCGCTAGTGCTAGAGTTTTGATTCATAATTTAATATCGTAATAATTTAAAAATGTGATTTCCAATCAGCAACAAAGCTTTGAATATTGCTACAGGTTATATCAAAAAAAGCTTGATTATGCTGGTAGGGGTCAGCAACATTTTGTTTTTGCCAATGACCTAGGCGAAAGACTTTACCTTTAGCAAAAGGCCACTGTTTTTCTATATGTTGAGCTTGGTTGTTACTCATCACCAAAATCAAATCGGCAGCTTTAATGAGACTGGCATTGATCTGTTTTGCGACATGCTGACGCATATTAATCTTAAATTGATCCATACAATGGATAGCCTTGTCATCGGCACCATGTCCCACCATGGCGGATAGACCTGCAGAGTCAATATTGAGCTGTGGATTTTCCTGTTTGAGGAAATATTCCGCCATTGGACTTCTACAAATGTTTCCAACACAAACCACTAAAATATTTTGTATCCCCATGACTTATTTTCCAAGTTGATCAAAACTATATAAAGCACTTGAGAACGGAACAATTTGATTCATCACACGCTGCCAACGAGTTAAACCTGTTGCATCAATATAGACAATATCATTCTTTTTCATGTCGAATTGATTGGCTAAGGCCAAATTACCCAGACTACTCAAGTTTAAATGATAAATGGTTGATTGTTTGGACTTTAAGTCTGTGCGCATTACATAAATTCGTGCTGCACTTGCAGAATATGGATTAATACCTTCACTTTCACCCAATACATCACTTAAAGACATGCCTTGATCTCTTAAGCTAATCGCTTGGCTTTTACTCGACTCACCCATGACATATAGTTTTTGGTCTTGTTTGGTGTTAACGAAAATGGTGTCGTCAGGTTGGATCAGTAGGTTATGGAGTGATAAGCCTTGTTTTTCTAACTGAATGGTATTGAGATTATATGTTTGACCATTTCGGATGAGTTGAATATTGGTCGTATCTCCAGTCTTGGTGTCGATCCCGCCCGCTTGACCTAGGGCAGTATAGAGACTGATTGGAAGATCATTGATGGTGTATTGACCACTCTTGAGCACTTGACCATTGACATAGTAGCGTTTTGCTTCAAAAGACAGAACGCGGACAATCACGTCAGGATTCTTGAGATACTTGCTAAATTGGCTACGCAAGAATGTATGTGCTTCAGCAAGCGTTTTTCCAGCAATTTTGACAGAACCAATTAAAGGAAGTTGGACATTCCCGTTTGGATCAATCGGGTAGCCTACAGTTCGTACACTGGTCGCATCTTGAATAGGCGGAGTAATTTCTGGATATGCCCAAAGTTGGATAGATAGGACATCACCATAGTTCAAGCGATAAATACCTTGTTTTTTATTAAACAAAGTTCGAATATCTGAAAAATTGTTGACAGGTGTTTGCGTTATATTAGAGATATTCTCTTGTGTTAACTGTACAACATTAAGTTCAGCACCTTGATTTGTTTTATAGGAGCCTTGTTCAGGAAGATCATAAGTTTGAAGTCCTGATGTTACGGCACAACCAGTTATGCTTAAACTGAGTGCTAACAATATGCTATAGCGGTAGTAACTCACTCGAAAATAAACCCTATTTATAAATAATTTGAATAATGGATCAGGGCTATGACAACCCGAAGAATTTATATAAAACTGTTAGATTTTATACCAATTAATATCTTTAACATAGCCTAAGATGTTGGTGAAACGTACTGTTTCTATAATTAATCGAATAATTTTTTGAGGACTAAGTAACATAATTTAGTCATTAAAAGAAATCAAATTTCTGCTATATTGTGCAACGTTGAGATCTCTGATCTTCTTTTATTCAAATTGCACAAGGCTGTACCATGCTACAACTCGCTGATCTAAAAATTGCTATCATCGGATTAGGTTATGTTGGTCTACCATTGGCCGTAGAGTTTGGTAAAAAAGTGCCTGTGGTTGGATTTGATATTCATCAAGCGCGTATTAATGAACTTGTGTCAGGCAAAGATCATACCTTAGAGGTTTCTCCAGATGAGTTGGCTCAGGCAAGCCAATTGACCTACAGTGCCAATTTAGCAGATTTAGAAAGTTGTAACTTTTATATCGTGACCGTTCCAACACCGATTGATGAGTTCAAACAACCTGATTTAACCCCATTGATTAAAGCGTCACAAAGTATTGGTCAGGTATTATCTGCGGGTGATATCGTTGTCTATGAGTCGACCGTTTATCCGGGTGCAACAGAAGAAGCTTGTATTCCTGTCTTAGAAAAAGTATCAGGTTTAAAATTCAATCAAGATTTCTTTGCGGGTTATAGTCCTGAACGGATTAATCCAGGGGATAAGCTTCACCGTGTGACCAATATTTTAAAAATTACGGCAGGTTCTACACCTGAAACTGCTGATTTTGTCGATGAGGTTTATAACCTTATTATTGAAGCAGGGACGCACAAGGCGCCGAGTATTAAAGTTGCAGAAGCGGCAAAAGTGATTGAAAACACACAACGTGATGTCAATATTGCCTTAATCAATGAACTTGCATTGATCTTCAATAAAATGGGCATCGACACCGAAGATGTCCTGAAAGCCGCGGGGACAAAGTGGAACTTTTTACCGTTCCGCCCAGGTTTAGTGGGTGGGCACTGTATCGGGGTTGACCCGTATTACTTAACCCATAAAGCACAATCGATTGGCTACCATCCTGAAATTATTTTGGCAGGTCGCCGTCTCAACGATGGTATGGGTGCTTATGTGGTCACACAACTTGTTAAAAGTATGGTGAAAAAGAAGATTCAGGTAGAAGGTGCAAAGGTTTTGGTCTTGGGTCTCAGTTTTAAAGAAAATTGTCCCGATATTCGGAATACTCGGATTATCGACATTGTGAAAGAACTTGAAGAATATCATATTGATGTTGATGTATATGACCCGTGGGTGAATCCGATTGAAGCTGAAAGTGAGTATGGTATTACCCCAGTTCCTACTTTAAATGCACAGACCTATGATGCGGTGATTCTTGCGGTCGCACATGAGCAATTTAAAGTCATGGGTGCTGATGCTATTCGTGCTTTAGGTAAAGAAAGCCATGTCTTGTATGATTTAAAATATGTGCTGGATCAAGCTGAATCTGATCTTCGTTTATAATGTTTAAAGTAGGAAAGAGCATGAACCAGTATCAAACGGTCTGCGAGCAGTTACAACAAGCACCGAAGACATGGTTAATCACGGGCGTTGCTGGATTTATTGGTTCAAATTTGCTTGAAACGTTATTGAAACTAGATCAGAAAGTGGTCGGGTTAGATAATTTTGCGACAGGCTATCAACATAATCTTGACGAAGTGAAAGGATGTGTCTCAGAGGCACAGTGGTCAAATTTCAATTTCATTGAGGGAGATATTCGTGAGTTTGCGGACTGTCAAACAGCCTGTAATGGTGTGGACTATGTCCTGCATCAAGCTGCTTTGGGCTCTGTACCGCGTTCGATTGTTGACCCGATCACGACCAATGACACCAATATCAGCGGCTTTTTGAATATGCTAACGGCAGCACGTGATGCGCATGTTTCAAGTTTTAGTTATGCCGCAAGCAGTTCAACCTATGGTGATCATCCGGGATTACCTAAAGTTGAAGAAAATATTGGGAATCCGCTTTCACCGTATGCTGTGACCAAATATGTGAATGAGCTATATGCAGATGTGTTTGCCCGTAGCTATGGTTTTAAGGCGATTGGATTGCGCTATTTTAATGTTTTTGGACAACGCCAAGATCCAAATGGTGCTTATGCAGCGGTGATTCCCAAATGGACTGCGTCAATGATTGCTGGCGATGATGTTTTCATCAATGGTGATGGTGAAACCAGCCGCGATTTTTGTTTTATTGAGAATACGGTTCAAGCCAATATTTTGGCTGCTACTGCCCCCGAAGAGGCGAAAAACCAAGTTTATAATGTGGCTGTGGGTGATCGTACCACTTTGAATGATCTATATGCTGCGATTCAAGTGGCATTGCTTGAAAACTCGATCAACTATGCAAAGCCTGCAGTTTACCGTGAGTTTCGTGCAGGGGATGTGCGTCATTCACAAGCCAGTATTGCTAAAATTCAACAGGCTTTAGGATATGCGCCTGAATACCCGATTGCTGAAGGCATTCAGTTGGCAATGCGTTGGTATGTCAGCAATTTGACCTGAACGGGCTGACATGATTGCGCGTCTGTTCGCCAAATACCAGTCGATTGGTTTAATCACCAGCAGTTTATTAGTGGGTGCGATAATGACATTTATCGCCCTACCTTTTTTAACGCGTTTATATTCGGTTCAAAACTTTGGTGAATATGGCATTGCTTTAGCCATCGTCAGTGTCTTGTCGACAGTTGCGAATTTGCGTTTGGACCAAGCGCAATTGGTGGCTGAACAACAACATCAAAAAAGCCTCATTTTCGAAGGCGCGGTATTTGCGACCGTTATTTCATTGCTTTCAGCAGGTGTTTTGAGTTGGTTCTTCGATGGACCGATGGTCTGGACAATTTGTGGTGGAATACTTGCCAATACCTTGATTCAAAGCCTTTATAACTATAAGTTTTCAGTACATGCCGAATATTTTTGCGCAGGGCTGAATATTTTTAGAAGTTTAGTTGTAGTGGTGGTGCAGTTAAGCTTGCCTTTGTGGATGAATATCAGCTTGGTTGGTAGCTATGCAGTAAGCTCAGTGATCATGCTGTTTATCGTCGTGCTTTATATTTTGAAAAATCACCTCTATACCGTGAGTTGGCAGGCATTTAAACATTACAAAGATTTTATCTATAGCAATACGCCGCATGCACTTTTAAATAGTTTTTCACATAATCTTCCCTACTATGTGGTTTCACATTTTGTCGGGGTGCAGGCAATGGGTTTTTACGCCATTGTTGAACGTACGCTCCGTGTCCCGATTAACTTAATGTCGCAAACCCTTCGCCAATTTTTTATTCGCAAATTGAAACATGCGCACACCAATCGTCAGGCTTTGCAAAGCAGTGTGATTCTAAGCCTGATTTCATTGCCATTTTTTGCAGTATTTTTTGTATTACCTGAAAGTGTTTATTTGTGGGCTTTTGGCCATGAATGGGTTGGTATTTCAACCTATTTCCAAGTTTTGGCATTGGGCTATTGGGCGGTCTTTTGTAATCCGCCTAGTTCAGCTTATCTGATTGCGAAACGAAACAGCCAAGTTTTATTTAAACTGCAAATTGTGGAATTGATTTTAAAGTTCGTTTTGTTTGCTGCGCTCTATGCCATGATGAATGATAAAATTTATATGCTTTTGGCTGTTCCCGTAGCACTCATTTTTTATAATTTTTCCATTTTATATGTGGTGTGGAGAGCAAAATTGTGATGTTTTTTAAAACTTTGAAGTTGCTCAACTGGTTCTCTGCACAGTGCCGTAAAGCGCTGTATAACATGGCATTTTCAAGTCGGTTTAAATATTTTGGTAAACGCACCAAGCTTGATATTAGCGGTGTCGTGAGTATCGGGAAAAATATCTATATTGGGGATGATGTCGCGATTATTGTGGAAAAGGGCGCTACGCTTTGTATTGGTGATCACAGTTTTATTGGTGAAAGTTGTTATATCAAATGTTTTGGCGGCAAGATTGAAATTGGACAGAATGTCAGTATCAACTCCAAATCGTTTCTCAATGGTTGTGGTGGTCTAAGTATTGGGGATAATACCCGGATTGGTACGCAAAGTATTATGATCGCCAGTAACCATAAGTTTGATGATCCTGAGGTTTTGGTCAAAGACCAAATTACCAAACAGGGGATTCAAATCGGTGAAAACATTTGGTTTGGTGCTCGAGTAACTGTGCTTGATGGAGTCAATATCGCCAATAATGTGGTGGTTGGCGCCTGTTCATTGGTGAGTAAAAGCATTCCAGAGGCGGGTGTTTACGTGGGAACACCTACGAAAAAAATAAAATAAAACTCTGTTGGACAGAGCATATCCGTGTTGCACAATTGAGAGTAAAATAGCCCGTTGCAGTACTTTTGTTGCACATTTATCTATTTATCTTGGGTCTTTTTGATACATGGCATTGATTCGGTCAATTTTCAACACAGTGTTTGATTTAGCCTATTTTATGTTCAAGGGTAGTATTGCTTATGCGCGTAAAAAAGGTGTGACTATCGGTGAGCATTGTCGAATTTATATCAAGAGCTGGGGTTCTGAACCTTTTCTGATTCATCTAGGGAATCACGTTACAGTCACCTCAGGTGTCAAGTTTATTACTCATGATGGTAGTACCTGCCTCGTTTATGATGCGCAGGGCAAACGTTATCAACGTTTTGCCCCCATTCATGTGGGTTCTTATGTTTTTATTGGGGTCAATAGCATTATTATGCCAGGGGTCACGATTGGTTCAAATGTGGTGATTGGCGCAGGTTCAGTGGTGACGAAAGATATTCCTGATAATAGTGTCGCAATTGGTGTACCTGCCAAAGTGGTGAGCAGTTTTGGTGACTTCCAAGCCAAAATCAAAGCCACTTGTGCCAGTGATTCTGAGCTTGCAGAGATTCAGGACTATACTCAACGTGTGCTGCGTGCGATTGAGCTTCAAGCACAAAAACAATCTCAGCTTTAGGTTTAAGTGGGTTTTATGATGTTGAATAAAGTGATGTTCTTTTTACCAACACTGGGTGGTGGAGGGGCTGAGCGAACCGTCATCCAGTTGGCCAATAGCTTTGCTGAGCAAGGTATTCAGGTGGATTTGGCTGTCTGTAATATACAAGGTGAAAAGGGAAAATTACGTCCTGAGGTCAGCACTAAAATCCAACTGCTTGATCTGAACTGTGGGCGAGTGGTGAATGCTTTGATGCCACTGAAACAACAATTAAAAACAGGGCAGTACCTTGCAGTCGTTGCCACCCAAACCCATAGCAATATCATTTGTGCCTTTGCCAAGAAACTGGCTAGAGTCAAAACTAAATTAATCTTCCGTGAAGTATCGACACCTTCGAAAAATATGAAACTGCAAGGTTTTTCCAAGTTTGTCTTGAAAAGCCTCGTGAACTATAGCTATCCCATGGCGGATCGCGTGGTTTGTGTATCCAATGGGGTGTTAGAGGATTTTCGTGAATATTATGGCTATCAACAGTCTAATTTAGTCACCATTTACAACCCCGTGATTGATGATGGTTATTTTGTCAAACTTCAATCACTTGTAACGCATCGTTTTTTTGAGCCTAATCTTAAAGTCATCATGGCGGTTGGACGTTTAACAGAAGCAAAGAACTTTGCTAATTTAATTCGTGCTTTTGCTAGGTTACATCAACAGCAGCCCAATACCCGCTTGATCATTTTGGGTGAGGGTGAATTGCGTCAGGAACTAGAACATTTATGTGCTGACTTGAGTCTACACGATGTTGTGGATTTACCTGGTTTTGATGCCAATCCTTATGCTTATTTTAAATATGCTGAACTATTTGTACTGAGTTCAAATTGGGAAGGTTTGCCGGGTGTGCTGATTCAGGCGCTAGCTTCAAAAATTAAAGTGGTCAGCACCGATTGCCCAAGTGGCCCGATGGAAATTCTAGATAATGCCAAATTCGGCTTATTGGTGCCTTGCGATGATGCACCTGCACTAGCAAAAGCTATGCAGCAAGCGCTTTGTGCAGACGGTGTGCAATATACTGCGGCTGAATTTGAACAGCATTGTCAGCAGTTCCATAAAGACACGGTATTGCAACGTTATGCTCAGATGATGGGATTGTCAGTATGAGTAAACCTGTCGTTGTACATGTGATTACCAACTTTGCAGGCGTGGGTGGCGCTGAAATGATGTTGTCTCGTTTGGTTGCGCAAACGCAAGCAGAGTATGAACATATCATTATCTCCTTAATGCATGTGTCGGACGTGTATACAGATACCTTGAAGCTGTGCTCTTCACACTACAGTTTAAACTGGAAGGGTATAAATAGTTTCAGTGTCATGCTTAAACTCAGAACACTACTGCAACAGATTCAACCGAATGTGGTACAAGGTTGGATGTACCATGCCAATGCGATGACCAGTCTAAGTCTGCTGGGCATGCAACAAAAACCACCTGTTTTTTGGGGGGTTCATCATTCACTGGCATCACCTAAAGAAGAGTCGCTGAGTACCAAAGTTGCATTAAACCTCAGTAAGCTTTTCTCTCAGCAGCCGAAAGGTATTGTGTATTGTGCGCATTCATCCCTTGAGCAACATCAAGAGTTCGGTTTTAACAATGCAAATCAGCAGGTGATTGCCAATGGTGTTGCCTTAGATCAGTTTCAAGTAAATGAGCAATTGCATGAACCGATCACAATTGGTTTTGCAGGGCGCTACCATA
>BCQK01000112.1_pt1 | contig 9944 bp, 5 predicted proteins | sample 1008131 | NCBI WGS metagenome assembly BCQK01 (sample SAMD00035458, study PRJDB4067) | museum specimen metagenome | isolation source: Liagora japonica specimen isolated from | place: Japan
ACCTATATTTTTATATATTTCATAATTTTATATAAAATAATAACACGTTTTAGACTTTAACATTCCAGCTATCAATAACGTAATACATAGCCATATTTAGTAAAGTAGCTGTGATGGTGACAATTGAACTCACTATTTAAACCAATGAAAAATCTCTGAATTTGAATTGTGTATTAACCCTTAAAAACCCAAATCAAGAAAGGTGCTCAAATGAGCACCTTTCTTGATTTTATACGCTTTCAATAAAGACAATTAATTTTAATAAACTTCTTTTATCTTGAAAATTTACACCAATACCGTATTTAGTTGGATTTTCATCACATTGTGATTGACTACTTTTAGGAAATTGAGCAAATGCTGAATTCATATTACCCATTTCTTCAAAACTAAACTCAATATTTTCGAACGAAAGTAGATCTTCTTTAAGAGCAATAAAACATGGATGTATCATTAACCGCAATGGTTCTGGATTTCGTTTTTGAGTATCTAATAAACGTTTCACATAGATGTACTGCCCATTCTTCAATTGAAATTCATAAGCATATTCTCTAGTATTCGTTTCTTTGATACCCCATTCCTTTATTGCATCATATATTTCTTTACAGCTTAAATATCTCATTTTCTAACATCAATAAAATAAAACTATAAATCAGTTAATGGTTGATCACGAAGAAGAGCTTTTCGCTGCTTCCAGTCTGGTAAATATTGGTTCATGTAAGCTAAAAATTCATCATTGTGAGTACGGACGAATAAATGCACCAATTCATGCACTACAATATATTCCAAGCATTCATAAGGTTTTTTAGCTAACTCAAGATTAAATAATGTTCGAGCCGTATCAGTATTACAGCTTCCCCATTTTGTTTTCATCTTTCGAATACCATAGGCAGAAATCGTAACCTGCATTTTTTCTTGCCACTCGAGCAGCAATTCATCTAAAGCTGTCTTTAGCTCTGCTCGGTAAAAATCATCAATTACTTTACGACGATTATCTACCGAAGAATTCGGGTTTACATATAGATCCAACCATTGACCATGCTTATTTATGTAATGCTTACCAGATCGCTCGATAACATTTAATCTGTAATGCTTACCCCACAAATAATGACTTTCGCCACTCATTATTTCACGCTTAGATTGCCTTCTCTGCTCATTAAAATCTGCCTGTTGCTTTTTAATCCAGGCTAATCGCCCAATGACTGCCATTCGCACTGCTGTTTCAGACATATTTAAAGGTGCAGAAACTCGTACATCCCCTAAAGGAGGATGTACGGTAATATTCAGATTTTTAACATCTTTATGATTTACTTCAATATGAATTGAGCCAATCTTTAAAGTTGAGATCAATGATATTCCTGATGCTTTTGCGCAAGCGTTAAATAGGCTATTAGAACATTTTTATCATTAATACCCAATTCTCTACTTAAACCTCTGAGCAAAATTTTCTCTTTTGCATCATCACCCACCCATGCAGCCAATTTGTTGGATTGGATGGCTTTATCAATCTTTTGCGTTAATTCGATATTTTTACCAAAGTTGTCGAATAATGCTTGTTTACCTGGAGTATTGATTCCCTCGGGATAATCATTCCGTCCTGCTGGCTGGGCCACTTTTCGTGTGAGATCGCGTATTTTCTCAAGATACTCTTTATAAGCCATTGCATTCTTACGTCTGAGCTCAATGATTTCATTAAGTAAAACAGACATTTGGTCGTAGTAAATTGGATTTACGGGATTCTCTTCTACGATCTTTTTACGGACGTTATTTTCAATTGCCTCAGCCATTGATTCAGGATTTCTTCTGATGTTTTCAGGTACACCCTTAAAATCATCATCGCCTCTTAGAATTAGATCAATTAACCCAAACTCTTCAAACTTAATGACTTCTTCGCTGCTTTCTGCCTGGATGTACATATCCAGTAACTGACGCATTGCAGGCTCATAGACCTTCATGTCAACAGCATCACCGCTATGTGCTTTTATTTCTTTGCTTACATTTTCAAAGAACTTTACATCCACTTCTAGATCTGTAATTTCCTGTGATTTATATCCCGCTTCTGGTAACTCATTGGCAATGCTAGCGTAGCTGCGCAATAGTTTATTCACCGCCTTATATAAAGCTAAGCGCAACGACTCTTTTTCCTTTATTTCTTCAGAATTCAATCCAGATTTACCGCAGAAATAATGTTGATAGTCTTGACTCAACCGAGGTGCAGGCACAGGTTCACATAATGCTTTGACTACTTCGAGAGCCGTATCCAAATCTAAACGTGCAGACTGAATACGATCTTTCAGTAATCCATCTACATCTTCTTTGTCATATCCATCTAAGGCTTCAGATGTATAATCTTTAATAGTCTTATCAATGGATTTAAAAAGGTCTTTATAGTCAATGATATAACCATACTCTTTATCATCAGAATCTAGACGATTCACACGACAGATCGCTTGGAATAAGTTGTGATCTGCCATCGATTTATCAATATATAGATATGTTGCTGACGGTGCATCAAACCCTGTGAGTAATTTATCAACTACAATGAGCAGACGCATTTGACCAGGTTCTTCAATGAATTTTTTCTTTACCTGTTTTTCGAACTCTTCAACTAAATTCCCCACTTGATCTGCTGGCTTTTCAAAGTAGTCTGCCAACATTTGGCGATAAATATCATACTTGGCTAGTTTTTCTGTTAGTCCAGCCCCTGATTCTTCGCATTTAATACTCGCAGCTGTAGGTTGGTAGCTGGTCACAATTGCGACTTTACCTTTTAAGTCTGTGTCATTAAATAGTTTATAGGCAGTACATGCTTGATAAACACTTGAACAGACAAGCATGGCATTTCCTCGCCCATCCATAAGCCTAGGACGAGTATCCATATCCATCAAAATATCAGCAACAATCTGCTCCTGTCTCGAACGGCTTGAAAGTACCTTCTGCATCGTCCCCCACTTCTGTTTAAGTAAGGTTTTGCCTAAAGGGGATAATTGTCTGGTCTTAGCTTCAAACCATTCATCTACTTTCTTCTGTGATGTAATGCGTTGGTCAATATCTCGCGCTTCATAACGAATATCGAGAACTACACCATCTTCAACCGCTTCATTAAATTTATAGGTATGGATATAAGAGCCAAACACTTCAATGGATTTTTTCTTATCCTTTTTCATCAGTGGCGTACCTGTAAAACCAATAAACATGGCTTCAGGTAAAATCAATTTCATAGCTTCATGCAATTTGCCTGATTGGGTTCTATGACATTCATCCACGAACACAAATAAATCGCCTTTAGCTTTAAAATCATGCGGTACGGCTTTTTTCATTTCTTCGATAAAATCCGCTGAAGATGCTACATCATCCTCTTCATCGTCAACCTGGCGACCAAACTTATGTACTAAAGAACAAATCAGCCAAGGATTGGTTGTGTTTAAGGTATGGATCAGATCAGCACCACTACGCGTCCGATAAATGGCTTCCTCAACCCCACCAAAAACTTTTTCAATCTGTTCATCAAGTTCAGTACGGTCAGTAACAATTAATACACGGCTATCAGGTACATTCTCTCGAATCCATTTGGCTAACCAGACCATGGTTAAGCTTTTACCAGAGCCTTGCGTATGCCAGATGATACCGCCTTCTCTTGTTGCAATTCTTTGTTTTGCTACTTCAATACCGAAGAACTGATTATGACGACAAGTCTTCTTAATGCCTGCATCGTAGACAATAAAATCATGAATTAGCTGTAAAAAGCGTTCTTTATTGCAGATGCGACTCAGATGATAATCGAGGTTATTTGAATAAGGATTTTCTAGTTCTTCTTTCCACTCAAGATAGTACTTCTCTGCCGTCTCGATCGTGCCGTAACGTAAACCTTGCGTGTCATTACCCGCCATCACCAACTGCATCGTCGTGAAGAAATCACGAATGAAGTCTTTTTTCTGGTTATCTAGGTTTTGGCGAATACCTTCTGTTAACCCTACAGTTGATCGCTTAAGTTCAATCACGCCCAAAGCAATACCATTTACATAAAGAACGACATCAGGTCGTTTCTTATATTCACCTTGAACAGAGACTTCTTCTGCTACGGCAAAGTCATTTGCTTCTGGATTTTGCCAGTCAATGAGCCAAATGGTTTGATTTTGCTCGCCAGCACCTTCTTTATCTTTTACACCATAACGTAATAAGCGATAGACATCTTTATTGGCATAATAAAGCTTTCGACCTTCCCCTAATGCTGATGCAGCATCAATTTGGCGGAATGCCTTTTGTATTAATACACCACTGATACCACGTTTTTTTAGCCATGCTTTTAGATCTTGCTCACGAATATTTTTATTATTTAGGTCATGTAAGTTTCCTAAATAACGATAACCCAAATCATTTTTAAATAATTGAACTACACGGTCTTGTGTGACACGTTCACGCTGTCCGACTTCACTCATTACCCTTACCCTAATCTTTAATACTTATGCGTTCACTGTGTCTTTGTATTCTATTGAAAATTGATATTGATCGAGTCGCTGATCATTGAATCGCCATACATCTAATGCAAGATCCAACATAATCTTTTGACGATCAATGATGGCTTGTTTAGACCAGTTTTCAAAAATGTAGTTTTTGTCATCTTTAAAACGAGTGATGGCTGTCTGTTTACCAATGTTATATTGGTGATCCAATAAATTAACGGTCAACAGACTAGATTTCACATATTCTTGCTGCTTCTGTTCAAACCAATTGGTTGTAAGATCATTCATTTTATTAATGGCTTGGTTAATCACACTTTCTAGCAATGTGACATTGCCTAGCTTATAAATGGTATTGTTGTATTCAGTTTTATCCAAAAATTCTTCTGGTAACACATTATCTTTTGGTGTTTGAGGGAAAATATGCTCAATTTCGAATTGACCAATTTGTTTAAAATTAAACTCAGTTAGACCTGCTTGAGTACGTGCCTGATTTTCTAATTGACCTAAAATAAAACGCTGACGATATTGTGGGTTATAACCATCGTGACGGATGTTTAAAAATTTGAATTTTAAAGTATCTAAACGCTCTAACACATAAGGGACGATTGTTTTCTCAACCGCTTTTTTAATTTCTTCAATTGTCGATTTTTCACGGAACGAGACCACCCAATTGGCGAATGAGTATTCATTACTTTTACCTAAAATACCCACTGTATTTGTGACAAAGTAGAAACTTTCAATTTGCTGAGCTAAATAATCAATTACTTCTTTATTCGCATGTTTTGATAAAGCCAAGAGCATGACCAGATGTTGTCGAGCTTTATATTTGTTAATGAAACCAATATGAGTCACATGTTGGTAGTCACTACCATCGCTCAAGCGTTTCGTTGCATTGACTAAATCTGCATAGCGTTGCGCCATAAATTCAATTTCTTTGACTAACTCAATTGGATGAGTCTCATACTTCAGAATAGCTTTACCTGATTTTGTGATAATCCAATTGTAGATATCATCTTCACGTAAAATACCATTGTGGTAACGCGCCATCATAAAGTAACGAAGGAAACGTAGTGGATTTTCTTCTTCCCCACAGCGCAGTAAAGCCTCATTAATTTTTTTCCATGTTTCCTTAATGGTACTAAACTGACTTTCATTGGCTTGTCTAAACAGTAGGTTTTTGACCAAGTCCATCGCATTTAAGCTTGCACCACGTTGATTAATGGTTTCAAAAATCTTGAGTGCGCTACCAATATCTTCAGATTCAATCAGTACCAAATCAATTTTACTCATGAAATAGCGTGCAAATTTAGTTAAGGCAGGCACACCTTTTTGCAGAATATTTTCAAGATAGTTATAAATTTGATGATAAGCAGCACGCATTTTTTGAATGGATGCTGTATTTTCACCCTCATATTTTTCTTTGAGAATGAGCGTATCTAGAAAATTCTTGCTTTCTTCATATTGAAGTTCAAGACGAAGTAAATGTTTTTCAGTATCTAAATCAAAGCTATACAGTAAGTTATTCACTGTATTTAAGTGGTTCTTTTGCAATTCGGTTAATTCTTGATTTGAGAGTAAATCTCGAATTGCGCACAAAGTAAGTGTAATCGTGGTCAGACGTTGCTGACCATCAATCACATCGTATTTATTCTTGTTTTTAACAATGATAATTGAACCAATAAAATAGCTTTCTTGTTGCTCAGCATTTTCATCATATTCATTATCAATATCTGTTAAAAACTGCTCGACCTGATCATCAGCTTTCCATACGTATTCACGTTGATAGTCAGGTACGAGAAAAAAATAGTCCTTTAATTTTTCAATCGATTTTACTTGTGCATCAATTTTCATATTTACCCCCAAATATTTTTTAACCGTACTTAAACTAAACGTGTTTTACCCGTTAAAAGCTCTTGCATCATGCCTTTTTTTAACTGAATTAGTTTTATCAAACGCTGATTTAAAATTTGAATCTCAATTTCCATATCATTAAGAATCCTAGATAAATACCTTTGTTCTTGCTCGCATTTAGGTGCAATAAATTTAAATTTTTTAATATCATCAGGAGAAATATGTGGAATTGCCGTAACGGTTTTAACAGCATCACAATGGGCAGTAAACATTTCACTGCAAATCCATTGCTTTAAATAGTTTTGGTCCACATCAGAAGCTCTTACTCTTGCAACCCTCTGTAATAAAACCGCAGGTAAATCTGACGTATCTAATTGAGCAAAACTACGCCCAACTAATGAACCATCCATTGAGATAACAATATCTCCAACTTTAAGCTCATATTTTTTGATATCGGACGAGATAATAGGCCAATACTGAGTAATACCCTCACTCCAATCAGTCATACCTCGTTTTACGTTTGATCCACGTAATAAACGCACACCTGAATCAGTATAATGAATACTAGGAAACGGAAAACCTGTTAGAACATCTGAGATATCACCAACTTGATATACGTCCCAATCTTCTGGAATCGGACCTAACTCACTGTCTTTATAAGCTTTAGGCGTGCCATCTTCACGCAAAGCAAATTCAGGCAAACGAGTTTTACCTGTTAAAAGCTGTTGCATAGTTGCAGTTTTAATCGCTTTTTTTTTCTCAATGAGTTTTTCTAGTTCAGAAATTAAAGCATCCGTATCAGATAAAGCTGTAGCGATTTTTTCTTGTTCTTTGTATGGAGGTAGAACTAAGTTTAGATTTAGTAAATCCCTTGTATAAATCGCTGCTACGCTCGTTGTTCCTGTAGCAATAAGACCTAATGAATCAATAAATTGTTTGGTATTCATCACATAATTTATGTAGAAATTATTTGAAACCAATTCATCTCTAAATTTAATACGCATTATGTTGGAGTTAAAATATGCTACTGGCAATTCATTCCTCCATATAGCTACCTTCCCAACTAATTCAGGCGTGTTTCTTGTATTAAACAGAAGATCCCCATAACTAAGTTCATCTCTTTTACTATAGTCACCTTGAATAAATTCAATTTTATCTAAATTAATACTTCCTCTATTCAAATTACCCATTTTTATTAGTGGAAACCCTTTTTCATTCTGCGAATTTGGGTAGTTCCCACCTAATTGGATAGATTTAATTATTTCACTTAATTTATAAACCTGCCAATCCTCAGGAATAAATCCTAATTCTGTTTTTTTAAAACCCATAGGAATCGCTTGACTATCTATAACTGTTAAATTGTTCTGAGTCATCATTACCACTCCAAACCCATTGCTTTTAAATGCTCAGCCACTTTTAAACTTAAAGTTTCAACATTTTGGGTAATTTGCGGTAAAGGCTCTGCATAACGCTCATTCAACTCTTTTACACGATTTGCCAATTGCTGCGTCACACGCTCGATCTCAGCTTCAATGCTGCTATTTAAAGTGGCAAACCACTTATCTTGCACCACCAAATCTTTTACTTCATCAACAGTTAAAGTCGGGTACTTGGTAAATACTTTCAAATCTAATGCTTCTTGCAACGCTTTGACTTTTTTCTTTAAAGCCGCTTCTGCTTCAAATAACTTTTGAGCATTTTTTAATACTTGCTTTTCTTCAGCATCAACCGCAAGTTTCCAGCGAGCTTTAACGGTTGCCAAAGTCACTTTGTCTTTATCATTTAACGCTTCAAGCAATAAACCTTCATCGGCTGTATGTTCTTCAATAAAGCTTTCTAACTCTTGCGTTGCGATATCAAGTTCTGCCTGTTTGGCATCTAAGCTGGCTTGTTCAGTTGCAAAATACTTTGCCACAATCAAATGCGGTGGAATCACTTCAGCTTTATACTTAATTTTCCCAATCACTAAATCAGGCACTTCTTTTAACTTGCTATCCTTTTCAGCAGTTAAATTACGAATAAGCTTTGCACCTGCCCAATCATCTTGGGTAATGACAGAAACATCGTCCTGTAATACGTCATCCCAATATTCCATAAAGATTTGGTAGATGTCATATTTAGACAATAGCTTCACATCTGCATAACTTTGCAACAAATCTTCACTGACACGTAGCATGATGTCTTTTGGCTTTTGATCTTTTTCAATCGCCTTAAATGCACTACGTTCAAACCACGCTGTAAATGGCTTTAAACTTTCAACTGCAAAGGTTTTAAATTCAGCATGCTCTAGAATGGTTTTCTTTACTTCATTAGCAACGACTAAACAGCGACCATAACCTTCACGATCTTTTTCAAACAAGCTAGCACGCACATTCGGCAAAACGTTCCAATAGTGTTGTAGTGCATCAATATCTCGCTTTGGAATACCACCTTTAAGATGCGCACTTAAATCATGTAAATCTTCTGCTTCACTCGAATCAATATAGCGAGGAATATTTAAGTTATATTCATTGGCAACAATGGCATGAATATCAACTTTACGGCTGTAGCCTTCAATAATAAGTTCTTTATTGAACACATCTACAATTTTGTGAATATCTTGATGGCGCAAGCGGTTCTTGTTGCCGTCTTTGATAAAGCCTTTACTTGCATCAATCATGAAGATGCTTTGACCTTCAGTCACTTCACCTTCTTCATTAAACTGAATAGGTTTAGCAGCAGCTTTATCAATCACAATAATTGAAGCAGGAATACCTGTGCCATAGAACAAGTTAGCAGGTAAACCAATAATGCCTTTGATATAGCCTTGCTTAATCAGGTTTTCACGAATACGTGCTTCCGCATTACCACGAAATAAAACACCATGTGGCAAAATGACTGCAGCTTTACCTGTACTTTTTAAGCTTTTTAAAATATGTAATAAAAAGGCAAAGTCACCATTTTTCTCTGGTGGAACACCCCACACAAAGCGAGCAAACTCATCACTGCTTGGCGTTAAACCATTGGTCCAGTTCTTACTAGAAAATGGGGGGTTGGCAACAGCAAAATCAAAGGTCATCAGCTGACCAGCTTCATCTTTATATTCAGGGGAAGATAAAGTATTACCCTGAGTGATTTTGGCACCTTCACCTACATCGCCATGGAGAATCATGTTCATCCGTGCCAATGCAGATGTGGCATTATCCATTTCTTGCCCGTAGATGGTTAAACCTCTTTCGGCTTCATCAGATGCTTTTAATAAAAGTGAGCCCGAACCACAAGTTGGGTCGTAAACCGTGGTATTTTTAGGTGTGTCTTTTTTAATGCCAACGATTTTTGCAACTACGCGAGAAACTTCGGCTGGTGTATAGAATTGTCCTTTTGATTTACCCGACTCAGTTGCAAAGTGGCGCATCAAATACTCATACGCATCACCAAGTAAGTCATCCCCGTCTGCACGATTATCAGCTAAGTTTAAGCCTTCGAAAAGACCGATTAACTTGGTCAATCGGTCGATCATATCTTTGCCTTTGCCTAACTTATCTTCATCGTTAAAGTCGGCAACATCGATTACACCACGCAGGTTATTGGCTTCAGCAATTTTTCGGATGATGATATTGAGCTTATCACCAATTTCTTTATTGCCTTTTAGCT